>Ga0126343_10001047_pt1 | contig 12284 bp, 6 predicted proteins | sample Cyp2metagenome_FD_92531 | JGI IMG/M metagenome (GOLD analysis project Ga0126343, IMG submission 92531) | Coral microbial communities from Lord Howe Island, Old Settlement Bay, Australia - Cyphastrea 2 metagenome | ecosystem: Host-associated > Invertebrates > Cnidaria > Coral ... | reverse complement strand
ATAAATAAATAAATAAATAAATAAATAAATAAATAAATAAATAAATAAATAAATAAATAAATAAAGTAAAGTAAAATACGATCACAAAGAGCGCTAGTTTGTGAAGACTCGTCACTGAACAAGTAACGAAGAGCTCGTTCATGCAACCTATCCAGCTTTTTACTATCAGACTGAAAACAGTTATGCCAAATGAAGGAACAGTAATGAAAGTGAGACCTAATGAAAGAATTTTCCATTCACGCTAGACATAGTCATAGACATAGACATAGCAATTTTTTTTCTTCAATTCTGTCTAGATTAAAAGGGAAGTGTGAAATAAGATTAATCCATTCCTATGTGAAGCACCAACTCGTGGTACAAGGCTAATGGGGGTTGCTTCATTATAAAGGAGTCTTTCTTCATCATTATATATAAGCTGAAGGAATTGTTTGTACTCCGTCTATATTAGGTGCTGTTACTGCAAGGTACTGAAATATATCAGTATAAATCAGTTTCCTCAAGATCATTCTCCAGTATTGAATTGCGCATCCCTACTGCGCATAATTTTACGCGTAATTAGCGCGCGCGCAGTAGAAAATGGACCTCGCCGAAGAGGAAAATCGTCATTTTCTCGAAAACGACTACGGTGACCTATCACTTTTTCTGTAGTTTTGAATTAAGTAGTAAATTTCTATATGTAAAATAAATGTGGGCCAATTCTCAGTGTTGAGCAAAACACAGTCGTCGTAAACTAAACGAATATGGGGACCCCTCTTATTTATTTTTAAATTTAAGTTCCTATAATAAAAACAATCAACTGGCAAAGTTTGAGAAAAATCTCAGTGTAGGTTCTATTTCAGTGCTTAAATGTGGTGGCCGTATAAAACCTGTTTTTTTTTCTTATAATAAACGAAGGGAGTGGCCTTCACAACTCTCAGACAAAATGCAACTTTGGCCCAGTTGTTGAGGTGAGGGGAAAAAGATAATTTGGTTTCATCAACTGGGTTAATAATGTGAATTGGCCACCGTATACTGAGAGATTCGAACAAAATGACGTTTCAAGCGCTAGCCCTTCGTCGGAGCGCTCGAAACGGCAGTTTTCGAATCTCTTTATGGTGGACAATTCACATTATCAACCCAGCTGATAAAACCAAATTATCTTGTTATACTCCCCACCGACGCAATACCACAGTTCCCAGTTTAGAAACTTACCCCCTGTATTCGAGTAGAAAAAGAGTTTGATGTTTTGACCAGCCCGATCATACAGTTTTTTCCCAAAATTTATTGCAACTGAGTGCTTCAGTGGTGTACTGTGGGGAGCATTATTTTATGATAAGATTAGACCATTATCTTATGTTAAGTGGTATGGGAAGGGATGGGTAATTTCGGAAAAAATTCCTACATAGCAATTCAAGGAAGAGGACAGACCACCATCGCTGTTGCGCGGAAAACGGCCAAAAACTCTCTACTATATTCAGGTCCTCCCTTATTGCCCAACCTTTTGCCCACCCAAAAAAACTCATGCGCAGCCATAAGGCAAGAAAAAAAATTCATATACGGAGTTGTCCAATTAACGCCTTCCCAGCCTTAAAAATTTAATGGTCCGTCCGGCCGTACCTGGAAAGTAACGCAATGATGATATTGCGTGACAACGTTACATGCCAAAACAGTCAAAATATGCCTCGTTATGATGCTAAACACTTGATCGTAACGCCTGGTGACATTCAACTGGTGGCAAATCGGACAGTCGAGCGATTCGTTGTGAGTTGATGAATTTGATTTCATTTATCCTTTAGACCCTTTCCCAAACCGAAAGCATGACATTCTTATGCTTGCGGTGATGTTGTTGTGATCTGGTGTCGCATCATTTGATATGAAAAGACGGCGGGACGAGCTATATCGCCATGAGATTGACCTGCCTCCGTCGTGTTCTATTTGTCCCGTTTGTGGGACTTCCGTGTCAAAAGAAAACATTGGCATTCATGTCGAAGAGCATTTCACGCAGCCCTCCACATCGTCTGAGACGAATCGATTCGATGATTTAGAAGGTAAGACAAGCAGTTTCGAAGCGCAAATACGGTGTTGACGACGTGAAAAAATTTGATTTAAAAGCCTCTAGCAGGTACATGATGCCAATACATATCAAGTAAAGACGGTTGCTTTCGTTTAATTTCAGTTCCTGGTTTCTCTGATTCAGCCGACTTTCGGGCCTGTACATATGGAAAATGCCACGAGATAGGTAACTTACTTTGGAAAAATTTCGTCGTGTCATACGCGGCAGGAAAAAAACGCTCTAATCCATTATAAAAAGACTTTCCCATAAATATTTTAATCCAAGAATCCCTAGCCTGTAGTACACATTTTTATTAATGCACTTTTCTTCTTTTTGGAAGAGAGACTTATATTTTACCTGTTTTGCTAACTAAAAAAAGTAAACGCTTTCTATGAGCATAGTTAATTGATTTTAATGAGATAAACAAATAAACGTAAAACTCAATTAACAGAAGTAATGAGAACAACTTCAGCTAATTATCTTTATTGTTGTTGACAAAGTCTGATCAAATGAATAACCAAAACCAAACATTAAACTTTTAAATGATTTGACTGGCATAAACTATAACTGTACAACTATAAATTCTTCAATTCAGTCCATTTTAACTCCTATAGATGGCAGAGCCAAGCAATCTTGCTTAGAAGGACAGTCAGTAGTTGCCAGCACAGAATTTATACCATGTAAGCATGTGCCAATGCCTTACTACAAATCCATTGTTATCAACATAAAGAACCTATTTAAAGTGCTCATAAAATCAAAGTATTCATTGTCTCATCTGATGCTATGTATCACCCATAAAACTTCTGCTTTTTGATCTGGATAAAATGCACTTTTTATTAATAGCTTTTTGAAAATGCTCGAATTTGCCACCATTTTTGTCCACCATTCACACCATTCTTCCCTCGGAATGAGTTGTGAGGTAGATTCAGGAACACTTGAGTTCAGGCTCAACTCATCTTGCTGTTTTCTAGGCATTTCTTTCACTCTTTCTCTAAGTTTTTTTTTTCTTATCCCTTACGGCACCAGTAATTATCGCAGACATTCTTTTCTTCCAGGGGTTTATCTGCATAGGGCTCTAGTGAATCGCCGTTGCCTTCATAGCTTCGTCTTCTGCAGCCTCCACTTCTACATTTTCAAATTCATCTTGACCGTATTCAACAGTGTTGTCGCTGTCTGTACCAGATAGTTGCACCTACAATGAATTTGTTTTGACTTAGGGTTCCTAAACCCACATCACAAGCTTCGCTTACGTGGCTGATTATGAGCTAACCTTGCAGATCTTGTGATCAGAAGTGCCGGTCGACTGCAAGAAATTAGGATTTGCAGGTTTTTAAAATTCATAATAAAATTGCGTTTTATCCAAATCGAAAAATTTTGTGCGGAAGTTCAGTGCGTAAAATATAGGATCAGATAGGAAAAATGAACAATTTTGATGTTAATTTTCAGCACTTAAATAACCTTGATTCAAATATCTTTAAACTTTAAATCTTTTTATTTTTAACTTTCAGCACAACTCTCATCAGCAGTGTAAAATTTAAGTGGGGATCCCTTTCACTGTCAAATATTGCATAAATGTTTATTAAGATATTTGATTACCGGTAACCCAGTAAAATTCTTAAATTAAAGCTTATTATTCAGTCATGATATTTGCACCAGTATGATAGCAGCAAGTTGGTAGGAATCAACAATGTATGGGTAAAACAATAAATGGATTTGCCTTTTAATTTACCCATTCACATCTAAAATTTCAGCATTTACCACTTATAGATAAAAAAATATTTCAGTTTACATAGACCGACATTTACCAAACATTGATGTGATTTGTTCTAGCTATAGCCTTGTAAAACTTTCTGATTTCTTAAAACAGCTGAAAATATTTTTATTATTACTTTCATTTCATCAATATGTGTAGATGGTGTTATTTCCACCGTAAAGTTGTTTTTAGATTAATAGTCTATCATTTTGAGTTTTGTCTTTGACGACATTAAATTAAACATCAAGTGACTGAATACTAAGTTATTGCGGGCTCCTCTTGTCGCCCGCAATCCTAATCTCAATGTTGCTTTTACAAATGCATGCGCGGCAATTATTTAGTCTGGCCCTGACTCGATTTTGCTCAACTCGTGAGTCTTCTACTACGAATGTAAGGAATGTATGGAATGTAATTGAAATTGGGTGTCAACCATGGACATTTCCTGTTCATGTTGCGTTTAAATACCATTTTGCGGCCTCATTCCGCCTCAAGCGAGTTGCGATCTGTTCTTCCTTGACCTCAATCCTCGAGTGTTGTTCGTGCTTCACCTGAAAAGTGTAAAGTAAGAGATTGTTGTTCTGAACCGATCTGTTTGTCTTTGATATCATTGAAATGTGGAGCAGGAGCGTTGTTCCTCCTTAGAGTGGGTTTTTACACTAATAAGATTATAATTTTTGTTGTATCACAATCATGATGTTTTTACCACTGCATTTGTGTACGTAAAGAGAAATTTGGTGTTTCATCATGCGGATGTGTTACAGCAGCTGTCAGCCGTCGGGCGCTTTGGTATGCTTATGAAATATCGGCACCGATCTGCCACAGTTATAACCCTGAGCCCCTTTGTTCACCACGGAATAAGTCAACTGCATTGTAACAAGCCTCGCTCAAAACACAGAGCTATCAACTTGAAGGTGAAATCATGGTTAATACAGTGCAAGCATAGTTACTATGGTGTAAAGCACGGCCTATCAAGTGCAAGTTTTGGGTTTCTCTGAAAATATTATGTAATGTAAGCGGTAGGTCTTTCGTTGAAACAAGCCATGATTACCCAATGTGCTCGAAGCGATTTAAAATATAAACATAACACTATTGTTAACCCGACCTTTGCCAATGAAGGTGTAGAGGTGTCCTGTTTAGCTGTATGAACCAGACATGTTAGGAAAAATGCTTGGTCGTTCATCCAAATCAATTCGATGTTATAAAAGAGACAGGGAACCATCAATCTCAATGCTCCGCTGATTACAACTTAAATACCTACACCTTTTGGTTAACCCAATAGCAAAATGCATTGTCCTCGCCTGCACTTTTTAACCTTTGGTTATTAGTAGTTTTAAAATTTTGGTGCCTTTAATCCTCCAAAACAAAGAAATGTATTTCAATTAAAATTTCAACAAATTGTGTCATAATCTTTTAGTTAATATTTAACAGATTATCGGCATATAAATTTAATTTACTCTTGCCCTATGCTAAAAATACTTACTAATTAATACATGTATGATTTGAAGTTGAGTAAAACTTGATTTTATTGATACTTACCTTTGTTAGTTTCCACATCTGACTGGGATGATCACATGTTTGCACACTCCTTGGAAGATCAATCCATCAATGATGCAGCTAGCAGTAGTTTATTGGGAGTTCCATTTAACCAGCAAGAGCAATATGATATGCCATTATTGTACACACACAATGATAGTGTGCTGGCTCAGGAACTTGAAAAACAGGTGAAAAAAGTTTAATAATATTGTACTGTCAATTAGTTATCAACAGAACAAGGTGTCTATAGGTAAATTATTTGGCTCCTAATGTACCATGATTGCAACTTCATTCCTCAAGTGTACATTTCTGAGACAAGTATACTATATTTTATAAAAAGATAAGAAAATGGTCTTGTTATTTGTAATCATTAAAAGTAAAACTGAAGCAAATTGATCTCTTACTCAGCCAGTTGGTGATCATCACCGACTGGCTGAGTTCACTGATCAGAACAGGTCTGAAGCACCTGTTTAATGAAGGACTGAAAAAAGGATGATACTGGATTAATCCTTCGGCTAAATAGATGTATATGAGTTCTTATTATCCAACTGCAGCATATACTGTCCATCGCAAATAACAGTACAAATATACAGCGATATTGTACACAGTCAGTTACTTGTACAGTAGAATACCTGTTAGGGGTATCAAATGGTCTTTGAGAGCACTTGCTAGCATGCGAGCAGTGCGTTTATTTTTGCGGGCATGAACAGTGATCAAATATGTTTTACAAGCAGTGAGCACTTTAAAAATTTCACATAGCGAGCAGCGAGCACTTCGTAAGTTATCTGGGCAGAATCTGGATCTCTCTTTATTGAAAAAAACGTTTTGTGCCAAGTAATCTGGCTGCCACTGTTCTACCAATCCCAGCAGTTTACAGCCAATTGTGCCTTTTTGGCGATGATGTCAGATTACGCCTGGTATCTTTGAGTATGCTTCAGTGCGGTACACTAGGTGAATGCTCAAGGAGATCCAATTCAATCCATTGTGAACACATCACAGGAAGAAGCGTTAAGTTACCAGACTACATGTAACATTGTCAAGTGTTGTGACAAGGAAGGTTTTTGGTTATATTAATATTCTTAGGAAATGTGAACAACGCGGCATTTTATATTCGACGATTGGCAAACCGATTCAGACCGGAAAAGATTCAATGCAGGGGAAGCCCTTTTCAGTGGAGGCTTCTAGGATCTAACCAATTTAAGTCACACAGCTCTCACAGCCTCTGAGTGTCGAAAAGTACTCATGTCTTACTGTCTTTAGATAACTTTCTACTTTGCGGGTGCATTTCGAGAAGAATTGTTATGTACTTCAGTTTCAATAAAACGTCAGCAAATCCTGGATGCGTGTTTCCAGAAGCATTCATAGGGAGTGCATTTTTCCCCAAGGCGCTCAGTTTTGCCATATGGGAATTTGAACGAGAATCTGAGCATGCAAGCAGCAGCAAAAACTTTGCGAGCACAAGCAAGCAAGCACTCGTCTAATTTTTGCGAGCAAGTTGAGCAAAGGCTGAATTTTGCGAGCACTTTTAAATTGAATGGGACCATTTGATACCCCTCCTGTATGCCGGACAGGTCGGCACGTACGCGCAAAATTGACACACTCTCTCTTTTTCAACAATAACTTTATTGACTACAGCAGTTGGAATCATAATAAATTGTTACAAAATGTTTTACTTGTAAAACTATTCGGCGATACTACACACCAAAATATCTAGTAAGATATATTTATCTAATAGGAGATGGAACGACTGGAAAACCAGCCATGTGAATGGGATGACCACATGTTAGCTCAAGCACTGGAAAGTGAACAAAGACGAGAGCAAGAAGAAAAAAGACTTCAAGAGGAAGAGGAGCTGAAAAAGCTCCAGGTTTGAGAAATACACTTTTTACATTAAATATCATTCAGTGCAGAAAAGCGTCCATGCCAACTCTCTTGGACCAGACAGTACTTGAATGCAGACTTCACTGTGCTTTCCAATGCCTGTCTGAAATGAGCAGTACACAGAAGACAAAACTAACAAAGACCATTGCTATGCTGCCCCCTCGTAATTTTTGAGAAAATATACCAAATAAATCTTATTATTCATTCACTGTCTGTCAATTGCCCACTGGCATACAGGCCAGTAACAAACAACCTTCACAGGTGTTTGTCCTTGGCGAACTTTTGGATGGAACTATACAGCTGTGGCCCAAGCCCCTCATATCGCATCTCTGTCTGTAAAGTGTGTGCCTCAACCTATATTTTTGGGTCTTTCCAACTTGCACCTATCCTCCGGTGTCCTGTGGAGTTCTGTTTGAATCTAATATCATAAAGAAATTTTATTGATGGTGTATTTCTTTCTTTTGTTATAAAGGCCATGTATGGTATGACGTCTTCTGGTAGTTATGTTTCTCAGTACAGTCGACATTTGGAAAGAGATGTTGCAAGAAACAAGTCATCTGTGGGCGATTACTATGCCAGGAAAGCAGAAATGTTGAAAATTCTTATGACCGACAATGATAGTGGAGAATCTTGTACCAGAGGTAAACTGCAGCAAGATCTTGCTTTTCAACTTCTGTATTTTAGAAGTAAACATTTGGCCCAGACAGTGTGTTTTATTGGGTAAGACACTTTGTTCTCACAATTCCTCTCTCTGCCCAGGAGTATGAGTAGGAAAAATAAATGAACTGAAAAAGTCTGGGTAACCTGACAAAATTGACTCCCCAGGTTAGACATATGAGATCAACACGTCCAATTTTAATTGCTTAAATGCAACACACTGTTACTGTAAAAGTGTTATTTCTTGTGTTATTTCCAGTTAAGCTATGGTTCATACTTAATAGCTTATATAGGTTATAGTTCAAGCTATGAAAACAAGAGTTGATCGTCAACCTGATAAGCCACTGACATGTTTGTGTAAAGACTTTGTTTCCTGCCTTCTTTTTTAGTAAATTTACTAGTGCTTTTTGGTAAGCCAAAAAGCTTGTCAGTGTTGGCTGGTACATGCAGGCCAACTTTGAGATCAAATTTTGGCTAATAATATATCATCCATTGTGTTGTTCCAGAAAATATCCATACCCCTCCCATGGAAGGTTTTTTAGCTTGAACCCCCCACCCCCTCTGGAAATTCCATTTTAGTGTCAAACTTTCCTTTAAAAAATTTGGTTTTTGAAACCCCCCCTGCCCCTTGGAATTTCCATGAACCTTCCTTGGGGTGGGTATGGATATAATTTTCTGGAACTACACATTCACAATAAGACACTGATCTTACATGGTGCTGCAGATTTTTTTTTGTGGTGCCCCTAAGTTCCAGGGGCATCTCAACAGATGAACTGAAGTAGCTTATTTATCTGGAAGGTTGTTCCATATGCTAGTTTGTGCTATACCAGAGGTGGATCTAGGGAGAGGGTGCAAGGGGTAATTGCGCCACCCCCTGAGATGAAGCCTTCTTCTTTGTGGTCACTTTTAAAATTAGTTTGCCTTACCAGTCAGTTACGCCATTCCTTATCATGGTGCACCCCTTCTGTGATAAATCCTTGATACCACCTGCTTTCTTTCTTGCTATCAACTGAACTACCACTGCACTGTGTTGTATAGCATTGTGTTGCACTGTATCAGTTTCAAGAAGGGGCTGGATCTTAATCTTCTGTGTCTGACACAAGGGAATCAGTCAGAGAAGATGAAACATTTAGCCAACTAGAATGGATCATAATCATCAGTCCTTGTCATGTCATGGGATGCAAAAGGTCTTATTGCAATGAATGGATGAGATATCATATAAAAGAGATTTAGTCTTGTCTTTTGTGTAAAGGGATCATTCCTCAACTTCATCATCGGTATGAAATGGGAGTCAGTGGAACCAAAGCAGCGTGGCTTGCTATAGACACTGATCATTACGCTAGTACTGTGGGTGATGCTGGCTGGGGATGTGGCTACAGAAATCTGCAAATGTTGATTTCTGCCCTTTTAAGGATCGATGTCTACAGACCAGTTATGTTTAGTGGTGAGTGTGAATTGAAGTCCTGTCTATTTTTTTTTGCTTTCAATAGATTTTAAAGGGGCATTGTCATGCTATTTGGCAACTTTCTAAAAAGCTAGAAGGTGTCTTCTCATCAACTGAATTCCAAAACTAATGATCTAAATTTGTTATTAAAGACCATTTGAAGGTACTGAATATGTTTCCTGTCACCTGTAGGTATGCATGGCATGGATGGAAGTGGATTGAAACTTGAAAAAAATGGCCAATTTATTCAAATTTTGATGCTACATGTTCCAAAAATCCTCAAGAAATTTATTATGGTTAGCCCTCGCTGATAATAAAAATGCATTTGATATCCTTGTTGAAGGTTTACGGCAGCATTTTGTTAATGATTAAAGCCTCAAAGTAATGATTTTAACACAGAATTGACCTAAAACAGCAAAATCCTTGTGACACTGCTCCTTTAAACATTGAGAATCGCAAGTATGATGGACTTGACATTTCCCAGAGAGAATCTTCACTTGGGTATTTCTGTGGTAGCCCACACAACCTGTTTTGACTGAGAATGCTTCATGGGCGGCCCTTGATGTTATGGGTTAACTTCCCTGTTGTCAATTACTTCACCCACAAACCAACAAGTTTGTCAGCGTGTGTGGAGATCAAAGCTTAATGACAGTCCTGTTACCCTAGTGATTTCATGAGATTTTTGAACATACTGTAGTAAATAGTAAATGTGCTTTCTGAAACTTTTAATATTTACTTATATCAATTACTTTGATCCAGTTGGCGAGAAAGTTCCATCCATACCAAGAATTCAGCAGTTTATCGAGTCCGCATGGACCAGTGGTAAGAATGCCTGCATTTGATATTTTCAGGTCTTAATTTCTGGACTTCCATGTGAAACGGTTGGGAATGCTCAACAGAAAATAATGTATTCAATCCCTTAAGGATGTGAGTGTGGCTTGAGCCTTATAAGCATTTCACATCTTGCTAAGGATTGAAATAAACCATTTATGTCCAAAATCATTGCATGAACATGGGCTTGTTCCACTGAACCAACCAATCAGGCCAACAAATTGCAGCATGTGAATCAGCCTTTTTCTTACTACCAAGGATGATAAATGAATACCAGCAGTTGTTAAGGGTAATCTGACAAAATTTAAGGGTTAATCCTCATTCACTGGTTATTCATATGGCTGCATAGGCTGGGACTGGAAAACTTGTACCTTGGCCACCCGTACCTTGACAGGCCATCAGCATCATCATCATTATCGTCATCAATTTGATGAGGTTTAATTCAAGTTGTGGAGCACAGATTTCTTTTCATATACACTTGAAGCTTGTTGTGACTTTTGTTTTCTTGTGTTAAGGGTTTGACAGACCGGGTTCTGAACAGCTTGGAGGCAAACTGATCAATACCAGAAAATGGATTGGAGCTACAGAAATAGCAGCTGTCTTGAGATCACTTCAGATGAGGTATGTCAACCCAGAGGCCTCACAGTGCACAACTGCTTTATACCCAAGGAACCACGCACTACAATCACTCAGCAAATGACTTTGTATGAGATCTTCTTGAAGTGACTATTTAACGGTTACCTTTTGCTTTTTTGACCCACTTGACTGAAAATGATTCTGAACTCCCCTTATAGAACTTAAGTATATACGGAATACCCCAACATATGGAGTACCCCTAGCCTAATAGATGGAACACCGCTAGCTAATATATGCAATAGCCCTATCCTACTCTTATGTGGCACAGCTGACACTGTACAAAATGTATAGAATGCCCCTGACCTAATTCAGCATGTACCATCCCTACGTCAGTGGCTCTTCTAAGTTAGACAGCTGAACGTGACGAAGAGTGAGTAAAAAAACAAGCCCTTTGCCTTCTATCTGGAACAACCTGTCCTGCAACTCGTGGAACAACCTGTCCTTCTCAAGATGTAAAATGAAGTCATTGAAGTATTAGGAAAGCAGTCAGTTTCGTGTCGGCGTTATTTCAATCCTCGTTTTAAGTCTCCCAAGAATTCTTAACAAAATTAGATACCTTTTGGGTGCATTTCTACAGGATTCAGAGTATAGAGAATATTTAAGTTTGCGGGTTTTTTAATTTTTCAGAGCTAAGATAATTGACTTTCACCAAGCTACTGGCTGTGATGGCACGCACCCAGAAATGTTTTCTTGGATAAAGCGGTATTTTAGCTACAGCGTCAACTCCACTGTACCCCCCGCGGGCTCATCAGTCCTCAGACAGACTTCTGTTCCTCCGCTCTACCTTCAGCATCAAGGTTTGCTGTAACATTTATATGGTAACCAGCTGACGTTTCGCTGGATAGCCAGTTCGCCCGATGTCATGCAGTTTGCCCGGACTCTAACAAAAATCTGTGTACCCTGGCTGACAGTTCAAAGACACACGTGTTCAAAATTTACTTCTCTTTAAATACGGTTAATGGTCTGAAAACCAGCTTGCTGAGCCATTTACCGTGTTTAAATAAAGTTGATTGATTGATTGATTTGATTGATTTGATCTTCGAATTAGCGCCCCCTCCCCCCACCTCGAATAAGTGCACCTCCTATCGGCCGAAATTTAAAATAAGCGCCTCCCCTCGAATAAGCGCACCTCCCCCCATTTTGTGGACGAGTAATGAGACGTCAAGGGATGTACAGTTTTCGTCATGCAGTCTTGTCCATTTGTACGTTGTTTCAGTTTGTGAACACGTTTAGTAAACACGTTAAGTACTGACGATGCCGCGATTTAAACTTTAGGATCAGCTTTTTATGTCAACAAACAGCTTATGCTGTTGTTTATGCGCGGATAAATGATCATGTTAGGCCACGATTTAGGAAAAATTAAATAACCGCTCCCCCCCCCCCCCCCCCCCCCCCCCCCCCCCTCCACACATTTCATCCCCCTCCAACTTGTCCCCCCTCTCAATCTTTGCTGCTCAACACACCCCCCCCCTTTCTTTTTTTTTACCCTTTTTTTGGTGGGTGGGGGTGTTTTTTGT
>Ga0126343_10001046_pt1 | contig 12288 bp, 8 predicted proteins | sample Cyp2metagenome_FD_92531 | JGI IMG/M metagenome (GOLD analysis project Ga0126343, IMG submission 92531) | Coral microbial communities from Lord Howe Island, Old Settlement Bay, Australia - Cyphastrea 2 metagenome | ecosystem: Host-associated > Invertebrates > Cnidaria > Coral ... | reverse complement strand
TGTGAAAGATGGTGTGGCGAAAGATGGTGTGTGACAAAGTTGTGTGTGAAGGATGGTGTGGTGAAAGATGGTGTGTGGCAAAGTGGTGTGTGAAGGATGGTGTGGTGAAAGATGGTGTGGGTGAAAGTTCTGTGTGAAAGAGAGCGTGTGACAAAGTTGTGTGTGAAAGACGGTGTGTGACAAAGTGATGTGTGAAAGATGGTGTCTTACAAAGATGGTGTGTAAAAGAGGGTGTGTCAAAGATGGTGTGTGACAAAGTGGTGTGTGTGTGTGTGTGTTTTTTTGCGACCCCACGACTCTTTCAAGTCGGTAAGCAAGCCACTCGTGGATTATTGCCACGGCCTCCACTGCTGATGCGTGTCCGTTGCATTCGGAGGTCTTAGCTATGCGCCGGCCCTGAGGCCACTGAGACTGTAAAATGAATTACAACAGCCAAAAACTCCTAAGAGCAGCCGTTCCAAAAGAAATCACTAAGGAAAAAACGTGCAATGCAAAGAGAAGCAAGGATTGGTTCCAGGCTAAAGCCAGGGAAATGAATTGCCAAGGTGAGAAGTGTGAAAATGCGCTACAACATCCAAGACAAAGGGTGGAACAAATGTCAACACCTAATACCTCGGAAGCCTCTCTCAGCCGCAGCTTCAGAAATCAGCAATGGTTTCAGCAGCAGCTGCATCAGCCAGCCCACTCTGCCCGGCCAGCGCACCACTCTGCCCACGCAAGCGCTCAAGTGCCAGAAGACTCCAAAGGAGATGCCACCGCAGCTGCCAGTGGTGTCCTGTCAAGTTCAAGGTTAATCAGCCAGATCTGAGTCACTTGTGCTTGAATGTCTGGTGTCAAGTGATCCATTTGATCTGGCAGTCTTCCATCGTCATACACAAACCATTTGTTCTGATGAAACAACGCCGCACGCCAATGCCCGCTGGAGGTTCTGTTGCCAATATGAAATGCCACTGCAACAATGCGATATGATTTCCAACAAATCTGATTGTCAGCAGTGAAGTGTGGAAGTTGCAGCAAGCCGTCATGAAAATCCACTCTCTGCTGACATTTGATGTTGTTTGAATCCAAATTTCGACCAATGGCAAAACAGCATACAGCAGTGGCCTCGACAAATGATCTACAAAGACCTGAGGGGTCATGCCAAAATCGGATCAAATCAGAGAGACTGCAGTGGTCCAATGTCGCGTCAGAAAAAGACAAGGTGATTGGTTGCAGAACATGTCCTTTTTCATCCTGTAGCTCGGTGCCCTTAGAGCAATCCATCAGAGCAGGCTGTGGAACCCAATAATTGTTCACAAATTGCGGTGCCATAAGCGGCAAAATGTGAGACGTGAAGTCACTCAGATCGTTTTGTCGATCCTTTTCACGCAAGCCCCAATCTCCCCCAGGGAAAAGTTCCTGGAAAGGTGCAAAGTCGTACAACGTAAGTGGCACTGGCGTCCATGTGGTCAGTGCATTGATCAATCCAAAACCTTTGTGCCAAACAGCGGCTGTAACCTTGGAGCACAAGATGCTCACCCAGGCTAGGCATTGCAAGGCCGCATTGGCATAACACAAGGTTTGTGAAGGATTGAGCAACAGCCGCACCAGTCGAGGCCTCAAATCATCTTGCTCAATTGCTGAGCCAGAGCTGAACGTTGCATGCTGTGGCACTTCACCCTGCATTGAACAAGCAGCCAACAGGAGTGAAAAGTCAGAAATTTGATCTGATGCCACAACTCCGGACTGTTCCTGGATGACACCGTCCATAACCACGGAGTGGCCTGCGTCGGCGTGTCTGCCATGCGCCGCAACGAATGAAATCTCACCGTGGTGGAGCTGTCCATCAATCTGACCACTCCTTCCAGGTGTTTCAACACCTCGTTGACTGGCAGGCACTTGTCCGTTGTTGGTTCCAGACGCTGAGCCTGAGGGTTCCACTTCAGGTACGGCATCTCCATGTTTCGGTCCAGGATGTTGAGGCGCCAGCATTCCTTGACCACGTCGTCCTTGGTCTGAGATTGGCTCAGATTGTGCACTCTGTCTCGCAAGGCCGTCATCATGGTCAATGCAAGTTGGTGTCTCAAAGGATCCTTGGAGGAGCTTTGACCCGATTTCCAAGCCTGTGTGACCTGAATGAGATCGGGAATGATGCTCCCATTGCCAATGTTGACGTGGACCAGGAACTGATGTTCGGTCAGGAGGGAGTTCAACGTGTCCTCCTGCCTCAAAATCATTCGACCCATGAGTTGGAGTAAGTCCGGATTGGAGCCCTTGGGTGGAACCGGCATCTGCTTGGACTTGTCGCCCTTGTGCCTCTTGGCCCTGCGGTCTGTCTGTGCAGGATCTTTGTTCTCTTTGTTCCCGTTGCTGCCATCGCCACCAAGGCCAAGCTGTTTGAGCTGAGCAGGATTGAGCACGTGTGCCCATATGGTAGCTGCCTGATCCATGTTCAGCTCTCCCATCTCGTCTGATGGTCCAGCCATTGCACAGAGCGGTGGCCAGGTTGAAAATCACAATGCACCGTTTTCCCACAGCACTTGCGTGTGATGTTGAGCCGCAGTATGTGCATTGTTTGGCTGGATGTACCATCAGTAAAAGATGGTGCAGTTTCTCCGTCAAGTATTGGTGACAGTTGTGCACATCCATGAGATGAGTCAAAAACCGGTGTCTGCTGAAAAAATGTTGGCCACAGAGCAAGCATCCATAGGACATGTACTGTGTCATCCATGTATCATCCAAGAAATGTTTGGCGCAATTGGCTAACATCATCAGAGAACAATCTGCTGGTTCTGAGAGCGGCACCTGAAACTGCCAGCGCCGATTGGCTCGTTTGCGATGAGTGTCCAGCAACACCTCTTGCGTGGGCCAGGTCACATCTGAAGTGAACTCTCTTTCCCACAGAGGTTGACTGAGCAGCACTGCCATCTGCATCATCAAAGGACATACTCGCAAGTGTTCCCTCAACATCGGATCAAGATCATCAGAGTTGACATCAGTATCCAGATATGCACCACAATAATCACATGCTGGGTCCGAGCTGTGCAACATATAGAAAATGTCTGCAAGCTGGTGCATGTGGTAGGCAAACCTCGGCATCGTCATGTTGTGTTCCACTCGGAGATGAGTTTGCATGCTGTTCAATGAGACATTTGTCTGACATATCAAGCACGTCACCCTCAGCATCTGCAAAAGACCTCGATGTTGCCACAAGTTGCCAAACCGACGCATCATGAGATGAACTGCAAGCTCTTGCAAATGATTTGGACTGACCAAATTGATCAGCAGGTCAATGACGTCCTTGGCTTTGAAGCAGTACGGGACAAAGATCGGCATTCCTAAGTCCTCATACACCATGGCAATCTGACGAAGTGAGATGCATTCATGAACATCTCCATGATGTGCCCCGGGATTGCAACAGCAGCCACTAACACCAAAAAGAACCCATCTGAGAAATTCAAAGGCCTGAGTGCTGCTGTTCCAGAGATCTGCATGTTCCTGTCGACAATGCACTGCCAATGAATCTCCACTCCGAAAATGGGCTGGGCAGAAACAACATTGGATGGTTAATCTCAGTCTGATGTCCGGTTGCAAATAGAGCTGATCCAGTTGCCCATTGAATACAAGTGCAGCCACTGTCTGCGCAATTGTCGGCGCTACAGCCGGAGCAGTTGGCAGATCATCCCCTGCCAGTCCATGAGCAGGGCCAGTGACTCCAGCATACCTCAACGTTTGATGTAGCAACATACTGAATTGTAAGAATACAGTGCAAATGTGCTTGGTCCGTTGAGGATTGGGACAATAACACTCCCCTTTTTGACAATACATGGCAGCCAATTCCATGGCAAATTTCTCAGCATCATTCCACAGTGTGGCATGATGATGTCGGAGGTGTCTGGAAAGAATATTGCGTTGCGCAAAAGTTGTTTTGCAGATTGGACACCATGTTCCCAAGTACTCCAGCACCATGGGGTTCAGCAGCAGGGTGGCGCAGTCATCCGTCTCAACTGCCTCAACCAAAATGTTGTGTGCCTGCTGCATATCCATGAAATCATCTGAGTCTTTGACATCCATAGTGTGGTGGTAGCGCTGGATGTGTTGGCGTAGGCCATGTTTGGTCACATAAGCCTTCTGACAGATGTCGCACACATGCAATGCATCATCATGCTGATCATGTAGCGCAGTGGGCATAGTGGAGATCATGTGCATGGCAATCTGACTGTGAATCACACACCTGTGGGTTCTGGTGAATTGACATCCACAAAGATTGCACGGTGAAATTGATGTCATGCCCTGCATCACCGTATCCAATGCTTTGCCATGTTGCCTGTATGTGTCAGCATGATCAGTAGACCAGTGAGTGAACATGCCCCTGGTCGACATGACATGTTTGCCGCAAAGGATGCAGTGAGAGCGCATGTAGCGTAAAAGATCATGCTGCTCAGCCAGGGCCTGAAAATGGGCACCATTGGAGTAGTGCAGAAACTCCACCACATTCAAGCGATGCTCCAGGTCAGCTGCTTGATCAGCCTGTTGTCCACAACATGCAAATTGTATGTGTTTGCGAAAATTGGCCCATGTCGTGAATTGTGTGTGGCAGTATGTGCAAGTTGGCAGACCATGCAAACTGTCCATGAAATTCACCTGTTGGATCTGGCCTGGTCGAAAATCATGCTGTTGTTTCCAGTGCCTTCGAAGGGCAGCCATTGTGGTAAACCATGCATGACAAAAATGACATTGATGTGGACGCAAAGTGTCTGAGGGGCGGTCACAGAGTTCTGCACTGTGGATCTTCTGCAGCGCAAGCCCCAGTTCCTGTCGCAACGTTGCATAGGGCACTGATGGTTGTAGATGTAAAACATCATCATGCTGAAGTTGTGTGACTCTGATTTGTTCACGCCTCTCAGTGCTGTCGCAAAGATCACGTAAGCGCACCAGCGGCGGCAAAATGCCATGTGAATTCAGGAAGTCCACATTGGATTCCAAGGTCAGGTGAACAGGTTCCTTGAATATTCTGCGCAACTGTAGAATGCACGTGCGGTGGAATTGAAGTAGATGATGTGCCTGAAAACCAGTGTGTATTAATCCATGTAGACAACTGGATAGAACACATTGTTGCCAGAGTTTGACACGCTGAAAAGGTTTCAAGCCACTCTTCAAATGGAGCCACTTGTGCAACAGTTGTTGGGTACGTTTACCAGTTTGCAATCTATGTGCCATGGTATATGCCTCAAAATTGTAATAGGAAAGTTTGACACCAAGATAAGCATGTTGATGTACCAACTTGACAAGTGTAATCGTGCCATCAGTTCTTGGAATCCTCAGGAACATGCCCTGACTGGTTTTTTGAAAGAAGCGTTTTTGGATGCTCTGCAATCGTTTTCCAGTCATGCGGCACAGCGCCACTGTCTTGTTCAAGTTCACAGGAAGTCCAGCCTGTTCCAAGCAGTCCAATAAATGTCCCGCTCTTCTCAAAAGAATCTCAAAGTCCTCTGGACAAAAGAATTCATCATGCTGGCATATATCGTCAGCGAAAGCTGTGAGACATTGTTGCAGCCAATCCCAAGGGCAATGCTCACGCAGCGCATTGAAGATCTGAATGAAGTACAGAGCCCACAATATTGGAGCACATTTGCAGCCTTGTCTAATACCCTTGAAGGTAGAGACGTGTCTAAATTCCCCTTTGTGAAGAAAATCAAAACCAGTACTGTGATAGATGTTGCGCAATAGAGCTATCAGGTCTGAAGAAATTTGCATGTCTGACAGCCCCTGGAATAGCAACGTCCGATTCACTTGGTCGAAGGCCTTCGAAAGGTCCAGAGAGATGATGAGCCCACCATACAAAGTAGGCATGGATTCTCCTGATGCGGCTCTGTGCACAGGGTACTGCAACTGAGTCAATCTGTGTCGAACCTGTCGTAGATGTGCCGTCAAACGCGATATAGCATCTGAACAACCGCGCCTGGGAAGATAGGCATATTGTGGGATCATTTGAAGAAGCCACCACGACTCCTGCAAGAGACATTTGGCAGCCAAACCAAGAACCACCTTTCCAGTAGGTTCTAAAAGGGAAATCGGTCTCAACATGGCAGGGTCTCCTCCACTACCACCTGGTTTGGGTAGGAATGTCAAAAAGGCATCACTCCACACTTGAGGCAGCCTGCCAGCAGCGCTCCAGGTTTGAAGCAGGGGTTGCAAGAATGCCACAACGGCCCAAGCCCCCATGCGCCAAAGTGGAGCAGGTGCATATGATGGTGCAAGAGACTTCATCAATGGCAATTGCAGAAATCCTTTCAAAAGGTCATCGGCTGAAAAGGGCCAAGTGAAAGGAATGATATCGTAGTCTGAGGCTGGTGCATGATACAAATCAGTGTACCATCGTTGCAGCATGTCAGCCGCCTGAGATGGATTTGCCAAAGTACCATCAGGATGTCTCAGTTGTATCCTCTGTAACTTCTGCTTGGGTGCCAAGGCTCGCACCGCTTGATAAAGTCTGAAATGATCCTGAGATCTCTCAGCTGCATCTGCCTGGTCAAAAATCTTCTGCATTTTGGCACGTCTGGACTGCTTGGCTGTGGTATTCATCAGTCTGCGTGCTTTTGCACGTTTGCAAATGTGAAACCAGGCCTGCATGAGGGTTGCAAGATCGCCTCCATCAATGTGCAGCTGACGTAGTTGACGCTCATGGTGTTGAAAAGCCTGAAATGGTGTCAGATCATAGTGATGCACAGGTGTACTCTTGCTGGTATTGAAGTCATGAGCTTTGGTCTGGTTCATGACTGAGTGAAGCGCTGTGAGAGGATCACCCTTGACCGAGATTTGAGCCACCTGGTCGTGCATGTCCATCTGTAGACCTAGCATATAGGGGTCTTGGAGTTGCCATCTGTTGTACAATTCCATCCTTTGCCTGTAGGTCCAACTGTTGGCATGGATCTTCTGGGTTGGTGGAGTCCATCGCCTGAGAAGAGAAACAAGAAGAGGCGCGTGATGTGCCCCTGTTGCACTTCTCATGTAAAAATCGTCCAGAACTTGCACCTTCTTGGCAGTGTGATCAGCATGAACTTGCCGACAACAAACAAAGTCAATCCTGGATGCCGTCGTGCCATGTGAAAAGGTAGCAGGGTTGTCAGTCATCCACGTGTTCAATGCAAGTAGAGAATGTTGACGTAAAAGATCATGGAGTTCATGTGAATCAGAATGTGCCGTGCCTGTGCATTTCTGTCCATCGTGCATGAACTGGCCGCAGCCCACCACTTTCGATCTGTTCCACAAAGAGGTGTTAAAATCACCCAAAAGTACCAGCAAATTGCGTTGTGGAATCTTGCACAACACATCGTTCAATCTGTCCAATAGAAATTGTCTTTTGTTCAGTCTGTCCACAGAAAAAACATGTTGATAGATGACCAAGAAATCAATGCTTCTGCTTTCCCCATGGATTCTGATGTGAACCAAACGTCCTGGGTCAATTTCAGTCCAAGATAACTGATGTGCCTGACACAATCGCTTTGATACCATGCACAGGATGCCAGCCTGACGACTTGAGAAACCGCTGTGTATGCAATGATACTGTGTTTGGGTCCATTCTGAGGTGAACTGCCAATGTGTTTCTTGCAGTGTGATGAAATCAACGTGTTGACGCTCAGCCCATTGTTGAAACATGTCCCATGTGGCCTGTGCAAGACCACCACTGTTCCAAGACATGCACAGTAGCCGTTGCCGTAGATGCTTCTTCGGCGGTGGCTGTGAGTTGCATGGAGCTGCAGGCCGCGTGGTCTGTGTCCAGCTGGAAGGCAGATGTTTCGGTGTGGTGAACAACTGCCCTTTGTACCAGGTAAAGCCACTGGCCAAGGAGCGTTTTACTGCTCTCCTATAGCTTCTCTTTGCGGTAGACCGCGCATAGCTTTTTGGTCCTAAGACCGCTTTGGGCTCCTCTCTATGTGCTTTCGTCACCAAGGGATACAACTCCAAGGTAACTCTCTCACCACCCATAGAAATGGTGAAACCCTCACCCCAAGGCACGCCGGCTGTCAGGATAGCAGTGATCACCAAAAATCTCCAAGCAATCCCACCGATGTAGTGTTTGCGTGCCCCCTGGAATTGGGACCAGGTTGCGGATGATCTCCTTGTAAAACCAGTCCAGAGCCACTGCAAAATCGCTGTGAGAAACTGTGAATGCAAAAATCCTGTTGCTTTCGAAATCTGTATCCAATTCAAGGGCACTTTGTCCAGCAGGAATGGGAGCAGAAAAATCTCAAATGCAATCCACAGAAAAAACCAAATGATGTCTGTATAAGGGCCAGTCAGTGTGGGAGCCCACCCCGTGATCCACAAAAGGGCCAGTGAAAGAATCGTGATTTCCACAGGGAGCCCACCCCCAATTAAGCAAAGAAGCAGTGTCAAAAACGACAAGGAGGAAGAGGATCTGGAGATAGTGCCAAGCTGCCACAGCGCGCCTGACCACAGCACCGCACCTTTGATGGGTCAGATCAAAGGCTACCCCGCTCGCCGTGCCAGCGAAAAAGTACCCAAGAGCAGGCGGGGGGCAACGGCTGCAGCGAAATTGCAGGTCAATGACCCTGAGAGCGGTGTTCGCAACCGCAAAGGGGCTTGTGTGTGTGTGTGTCTTCCAGCTCGGTCCATGAAGTGATATGATCGCCTTGGTGACAGAGTTCACCATCTTCTGAGGGTAATAGCTGGAGGCTTGCGCAACCTCTCCCCTTCAGTGCAAATGCCCCACGTGTCCAGGACATTTGCGTTGCAAGGAAAGCCAAACATTCTTGTTGGGGGTCATCACCGTCCATGATTTCTGCACCGGAAGACCGGTAAACTCCAAACCATACGCACAACCATGAAAAGAACACCAGTAAACCTTCTTGCCCAACTTCTGCAACCTAGCAACCATATGCTTTACTGCCTTCGAATTCCATCCTTTTGTTGCTCCAGTTGGCCATTCCCAAGCCAAATCTGACTCTGGCCTTCTCTCAATTCCATCGCATAGTGCCTCTCCTACTTCCTCTGCTCTCTTGAAATCTCTTTGCCGCCGCTGCTCAAAAGGCGCCCACTCCTGTGGACTTCGCTGGGTCAAATTGTTGAGAGATGAAAGACGAGTGCAAGGAAGGGATGCCCAGGAGAACCTAGGTGGATTGAGCTTGATTTCGTTCCTGAGAAGAGGTCATAGCCTTCAAGAAAATTAATCCTCTTCGCTTCAAACCCTTCTTCCATCATCTTGCCACTCAAAGCTGTCGTGCTTGAACATGCTATCTCCACAAAGTCTGCGGTGCCAGCAATCCGAGTGACAATTCCATGCGCTGGAAGCAAAACCATCGCTCCCAGAGCAGCCAAACCTCGGGTCATCCTGCTGGTTGACGAGCCTGCCATCACATTCTTATCACTGACGACTGGCTTCTCGTTGTTGAAACTAGGCTTTGTCGCAGCCGGCGACTTGCCTGGAACCCCATGCTTCGAAGACGCAATGCCCTCGATGTGCTGTCCCTTGTTGCAGGAACATGCATTGCTCGCACAGCAAAATGCCGTAGTGCTCTTCAAAGAGCTCCGCCAGGAATTTGATGCCGTAGCTTTCAAAGGTGCATCAGAGGGACTTGCCAAAAGTGGTGCCGTAGAGCTCCTCAAGGAATCTTTCGTAGGATCTTTCAAAGACGAAGAACTCCTCAAGGACGTAAGACTCTGCAAGGACCTATAGGGCTCGGCAAGGACGTAGGGCTCTGCAATGATGTTGGCATTCTCAAGCACGTAGGGCTCTTCAGGGGCGTAGCGCTCATCATTGCCATAGCTCCCGTCGCCACCATCGAATCACCATTCAAATTGCATGCCGTAGGGCTCGTTGTGCTCGTGGTGTCATCCATGGTATTGGGTGGATGACTCGTAGTGCTCGTAGTGCTCGTTGCCGTCTCCATCTTCCTCCTCAAAGCTCCCAGAGCTTGCCAAAGCAAACTCACTCGTTCTTGTCCTCGCCCTCTTCCATCTCGTCCGACGAAGGAATGGTCATCACCGTTCCGTCCAATGATGCCACCATTGATGCCGCCTTCGGACTTGCCGCATTCTCGGACTTCTTGGGCTCCTTCTTGACAGGGGTCGCCTTGGCCCTGGCCTGTTGTGCGAACGCCGCTGCTGAGACAGGGGTCGCCTTGGCCTTGGCCTTGGCCTGTTTTGCAAACGCCACTGCTTGCTGCACACGCATCCTCAACTCGTTGTTCTCGGCCTCCAAGTCCATGTTCCTGCTCGCCATGGCGGCTGTCGCCGCACCCGGTGCAATCAGCTCCGTTGGCGTCACAGGCTGTGAGGTCATACTGCTTCTCGAGTTCCTGGTGCCCTTCTCCAGCTTCTCCTGGTACTGCTTGAAGGTCAGGTTGACGGCCATTGTCTGGCCGATTCCCATCTGGAGGAGCTTGCCCTTGACTTCCACGGCTTCCCGTTCATCACCTTCTCGGTGCACTGGTCTGAGCCCATCGTCTGCTTCAGCTCCTCTGTGGCGATGTTGATCACATGGAGATCGGGACCGGCCTGTCGATGCTGGCCTGTCTGCCCCTCCTTTGCCTTGTAGCTGGTGCGCAAACCACATCTTGCGCAAGAAGTCCATGATCCGTACTGGTTGGTGCGGGTCTTGCCAATCTTGTGATTCCCCATGCACGGCCATCCTTCTCGGCGAGGATCGTCCAAGGCCGCTGGGAGAAGGCTGTCGCTCATTGCCACGCCAAGCTTGACGAAGACCGTGGGGCTGATGAGCCAAGGTCTGCCGTCGATCGCTCAAATTCTGCTCAGTGTCCATCCATGGTGAAGATCTCATGTGCTGACTGCTTCTCAGGGCTGCATAGGCTGAAGGCTAGAATTTGGGACTCATTATTTTCAACAGCTAATTCAACCAGATTTGACTCTTGGCCAGTTGACTTCAGTCCGGGAAGGTCAATGTCCAGCTTCACTGGCTCTTCTGATAAACCAATTGCCATGTGGCCTGAGTTCATTGGATTGAGTTTCACTGTGCATGGTCGGCCACATTAAGAAACATTGCTATACATAAAAAGACCCTCCCCGTATGACATCAAAACATTCTTGCTTCGCATTGTCCGTCCCCAATTAATGGTGGTGTTTTGCATCCTGAACAACCCAACACATAAAAGGAAATGGGCCCCAGTGACGTGTCATGCAAATCTACCCTACTGACTGCTTGGTCTTTGAGGCCATCGCCGAAACGAAATGTGGGACGATCATCCATGAAAACACTGTAAGAAAACTTTCCATGTTCCACCATGTGATGAAGAGCGTCAACACCAACAGCATTTTCAGTCGCCCCAGTGTCCAGCAATGCCCAAGTTGGACTACGCTCGCGGGACGTCGTCTCATCCCATTGTGCAGCAAAGATGTTCATGTGAAAATCATAAAAGTGGATCTTCCCCTTGGGTTTCCCTTTTCCAAAAGATCCCTTTGGACCCTTACCCTTGGAACCCTTGGAAAAACGGTCGGGGCAGGATTGGTACCCGTGTCCACTCATGCCGCAAATAAAACATAGTCCAAAACTCTTTGAAAAACCAGGCTTTCCCTTTGAACCACTCCTCTTTCCCTTTCCGCCACCCTTGCCTTTTCCAAGCTGGGACTGAAAGGTCAAACCCTTTCCAGTGTTGGATTCTGGCGCGAAGTATCCTTGGGCTTGTCGAACCCGACGGACTGCTTCTCTGGCTTCTTTCAGGGTCTTGTTGGCTTCCCCTGCAATGGTGTAGGCCTCACGCAGCTGAGCCTCTTCAGGTCCATCGGCTGAATCATCAGGTTGGACCTCGTCTGTGTCATTCCAAGGTTCTTCATATAATTCAGCAGGCTGATCAGTTTGCCGCATAGTCCGTGCCGTAGGACTCATAGGAACCAGGAGACCAATCGGCCCAAGTGGCCTCTTCCTGGTATTCAACCCATTCATCAGCATCATTGTCCCACACCTTTCCAGTTCCACGTGCAGGTCCCCTCTCGGGGTCTTCAGAAAACAGAGTGCGCAGTGCTCTTCGAACATCCTGGAAATGAGTGCTATTTGATGTCTGAACCAAAACGTTCTGTCGTTCATGATATGTCAGCCGCGCCTCCTTCAACAGGCGGTAACCCCTCAACTCATCAGGGAAGAAGTCGCTTGTCCCCTCAGCAGAAATTCCAGTTGCAGCCGCTGTCCTCGCTTCTGGTCCACTCACCTTAGGTGAGGCTGGTGACGAGGGATCATCGGCCGCCTGTGCAATCACACTTCTGGACGGCGTTGAAGGTGGTCCTCTTTGTGGTTCTCGTGCTGGGCTCGACGGTCGTGACCTCAGACCAGGT
>Ga0126343_10001045_pt1 | contig 12288 bp, 17 predicted proteins | sample Cyp2metagenome_FD_92531 | JGI IMG/M metagenome (GOLD analysis project Ga0126343, IMG submission 92531) | Coral microbial communities from Lord Howe Island, Old Settlement Bay, Australia - Cyphastrea 2 metagenome | ecosystem: Host-associated > Invertebrates > Cnidaria > Coral ... | reverse complement strand
CAAAGCAACTTAGAAATACCTCCTAAATAAAATTATAAACTAAAGAAAGCCATAATTTGCTATGCACTTCCACGCGAGTTCGATTATCTGATCTTGAAATTTGACCTCATTTAGGTGATTTCAAGGCTTCACGGGTTGTTGACGGTTTTTCATAATTTTCTCAAAAATGTAAAAACCCTACAACCTAAGACTTACACCACGATTCTTAGCATACTATAGGTTATCTCTGGACGAAATATCCGTTTTTCCAACCTTGTGCCACATTTTTTCAATCTCACTGGGTCCCTCTGGAGAGTTGCTCTTAACTGGGTTCCACAGACTGTACTTTCTATAGGACAATGGTTGAATTATATCTATTGAAGGGTCATCTTTATCCCAACGACCCATTTTTACAATATTTATTCCAGCAGAAAATCTGAACTCTGATATGACAGGATACCATATTCTATGTAAATTACATAGTTCCAGTGACAAAACTTGTCCTCACTGAAGAGCCCGTTTTAACTTTGGAATCTTTTTCAGTCAACAGTAATCAATGATGAACCACTGACCATCAGAATATACCTCAAATTTTAATGCATTTGAATCTGAAATATTTCCTGATTCGTGTTCAACTCGCAATTGTACTTTCTCCTTTCTAACTTGTATTTGATAGCAATTGTTCAGGCCATCTTATAGCGCATTTCCCAATTAGATCCAACAACAGGGAAATACTCAACGGTTTCTTGTTCGTGCACATTTTCATCTACGTCTTCCGTAAGTGAATTTCGATATATTAGTTTACTAGACAAACACGAAGGTTGCTTGCAAAACAATTAGACGTGAGTGGTGCTTCAAGATCTAAATGTGGAAGAAACTCCCCTAGTTTATCACTAGTTGTTGCCTTAGGACGGACTCCTGGTGGTGGTGGTGGTGCAGGGAGGATCTGGAAATTCCAAAGTAGAACGCACTCGGATCTGTAAACTAGGCAAAATTAAACTAAGCTTTATTAGAAATGACCTTCGATTGATGAACCAACTTGCACTGTTGTGAAGAAAAACTATAAAAAAGTTGATTCGAACAGATCAATATAACAGAAACGAGAGTTATCTTTTGCAATCATAAGTCTTATTCATCTTAAAATCGCAGCTCGTGAGTAAAGAGATCAATGGCTGGACTGTTTGCAGTGCCAAACGTATCTTCCACATTGACGCAGTCATTTGTATGAGAAACCAGCGAAATTCTTCTTTCCGCCATTTTGTCTACAAAACTCAGGTGTACATGGCGACAAACAAGGTCAATACGTCCTTAACCAAGAGGACAAACAATGAAGTCTTCTTTCAAAACGCAGTGGACGTTTACTAAGAAAACACTGGCACAATGGCCGTTCACCGGCATGAAGGACGCAATGACGTTGATCCCGCGAGAGTCTAACCGCCAAATGATGACATCATGAAAATTTTGATATATTAGTTGCAATTACAATGCATCATGGGAAGGCGTTCATTCCTCCTCTGAGTCAACCCTGAGATATGGAGTCAATTAAATGCCAAGAAAAAGAAAGTTGACCTGAAGATCTCTTTTGCTACGTTACAATCGACCAATGTGCTTGTTCAAAATCCCACTGGTCTAGGAAACAATAAAATAATAGCTAAACAAGTTGACACCATTGCAATGCTGGGGCATGTAAATACACAATTAGCTCAGCTGCGAATAGATGAAATCAAACTATCATTGAAGGTGAAATATTCTGCTATTTGCTCAGCTGAAGTGCCCATCACTAGTCAATACCTTTTCGGGGATGACCTGGCAAAGCAACTGCGAGATGCTAAAGAAGCTAGCAAAATTAGCCATTCCTTTGCATCCTAATCTAAGAATGGTCCCTTTAAAGGGAAACAGCAAACCTCAAACCATCATGACCATTACTCTAAAGGTCCTAAAACAGATTTTTATGGAAAGGCCAAAACCGGCATTACAAAAAGAAAAAATCGCCAAACACCGACAAGAAATAATGGGACAACTGCTTCAAATAAAGAACAGGGTAAGTGTTTTTGGAAGTTTCCTGCCCAACTTGGTGAATTATTTCCAAATGTTATGCCATACATTTAAGGCTGGGCAGGTGGCTGCTCATTTTCCAGCTTGGAGGACTCTCACTAATGACAAAATCCTGTTATCTGATGTTTTGGGAGCAGCTGTTGAGTGTATTGCCACCCCTGTCAACACAAATTGCCTAATCAAATCTTCTCAGAACATGAATATCCCATTGTTCGTCAAGAAGTGCATAAGCTGCTTGAGAAACGGGTCATCACAAAGGAGTCACCTATACCTGGGCAAATTTTGTCTAATGTATTCCTTCGTCCTAAGAAGGATGGGATCCATCGTCTTATACTAAATCTCAAGAGGTTTAATGAGTCAGTGAGTCATATCATTATCATTTACTTTCTACCATAACCAAACTAGTTTCCCAAAATTGTTATATGGCTTCTGTTGACATGAAGGATGCCTACTACTCTATCCCCATTCCATCGAAAAGTCCACTTTAATACCCACACAAGTGCTTACTATCCTAGGGTTTGTAATAAATTTAGTGACAATGACAATACAAGTGACCGGGGAGAAAGCTACTAGCTTACAAAATGTCTGTACTGAATTACTAGAAAACTCTTCCCCTTCTATTAGGGAAGTAGCAAGTGTTATTGGGAAAATAGTTTCTAGCTTCCTTGGGGTCGTCAGCAGGGATCAACATTAACAAATACTCTGCTCATAGCTGCAGAGCTGCATCAACATCTAGTTGTAAGGCTGAAGGTCTAAGCCTTGCAGTGATTATGCAGAGTGCAGGGTGGTCTAATTCTAGTACATTTGCAAAGTTTTATGACAAGCCTGTTGACACTGCCTCAGTTAATTTTGGTTCAGTGCTGCTGAACCCAGACAGTCTTTGATCTGTTTGAACTGCATCATGCTTTCTCGAGTTCGGGAATAAACATTACCTACTGTTATGAGTTGTTTGTAATGCAGGACTTTGAAGTCTCATGACTCCTTCATGCCAGACTGATGACAAGATAGAACTATCAGATTAAATGAGACTTACTTGTAAGTTGAAGTTTGATTAAGATTCTGTCTTGTCATCAGTCCGGAATGAAGGAGTCACATGCCCTCGTGTACCCTCCCTCCCCTGTCCTTCATTCCTCTTTCTCCTGCACTACTCACGTTGAATACTGATCAGCAATGCGCATGTGCTTCTCATGTGACTCCTTCGTTCCGGACTGATGACAAGACAGAATCTTAATCAAACTTCAACTTACAAGTAAGTCTCGTTTAATCTGATAATTATGCCAAAAGGGCACGATACTGTGTTACTGTACAGTATGTGACGCTGGTTTAATTGACAATTGTTTTGGTTTGGGGGGAGGGGGGGTTGCCGAAAAAAATTGCCTTCATTAGGGGGTCATAAGAAAAAAGTTAAATGACTGAGGGGGGGTCGTGGAAATTTTTTGTGACAGTTCAAAAAATCCCACCAGCCCCCCTACATATGGTCCCTTAGTTACAGTTGCTGTTCTTGTGAAAATCGGAATTGTGGATAACTAAGTATAGACTACTTTGGATACTGCTGTAAATCAAACGATCGTTTTAATTGCAAATATTTTTCACTGTTATTGTCATTGTCATTCTTTTTTAAATGTGGGTTTCCTGTTGGAGGGATGAGAGCTCAGGCTCAGGGCTGGAAAATCCCTGTCCTTAATTCATTAAAGCTGGAGCCATATCAAGAAATGGTCTATTGTAGTGGATCCATTTTGGTTACTACTGATTATGGTAATATAGATTTCTGACATGTCCAAAACCTACGATCAAGGAAAAACGTAGTCGTGACACTGCCCAAAAACAAACTTTTTCCCTTAAAGTGTAATTTGATTCGTCATGTTTCGCCCCTTCCCTCCCACCTCCACAAAGCTTGCTTCAAACATGATTAGGGGATGGGGATGGCTGTGGATGAAAAAGGTGTATATTTTTCTGTCAAGGGAAGTAAGGATCGCAAACATCCCATTATGGAAAATGTCCCACACTTTTGTCCCTCCCTGTAAAACCTATGACTGTATGAATGCTTCATTGCTGGTTCGTTATTTTCGAAGTAATGGACAGGGTAACAATTTGACTAGCTCTTTCTCAATCATATCTCTGGCATAAACCAAGCTACAACTTAGAAGTTACCTATCAGACCCAGTAAACCAACGTACAAATCTTGGGCTTCCTCAACGGTATTGGGCATCACTAGTCCTTCATCTTCCATAATCATTTCGGCTAACTCGCTGAAATAAGGTGAACAACCCCGTAAAGATGGCTCTTGAGCACAATGCTCCTCGGGGATATCAATCTTGTCAACGCCCACTTGTGTTAGATAATCACAGGTATGTGTCGACTGGGGAATAAAATACAGGTAGTCAGGACGACCTGCTGGAGACTCTGGGTTTGCAGATGGTCTTATCCTGTGCGTATTCCAAAGCCGTGTTACCTTGTGCAATTCCATTTGAAGAAAATTCACGAAACAGAATCTTAAACATTCCCCAGTGGACAAAATCATCATCACAAAACAAGCCAGCATCCGTTAGATCCTTAAAGTACATAATCCACCAGTCAGAACATTGTTTTCGCAGAATTCCCCACCAAGCCTCAATTCTTTGGTTAGCTGTTGATCGACCATACATGAAACTCTTTTTGGCTCCAAAGTCATCTCTTCCTAGTCGTCGCAAAAATTGCTGAGTGACTGCAATGTTTTCATTTTATGTTCTTCAATCTGCGCGTAAGTGAGGCTCCATTTGTCTAACATAGTCCAAGTAGTACTTCATTATAATGCCAGGGTCATTATTTGAGCTACTCACTTCCAACGAAAGGATTTTTCTATTATAACCATCAACAGCGCTGTGCACACAAAAGCCAAAGGGTTTTAATTTGTCATACCCATCTATATGCCAAAAGTTATTTGGGCCTTTGGTATTATAGTTCCGTCCTTGTGACCTGAGTCCAGACCGTGTTTGCACTCCTTCTGGATCAAGTATTTTAAGTACCTGACGTACAATGTTTGTGGTAACAATCAACTGATGGTCTGCTGTTAATCTTTGTTGCATTGATCTATAACCGATGATACTGCCACTTCCTCTGAGTTCTTCTTCAACCAGCCGTACAATGATACTCACATCAGTGGATTGTCCTCACCTTGTACAACCTCGATTTTTAAGAATTCTCATAAGCTGCCTGAGACTGAGCTGAACTCCATGGACATTAAGGATTAAGCTAAGAATGTCTGACGTGGTGAATCCAAGTGTAAAGTAATTTTCAATTGATCATTATGGCTAACCACTCGATTTACAGGCAAGTAATCGGGCATGACAGCTTCCAGGGAAGAACTTTGAATAAAAATGACGCTGAATATAAAGAAAATCTTCATGATCAACCTTTCCTGTTTCAACCACATGCACAAAACTTAACTTATAAGTCAGTCACAATACAATGTGCTACTTGAGCCTGCGAAAAAAGTTGCTTAAAGTCGTTAAAACGGTCGCTAAAAAAGTCGCTAAGAAAGTCGCTAAAAAAGTTGCTAAAAGATTCACTAATAAAAAAAATCACAGTTTTTGCATGGCACTTACGAGCCACCGTAGCTTTGCCATACTTAAGTGCTGGGGCTGTTTTTCTTTTGTCTTTCCTTGTACCACTCATATTGTACGCAAGAAGTCAAGCATAAAATATTGAAAATATAGCTGTTGGAACTGCCTAAGCAAGAGTTTGCATAAGTGCTCGCTTTCTTGTAACAATTTCAGAATTGCTCGCTGAGAACTCCCATTCATCGAATAAGGAATTGTAATACAGTGCTTTGTGATCGAATAAGGTGACTCGCAGAATCACATATGTGCTGCAACCATTCTTGGGTCAGCAGTAATAAGGTAGTTCTGATCGGAAGATTGGGAAGATGGCAGAAGAGTTTGAAGCTGTGGCTAGTTCTTGTTAGAAGCTTAAACGACGCGGGTGTTACAACCAGTATCTCTCTGAGCCAGGAACAAAGATACCACTAACAGCTTTAAACCGATGGCCGAAAACAACCCTTGAGACTTCTTCTATTTCTCCCTCAGCTGACAATTTGGAGGATGAACTTGACATCATGAGTTCAAATGCTACCTGTGTAATCAGCTCCTTGATTGTTACTGAGACAGCCCCTGCTGAATTGGCATACAGATTTCTTCACCAGAGTGAACTTTCGTCTGAAAAAGCTAGCTCAATATGTCATTTGGATGAATATGTGGTAAATTATGATGATAACAAACAGTCCTTCAAGAGCCAAAGCGATGAATCCAACCTTCTTGAAGGTGACTTCATGGAAATTTCCAAACCAACTAAGTCAGAGCAAGCAACTCTAGAGCTGACAATAAGCAGCAAAGATGACCGTGAGCAAGGTGGTGAACACAAATATCGTGATGCTCTCATTTCTGAGGAATGTGCTGACGACCAAAACAGACCCAAAGGAGAAAACGTATGATTGTATGATGGTGCACCCATCAGTGTAGCAGTCGGCACGCTGCTCATTGTTACTTTTGCAATTAGACACAGTTTAACCAGACTCGTCAGCTTCTACTGTACATTGCTAAATCAATGTGTTTCTTCAATGGCACTTCTCAATGAGGTTAAAGAATCCAATTGAGTTCCATTACTATTGTACTTTTTGTATGCAATATCAGGGATTGTCACTACCAGGGGATAAATTGTGTAAGAACAGACACTGTTTCAAGGACCTGAATGAGAGAGAAAATTCTTCATACTCCATTGTTATTCCACTTTTGTGCCAGCTGAGGGATCTTGTACAAAGTGTTATAATTAGGTGTTTGTAAGCACCTTTGATTGTGTACCACATGAGTTGCTGCTAGCTAAGTTGATGGCGTCTGGAGTAGCTGAACACTATGTTGCACTGTTGCAAAATTATTTGTCTGGAAGATCACAGAGAGGTAAAGTAGGCGACAAGTTTTCTTCTTGGTTGCCAGGTAAAAAAGGAGCACCTCAGAGATCCATCCTTGGACCCCTTTTTTCCAATGTATTTATGAATCAACTCCCCTGTGAATATGCAGAGTTTCGCATCTCATAACCAGGAGACTGTCAACCTTAATTGCAGGAGCATTTTCTGGAGCAAATGTTACCATCAATTTTTATAATTCTAAATGATTTTGTATTCATTATTGAGGCTATTAAAGCATATTTGACTTTTTCATGTACTTCGGAAACATTTGTAATTAAGCTTAAGTTAAGATTTATCCATTCAGCAGGATTGATGGGCGTGAAACATCAGGACTCTCGGGAAAACAAAACTAACTGTTTCCCTCCGGACCATACATTAAGTGTATAATATTGACCTCTCAGGAGTGAACATTGACAAGAATCCGCAGTTCTACAGCCATGTAAAAAACATTTGCACAAAGGTCAACAATCAAATTAATGTAATTTCTCATTTTCGAAAGATAGTACCTACATGTACCGATATGAAATGTAAACTTTACAAGGCCTTTATTGCTCCATATTTTAGATATTGCTCAGCAGTTTGGCACTTTTGCCGAGCTCAAAATAGAAATAATTTAGAGCATCTTAACAAAAGGGCGCTCAGTATTGCTCTGGATGAGAAGTCTCTGAACTACCAGGAGCTACTGAGCAAATTTAATTCTAGTGATCTGTATAGTGTTAGGTGCCAAGACGTGATGAAGACAGTTTTTAAGATAATTCAGTTTGAAATGATGCCAAACTACATATGTGGTCTTTTTCAAATGAGGAATACTGAATGCAACCTATGAGGATCAAAGAAACTTGTTATCCCATACGTCAATACAACCACTTATGGTCTTTACTCCTTCAGATATACTTCTGCAAACATGTGGAACAAGTTAAGAGAGGACCTGAGGTCACTAACGTCCTTGAGTGAGTTCAGAACTAAAATATACCAAATTTCTTTCAAACACATATGCAATTGTTACTTATGTAAATAGTATTTTAATGTACATTATATGATATGTAGGATTTTTTTGTCATCACACAAATTCCCTCCTATAAATTAATAAGTCCCCCCCTAAATACTTCCTCTAAACACAAATTCCTCAAATTGTTCTTTTGAAAAATTCAACACTCGGGGCATATTTTTGGAATTTTACAGTGGTGTTTTCAAACAAAAAAACTTATCTTACTCCCTTGCTTCAGCTGCTAGAAGGGTACATTTTAAAACAAAGCTGAAGCAGTACAAGAATGCAAGGAAAAATATGTCAATGGAGATCCTCAGTGCCCAAAGAGTCTGGAGTCGTATGAATACGGTGAATTAATATAATTCTACAATAGTTGTAAATAGGAACCTGGCATGTAAAATACAATTAGTAAGAAATATTTCAGTTATTATTAGCGACTCAGTGTAGGTGAGTTATTCCAGCCTTTACATCTGTTTTTCCACTGTCTAGTAAGAGGTAGATCACCAACAGCAGAATTTGTTAACTTCTTAAAGGCCATAAATATCTCAATAGCTTTCTCTATCTGGCTTTCAATTTAATATAATAAAATGTCACAACATCAAACCTACATGTAGATGTAATAATGAAGTGGAGTCCCCATATATTGTGGTGGTTCAAAATCTTTGAAACCATTAAGAAACTACTTTTTTTAACTCATACTCATTGTCCTTGAATTTGCTCTTTTTTCTTTTCAGTTGTTTACTCATGTATTTCTATTTAATTATTCTGTTTCCTTGGCCAAAAATTAGCACTGTTCATTTTGAACTCAACACTGTGTCAGAACGCATCTAGGATGCTGCAATATATCTGGCCCCAACAGTATATACTTTCATTGTTAGCCTTTGTCCTGGGATGTTTTCTTCCATTATGTTAAATCCGTAACAATTTTTATCAATCAGTCTTGGATATTTCAAACCTCTGCTAATTAAACTATTTTTCTCTTCCCTAAAGAGTTCAAAATGGTGTAGTCCAACTGTACCAGATTAATAGCATACTTTTAATTAATAGCATACTTTTAATGATATGGGAGTGGTAGCGTGATATTATTTTCCTTCAATTCCCTTTGTGGTTGGGAATCCTTCTGTGATTGAGGGCCAGACTGCTAACATCTTGACTTCGCAAACGGGACTTTGAGCGTGATGCTCAACGAGTTTGCTGGAATTCGAAAAGTATCTGATGAGTCTCTTGGCTGAGACGAAACGCCGCGTCATACCAGCCACGAAATTTAAATCCTTCACAAGTATTTGACAATTTTTATCGCATATAAATCGTGAACTTTGCGGTTGGGAATCCTTCTGTGATAGAGGGCCAGACTGCTAACATCTTGACTTCGTGAAGGGGACTTTGAGGGTGATGCTCAACGAGTTTGCTGGAATTTGAAAAGTATCTGATGAGTCTCTTGAATGAGATGAAACGTGGCGTCATACCAGCCACAAAATTTAAATTCTTCACATGAATTCCCTTTAGCACAGAAAAAGAACCAACGCATCAAAGTTCTGAATATGTCAACGACTCATTCAACAGAGGAGAAAGAGGAGTACATGAAGTACATGATCAAGGATTATACGTCTTCAGAGCACTCTACATGTCTGAATCAGATGAAGAAGCAGAAGATGACCATTTTGGCTCAGACACTGAAAGAAACCGAGTAAAGGTGTTCAGTGTGAGCACACTACCATGGCGAAGTAATGCTTGTTATGAACAGTCACATGTAATTATTGTTATGTACCGTTTTAAACACAAAGTTTTGTTTTGCTTGTATAATTAGGTTGTTTACCATTTACATGGGGAAATGGTTGGTCGATGGTTTGTGCAAATGGAAAGCAAAATTCCTAGTTGGAAATTCCCATTTGGGGTATGCGTGTACCATTTGAACAACAGACCCGACCTACCAAAAGAGCCTAGGATGGGTTTGACATCGTCAAAATGGCAACTGAGATTGTCGTATTGAACGAGACTATAGATGCCTCGATTGAAGAGGAATTACTTCTCGATTATGAGGAAGATGGAGAATTCGACTTAATATCAGCAACTGCAGCTTTCATGACAAGACATCTGAAGGGAATTGTTGGTTTTTGTGAGGCTGTGGTGCCGTCTTATCCAATCGATGAGTTCAGATCGCACTTTAGAACGACCAAAACCAACTTCGTAGTTCTTGCTAAAGAGTACGTTGGCAGCTTGCACACTGGAAACAGAACTCTCAGCAGCAGCCATGTTGACGCAGATAAAAATTGGCATATGGCGTGGAACTGGTCTCGAATGGCAAATGGTAAGTACATTTTCTGTTCAGATATTCCGTTTGGGAATTTTGGACTACCTTTCAAGACATTGCATTTATTTTTGGAAAATTTCCGTTTGGGCAAACCAAAATAATCTTACCATTTACATCCCGACCGAAATTTCCCCAATGTTTCAGTAAATGGTAAACAACCTTAGTATTTGATTTCATCTTGATTTACCGGTTTTATATTCTGATCAAATTACTTCTGAATATTTTCAGGACACGTCATTTTTGAATAGATTAGCTTTTCGATCGATCAATAAACTTGTTCACAAGTTTTCACTGCAGTTGCTAAAAAAGCATGCAAGACTTTGGAGCAAGAGCAAGTGGTAATGGCAAAACTTCAACAGGAGCCTGAGAATGATTATGACCAGAATGCAATAGCTGTCCTCATAAACTTTAGCAGTGGCAGGAACAAAGTTGGTTACATTGCCCAGGAGTCAACAAGTGAACTACGGCCCATCGTTGAAAATGGCAATATCAAAGTTAATGTTGAACACTTTCGCTTCAGAGTGAACTAATTCCAAGTTGGCTATAACCTCACAATAAATATTCCTAGCACAGGACAGTGGAGCAAAAAGGTTATCAAGGCCTCTAAGAAGGCCAAATATATTTACAACATGTCAAGTTCAGACTTAAATTCTGTATGTTGTACAATTTTATTCTTAGTTATTACCAGCTATTTCTCTTGGATTTTTGATTGGTTATGCACTTATGTACATGCATTATAATAGACCCTACTGTAAAAATGGAAATAATAAATGAACCAAGAATAAAAGTGAGCTACAACTTGTTCCACCATTGTGATTTCAGTGTCAATATAGTTGTTCTTCTTGGACTTACTGCTGGTTACTGTTAGCGAGATCAATGGATTATTGCGGTCGTTTGGTAACTTCAACCCTTGCTCTTTCAAGTTCCAGGGCGACGCTACCAAATTTCATCCCTTTTAGGATAGTTTTGAGAGCTCTGTTCACAAAAATCCCGGATTGTCAAAAATAAGCAAATTTAACTATTTGTATTCCTTCCTGGAGAGCGTTGCCTTGCGCACAATACAACGACTAACTGTGACAGATGCTGTAATGAATTTATTCCGTATTTCGAGTTACAACAACAAGCTGAAGTAATTCCGACCGAGTTCAAACTAGAATTTCAGAGTTCAATCCATTAGCGCAATGAATACACATGCACGCCCTTGAAAAGTCATGAGTAAAATTACATCATGTGATCACGTGTCAAAGTCAATGTCAACAAAGGGGGGTCCTCTCAATTCCGCACACCCCCACCTTAACCAATGGATGAAAAAACATTGGTTAAATGTCCTTCACTGTTCGATAACAAGAAAGTCTACAATAACCACATCTAAATTATTCTGCAACTGAGTCATTGTGTGTTCTCTACGCAACTTTGTCTTTAATCCAGTCAGCTTAACCAACGGCTCTAAGCATTGGTTAGTAGTCTCCTCCTTTCATCTCCTGCTCGAGCTGCCTCCCCGTGGTCGTGAAAGCATTTCTTTCGGCTCTGCTTGGACGGGTTCCGGTTTCCCTTTGTTCACACTGGTGACGTCTTCCGTGATACTCTTTGGTTCCTTCTCAACATCATCTAGAATTTCAAGGGGAAACAAGCGCTGTAGAGGACGCCGTAAATATGAACTCTTTCCCTTATCAGCAATGTGGATGACTGCTCGCCTCATCTTCTTGTTGACTCCATTAATCAGCTCGTGAACGACTCCCATTCTCCATTTCGCACGGGGAAGAGATTCATCATGTACACTGACGACGTCACCTATCTTCACCGTCTGGCCTGCGGAATCTAACCTCAACCTGTGAGATTCTCTGAGGGCTTGGATGTACTCCCGTCTCCATCAATTCCCAAGGTGATCCATTAATCTTTATCTCGCTCTCCTGGTGACTGTTTCACGAGTACTGGAGTTGTCTGCTCCACTTCTGGCTGTATCTGGCAGTGACAACAACCGTCTTCCACTGATTAAATGAGATGGTGTCAGAGGCT
>Ga0126343_10001044_pt1 | contig 12290 bp, 11 predicted proteins | sample Cyp2metagenome_FD_92531 | JGI IMG/M metagenome (GOLD analysis project Ga0126343, IMG submission 92531) | Coral microbial communities from Lord Howe Island, Old Settlement Bay, Australia - Cyphastrea 2 metagenome | ecosystem: Host-associated > Invertebrates > Cnidaria > Coral ... | reverse complement strand
TTATTTGTGGTTACTTCTTGGCAATTTTAGTTCCTGTTGCTGTTGAATTATGCCGATAAATTAGCTTCGATTGCGCACTACTCCTCAGTGTACGGTGTTCCACATAAACGAAACCGTGACACAAGAGAAGGTGATAAAAAAATTATTTGGTTATTTATCGTCCCCTACTGAATAGACTTTCAATCTTGGTTTGTAGATATCCGAGCCTCAGGCTGGAATTCAGCCGCGGCCTGAAAACAAAAAGAGAGCTCTTGGTCTGTCTTACCTTATCGACGAGAACCCGCCATGGTACATCTGCTTATTGTTGGGTTTCCAGGTAAGACTAGAAAGTTCTAGTCCTCGTCATGGGTGATCATGAATTTGAATTTTTGAATTTCACTTAATCAACTTCAAGCTAGCCTAGTGTACTAATTTGATCGTGTTCATCTACGGTGGCATTTTTGTGTTATCACCATTTCACATTTTTGATAGGAAAAAAGTTTGACTCGCTCGAATATGAACCCGTAGGCGGAACACATTTTCACATGAACCGTTCTTAAATAGACTCATTTTGAGGCAAATGCCTAAGGATGTCCTATTGGAAAAACTAGGAAAAGTGTCAATTATCATAGCGCAAATGTGCTCGCACCTTGACAACATTAGCATCTCATAATTCGGCATTTTAATTGATTATTTGACAAAAGTGAACTATCAGTGAAATGCCAAAAAGTCATCAAAATCAATCAAAAACTTTGTCAAGTACAGTAGCAACCAAAAGTTATATCCACTGTACTAATCGCAAATCACACGTTTTCGATTTTAGCATTTCCTGACCATGTTAGGAGGAACATTGGCCATTCCATTCATTCTGAGTGGTCCTATGTGTTTTGCGAATAACACGCTTGTCATCAGTGAAGTATTGAGTACAGTGTACTTTGTGTCTGGTCTTGTTACCCTGCTACAGACGACAATAGGAATCAGGTGAGCTGTTGTTTGAGTGGATTTCATTAAAGTGGCTCAAAACAGTTTCCAGCACTTGGATTTTGATGGGTCGTTATAACCACTCTTTATCACTTGATGTTGCAATCATGGTATGAAAAAACTGCCCAATCATTGGTGAACACGTTGATGTCAGTTTCACCACGCAATAGGTTACCATAGCAATAGTGTGACCTCCTCAAAACACCCTTAATCACAGCTTTAAGGCCTTGTAATTCAAAAGATAAAAAAATTCTGTAAGTGGGGTTTATCAAAAGTTGATAATATAAAAGAATTTCACCGTGCTATTTTTGAATTACATCCCCTAAAGCTGGAATTAAGGGTGTTTTTAGGAAGTCACACTGTTAGTATGGTAGCCTACTGCGTCTCAAAACTGACATCAACGTGTTCACCAATGATTGGATAGCTAGGTTTTTGTTACCGTGATTGTAGCATGAAGTGAATTATAGTGGTTATAACAACCCATCAAAAAATCTAAGTATTGGAAACTGTTTTGAGCCGCATTAAAATGAGAAAAAACTTAATGAGAAAATTCCACTCAGTATAATTTGAACAAGATATCTTTTCGGCATTTAAAAAGATTCAGCAGTTCAATAGAAAATGTTTTCTTACATCGTTATTCGTTACATTATAACTTGCTTCAACTTGCTTCGGCGCCATTAATAAAAATAACTGAGAAAAACTCAGAGGAGAAATGCTAACTTTCCTATAGTTAAACCGTATGTAATTAAGATTTATGGATTAAAAAGTGGGGATTGCCTTGCTCGCGTAAGAAAAAATAACCATCATGTACCTGTTGAGATTAACCGTAATAATGCCGGGTTAGCCGGCTTTTATAGGAATTACTGGTTAAAATTTAGGGTAAGCATCAAGGTAAAAGTTGATAATAATCCTTCAGAGCATTGCATTAACGTTTCAGGATTGATTAATTTACCATCTACTGCATGCATTTAGCTCTCACAGTGGTTCTCTCGAGTTAATACGAATTACATCTATCACACCAACTCTTTAGCATTTAACATGATCCATTCCCGAATATTCGTACTCTTGAATTAATCTCGGCGATGCTAACTTCATTTGATTTACACCGAACTCGTCACTGGATAACTCTCATGGTCGGACTAGCTTCAAAGTCGGGAATATGCGTCAGGTATATAACTGTCTCAAGAGTTGATAACGTTGTTATTTACTTACAGGCTTCCAATCGTTCAAGGAGGAACTTTTGGCTTCATTACTCCGACATTCGCCATCTTGTCTCTACCACAGTGGACCTGTCCCATTTTCGAAGGTAAAGGTTAAACCACAAAAATATTACTGTAAAAAAGGTTTGGTTATGTTTTGATTCTAAACAGTAGTTCTTTCAGTTTAAAGTTAGGTCGTTTCAGTGGAATAAATGATCTTTCTAACGATCTGCGTTCAAGGGATTCTGAAATCTCTTAATTACAGATTTGGATGAAAGTTTTGCCTAAGAATTTCCATAAACTGTTTCTGCACGTGTTCATATAAATACTTACATATAGTGTTTTATTTCCAAAGCATCTGGTAACTCGACTCAAAGCTTGATCGACCGCGATGAGATTTGGAAGCTTCGCATGAGAGAGGTGAGGTCTACAACAGCGTCTGATTGATTACTGACTGATTGACTGATTGATTGATTGATTGATTGATTGATTGTCTGACTGACTGACTGATTGACCGACTGACAGATTGACTGACTGGCTGACTGACTGACTGATTGACAGCTGAGTAACTGACTGACTGATTGCCTGACTGATTGACTGACTGACTGACTGACTGACTGATTGATTGATTGACTGACTGACTGACTGACTAACTGACTGAGAGGCTATATCAGGTCATTGATTTGATATCGCAGGATATCAGCACAGTAGACACGACTTTCGATTGGTTAATGGCTGATAAGGGCAAGCCAATGGTATGAATAATTCCATCCCAGTGTTTTTTTCAGCCTCTGCCGATCGAACCATGCATAAATTAATCATTCAGTGATCAATTGATTGGATCCCTGTGGCTTTGAGGTTTTTCTTTGCTATATTAGATCCAAGGCGCGATAATGTTGTCGTCGCTCTTCCAAATCGCAATTGGCTTCACCGGTCTTCTTGGCATTCTTCTTCGCTTCATTGGACCGCTGACCATAGCACCTACAATCACTTTGGTAGGCGTGGCACTCTTTAGAGTTGCAGCGGATCACGCAGGTAAATACGATTTTTTGTCAGATGTTAATAGCAAGGGTATTCTTGCAGCGGCCACAGAATGCACACAGAGATGACCATGGTAAGGACGTAAAGCTCAGTAGCTTCCCAACAAAACAATGCCCATTCTGTGGCTTTGAGCTTACCCTCTTGCTTAACTACGCCATTTTCATCTCTCATCTTTTGTCAGCCAGAGGGGCTTCCATGTTAAATAACTGATATAACACTATCACCAAAGTGAGCGATGTTGCTTACTCATATATAAAGGCTCTTATTTGTTATATATCGTATATCTCAACTCTGTGTCAAGCCATCCACTAGTTCATTGCCAAGACAAGCAAGACGCGACTGTACTTTGAGCTACGCAATTCTATTGAAGAAAACACGCAGTACATGTAACGTGGATAGAACACTACGGTCTCTCAGATTGCAGGTGGTAATATCTGTTTTTTTTTTTAAATACATACGTTTAAATGGGAGCATTAGAAATGTTGATCTCATGGCTGTCGTGATTCTTCTTTTATATTCACAGGAAATCACTGGGGAATATCAATGACGTATGTGCTTTTTTTACTTCTGTATTCTCCTCCATTAATCTCACAATGATTAACTCGTTGTTTACATACCCTTCCATTGGCAAAATAATTTGCAATTGTAGTTTTTTTTTTACTAAAAGTTTACTCAGCTTACATACAGGAGCCCTTTGGATTAGTAAGTTACCCTACCATAAACGACAATGCATGTAATACGATCTTTAATACGATGATAATCCATGTTGTAATTTGTCTACATTGTATGCTCCTTTTTGTGTTTCAGTACGATCGCCCTAATAGCGTTGTTTTCACAATACCTTACCAATGTTAAGATTCCAGTGCCTGCGTACAGCAGAGAACGGGGAGGTATTTACGTTGGCCGCTTTCCATTGTTCAGACTATTTCCAGTGAGTAGCGATTACTATTAGATACTAGGTATTTGTGCGAAGGGAATGGGCATGTGTGGCGTACGTATTTTTCGGAAAGTGGCTGGCACAGAGAAAACGCACATATCTTGAAATGGTATTCTCTGTGTTCAGAAACGCCCTTCTTCAATTTATTTCAAAGGTGTTTAGCGTTCAGCCTCATTCCCAGGGCTTTTCCCTTATAACGAGTGCACACTGTAGTAGAAAGTAGGGTTGTCGGGAACAAAATGGTAACCAGGGTAACTAATATTTTTAGGCAATTTCATACTTAGAGCTTTGAATGTTGTAATAGTTGTTATACAATGCAGACTTAAAAAACTCTGGACTACCTGTCACACGGAGAGGAAAACAATTAGTCAGTTATAATTTAGATAGCAACTGTTTATCTGGAAATAAGGAAAACTGTTATGCCTATTTTCACCGGTTTTCACCATTTGATTATTATCTATTTCGCACAGCAACTCATTTCCTGCATTTTTTCACACAGATCATCTTGGCGATCGCTGCCTCGTGGGTAATTTGCGCCATCATCACTGCAGCGGGAGGTTTTCCTTCTGATCCCAGCATTCCTCAGTACATGGCGAGAATCGACGCGAGAACTAGTGTGCTAAAAGAAGCTAAATGGTTCAGGTTTCCGTATCCAGGCAAGTTTTATTTCAGCTGCTTACGTTTCCTGATGATGCAATTGCTTTCTTCTCCATACCAAACTTCTATGATGTAACTAGACTATGAGCTCGAGATTTCCGTCGCGTGATAAAAATTGAGACCGAATAATCTAATAGTTTTAGTATAAATCTACCAGTCTTTCAAAATTTTATCTAAATCCTAGTCACAGACACTTCGAAAACACCAAAAAGCGGCTGTCAATTTGTTAAGAAGCGCACACTGTTACGCTATTCAGTATCTATCACAGAGCAGATAGTGAGTAGAAGGCCAATCAGAGAACGGCATTCGTGATAGCCTCCTACACAGACGCTCTTTGGGCTCGTAGGCTACATTCGTGATATCTAGAACGCTAGTAGATTTATAGTTATCAATAATATATCGGTTGTTTTTTAGGTCAGTGGGGAATGCCTTCGGTCAGTGCTGCAGGGGTGTTTGGGATGCTTGCTGGGGTGCTAGCCTCAATTATTGAGTCTGTGGGAGACTACTACGCCTGCGCAAGGTTGTCAGGAGCACCTCCACCGCCAAAACACGCCATCAACCGTGGAATAGGAATGGAAGGAATTGGATGTCTTTTGGCCGGAGCATTTGGTACCGGAAATGGAACAACTTCGTACAGTGAGAACATTGGAGCCATCGGAATCACAAAAGTAAACACATTGTCTCTTCTGTTGTTAAGAAAGCAGGGAGCCGATTCTTAAGCAACACGTATATTGTCGCAGTGAAATCCTGGTTGAGAAGTCTAAACTGTATGCAAGATCATTCAGTGTAATTAGGTGGAAATGTTCAGTTGAACATTGTTACCCATGTCAGGGAATCTCTATAGCGCTATCAAATGGAACTTTTTCTTATGGCGATATAAGCGTGACATCTTTCCTAATCTCCCCTTTGGTAATGACCAGTGGAGCACTCACTGATCAATTGGCGCAAACGACATAATTTTTTTCCAGGTTAAGGGACTGATTCTTCTAGGTGTGATGATCACTCCACTTACTGAAGAAGCTTTAGATTTTAGCTAGTGGTCTATTTCGGACTTCCTTCGGAGGTTATACTAAACAGGGAAACTGAGATATGTTACAATGCAAACCTATTGCTGTCTGACTGAATTCAAGTCCTGTTGCATATTTTAAAATCTTTTATAAACTGTAATATAAAATGTTTGAAAGACTAGATAGTTATTTCATTTTATGATGGAAATGCTGGGTAGGACTGATGAGATCATAAATAGACTGATTAGTGATAGCAGCTACCAAAAAAACTCCCGGCGTTTTTTAGTTGGGTAGAATGACTGAATGTTAGACTCACTCACTTATCATTGTGTTCGTTTTGAGGAGGCAGGTTCACAAGAAATAACATGACAGAATTAATGTTGCTTGGACTACTTCCATCAGTCCAAAATGAAACACTTAGCATCGTAATCACTGGTATGGCATATGTTCAGCAACGACATCTAACGTGTACTTTATTGGTCCTTATTAGGTTGGAAGTCGTCGTGTCGTCCAGTGGGGTGCAATGGTTGTAATGACCATCGGTGTTGTTGGTAAAATTGGCGCGTTATTTGTCAGCATCCCAGATCCCATTGTTGGTGGAGTTTTCATGGCCATGTTTGGAATGATTTCTGCCGTTGGTATCTCAAATCTACAATTTGCTGACATGAATTCCTCTAGAAACTTGTTCATCGTTGGATTTTCCATTGTGTTTGGATTAGCTCTGCCACATTACATGGAAAATCATCCTAACGCAATTGAAACAGGTACGCGATTTACCATGCTTCTTTTGTATCAGCTGGCAAGTCAACGTTACCTGTTATGAATTTGGAAATGGCAAATCAATGTAAATGTTGAACGCCGTTGTAGACCTAAGCACCCAAGGTTTCTAGCATTAGCCTGCTGTCGAGGTTAAAAGATACAAGTGCAACAATCAGGTTAAAACGTGAACTGTTTGAATATGTGTGCCAGGGTACTTATAACCGGGATACACAAGACCATTTTAAGGACGTTCGCGCGAAAATTTTCCAACATTGATTTTTTTCTGAAACTTTTACCACTGTAAGATGATGAATTAGCTATGTCAGAAATGTAAAAAATAGGGGGTCACCGGGCTTCGTTAACGAATATGGGCAGAGTTTGTAAGCCCAAAAATATTGCAATTAGATCTTTGAAGTGAAATGTTCTCTGCCAAATATCGTTTAAGTGGACCTATTAAGTGCATTAAGTCAACTGGTGAGGTTCCTTAAAGAACAAGTTCGGATTTAGCGACCACAGTTTCACGCGCCTTGCAAGATGGTAGGATTCCATGTCCCGTGGACAGAGATCTTGAATTTTTTTCCAGTAACTTCCCACATTGATTTTTTGTTCATATTTGGACAACGTGGAGATGATTGTAAATAAAATCTGATTCTGGAAAGAAAAGTAGGGGTCACCGAACGTCCAAGATCTTTAAATCCACGCAAAGCTAAAGCAATGGCCATCTGCCTTATTATTGCCTATCTTATTATTTAGAGTGCCTCATGTATGACGTGGCGTGTGAATTTACGTGCACAGTTAGGATGCGCAGAAACAATTGGCGCGAACGTCCTTAACGACGTTCTCGCCCAAAAGTTCCCACTCACAATTTTTTTAAACTTGCCACGCAGAAAGGTAATGATCTACTTTTGCCAAAAAGGCAAAAACAATTCAGTGGGGATCACCGACTTCGTTTTGGAGAGAACATACCCCGAAAAATACCCTAAATCTGAAAAATCGGGCTTCGTTAGCTAATAAGGCCACAGTGTCTGTAAGCCTCAAAATATTGCAATTGGATCTTTGAATTGAAATGTTCTCCGCCAAATATTGTTTAAGTGGATCTATTAAGTGAATGTAGTCAACTGGTGAGGTTTCTTACTGAAGATCAAGTTCGAATTTCACGCACCTTGCAGTCGCAAGATAGCAGGGTTCGATGTCCCGTGGACAGAAATCTTGATTTTTTAACTTCTCACGTTCAGTTTTTGTTCATTTTTGGACAATGTGTAGATAATTGTAAGTAAAATCTGTTTCTGAAAAGAAAAGTAGGGGTCACCGAATGACCAAGATCGTAAAATCCAGGCAAAGCTGTCGCAATGGCCATCTTCCCTATCGTTGTTTGTTTTATTTCTTAGCGTGCGCGCTCGATGCATGACGTGGCGTGTGAATTTGCATGCGCAGTAGCGATACGCAGTAGTAATGGGCGCGAACGTCCTTAAATGTCACGTAACTGAAGAAACATGATGGTCTAAGATATAATTCACTTGCTTGCTCTTTATGCTAGATTTCAAAAGATATATTCTAAAGAATTTTAAAACCCTGAACATTGGAGGATACTTACGCAGTCTCTTTGACATAGTATTGTGCAGCTTTAGACATGACAAACTCTGATGCTGTGTAAAGGCAACTAATCAAGATTTATAACTTGGTGAGATCTTAATTCCTTCCAAGGCACTAACGTCAACATGTTCGATAGGTGTTTCCGAAATTGACCAGATAGTGACGGTACTGTTTTCAACAAGCATGGCAGTGGGTTGTATCGTTGCATTGATTCTGGACAACACCATTCCTGGTACCATTGAGGAACGCGGGCTCAAGGCATGGAGACAGCATCTTTCAGATGGCGATGATGAACAGTTTCAAACAGCTTCTATTAAAGTCTATGATCTGCCGTTTTGTTTCCAACGCCTTGGTAACCTCAAAGTAGCCAGGTATTTGCCTTTCCTGCCGTACAACGGTGACGAACAAGAGACCACACGAAATGTGGAAATTTTTTCATTAGGCGAAATGTTCTCTTTCAACTTTCGTGTGGGATGATCGATGTTAGCCTTCATTTTTGCCCGCAATGCTTTTCCTCCAAAAATATTTTCGAATGCTAGGAACAGCTACAAAACTGCGGTTTATTTTTGTCACGGGAGAGGGGGATACCCCTTTTTATGGGCTAAACAGGTATGTGCGTCCACAATGGCGGGTATCAATTTTGGTCATTTTGATCTCAAATAGGGTATGTTTTCTTCTCTCTAATCCTGAATTGGATACGTTTTTCAGGAGAAGCTACTTTTTTATCGTTATCGCCATCAAAAGCCATTCATAAATTATGTTTTGGGAAACTGTGCCAGCCGCAACGGTCTCAAATAGGATACTGAATTCAGGTCATAAACAGGGTAAGAGAAAATCGCAGATTTTGGCCTTAAATAGGTTTTGGAAAGCGGGCCACACACTCCCACCTTTTTTTTCTGAGAGTATCTCCCCGAGGGGGTTTGTGTAACATACATTTAGTGTGTAAACTTTCAGTGTGCTTGCTAATGTATTCACTTAAAGTACTGCTGCAATTTCTTATGATATAATTAATTGCTAGTTTGTAAAAGCGTTGCTTCTTCAAATAAAAGTCAATGAACATGAGGGATGTACGTTTTAAAATCAAACTTAAAAAAAAATTTGTCACACTTGAAAAAATTTGACATACTTGAAAAAATGGATTAAGTGGGTGTTTAGTAATGAAGTAGAGCGATTCCAGAGCAGGACCCAGCCATGCCGACTTCTAGTTAAGCATGTCACTCCAATCCTTTAGAATGAACGCCCAATTAAACTCCCTGAGAAACAGTCTTAATGGGAGAAAAAGCTTACCAAGCTTGAAAATTGGATTAACCACTCACACTTTCAATAGCCTGCTCCAGGGAACGACCGAAAACAAAGGCAAGAGAAAAAATGAGGGAGGACTAAGGCGAGGCCGTTCCTCGGCTTAATCCTCCCTCGTTTTTTCTTCCGCTCGCTTAGCCTGGAACAGGCAACACTTTCAAGAAATTGATATAAATGACCTGATACCTACATTGAAACATTTCCCAACATCTTGTGGGTGTGGCCACATGCAGGAGGCGGTGTCAGAAATTCAGTCCCAAGAAACTGCATCACAGATACGGTTGAGCCACAGAGAGCAGCGCAGCGCTCAGAAGCAACTTCAAAAAACGACGGCGAAGGAAAATTCAATTGGCTTTGAACAATCTGTTCCCCGTGAGAATGGAAAAAAAGAGACAGAGGGTGGGATCGCAATCGCAATCGTAGATATTGCCTGACCAGTCCCTCTGGACGATGGCAGAATTCTTTACCAATGAGTGCCACAGGAAATGGTGGTTTACTGCGCTAGAAGCAGACAGTATCGACAAGCTTTCAGGAAACTTTTGCACAAAGCAAATGGAAAAATGTATTGTTTCGATGTGGTCCACAAGCTGTAGAGAGTTGACTTCTTGAGAAAACGTCCTGCGCGCGGCTATGAGGATGTACATGCCAGTGTACCTAACAGAGAAACATACAAAATCCATATGACCCTCTTGGTCCGGTTTTCAACACACGGTATCAAAAGGGACATTCGCAATAGGCCCTTTGCACGATCCGGTCACATGGTACGGAATAAATTACACTGCGACGCAAGTTACACTGTGGGACTTTCAAAACGGCAAGGGAAAGTCGGGCTGGACTGGTACGAGTTCCTTTGTTTTGGAAGTCCCACTGCGTAACTTGCGTCCCAGTGTAATTTATTCCGTACCATGTGACCGGATCGTGCAAAGGGCCTATTGAAAAAATTACCAGCTGAAATAAGTTAAAACTATTGGTTGACCATCCACTGCCAATGTTTTGAATTTTAAAATACAAAGAAGACAATTCAAATAACAGTAGATCAAGTCATAATAGAGGGGAATGGTTATGAAACCCGGCAAAGTTCTTTGTTATATGTTTTTGTTCACTTTTGTGGCCTTGACCGTGCACAAAACACAAAAGTTATTTACTCCGTACTGAGGAACTAGCCAGTAGAAATGTGTTGGTTACGTAAGACATGCATAGTGTATGAACGCAAAACAAAAGATTGTGCAGGGTCGCGGACCTTCCAACATAAATCTTGCATCTTTGTTTGCTGCTTTGATGTTTGCCGGGCTTCATAACCAGTCCCCTCTATTAACTATGATTAAGCGAAGCTCAGATCAAAGTCTAATAAATCCACTCTCCATCAATTTTTTTGTCATGCAAAACCCACGGAACTTTCACGTGCTCGACTTCAATCCCAGGGACAAGAGAGGTAAAGAGGAGAGAGCCTAGGATCCAGACTGTCGATTTGTCCTGCTGAGCAAATAAATTGGATAAAGGAGATCAATAACTGTAAAAGCCGCTAAAGTTTGCTAGTAACGTAAAACGTATTGCAAAAAGGGACAAATACCCAAGTAGCACAGGATACCGGTAAGTGTGACACAGTTGAGACGTTTGCTAAGTTCCCAAGACCTGCAGTGGTTCTTCTGTTGTGTGCGCTTCGGTAGAACAGGCGCGGATTTAAGCGAGGCAGAGAGCGAGACAAGATGTACGACGTTTTCCGTACCAGTGGTATCGGCGACAACCTTTCGGTTGCCTTTCCAAAATTGTTTCACGCTGATTGCTCTCTTTCAATCCGTGAAGTATTGCGCTGTGGTTACGAAATTAAATCGTGCATTGAAGAGATCACCTGAAGCTAGACCAAGATTATTGGCAAGCTCACAGGCGCTGACAATTCTCCCAGAGGTTAAAACCTGAACGCTGTCAGTACTGCCACAGTGTACGGCGTCCTTCGAATTCCAGTCTCACGGGAAGTAGTTCTTCCCGATACTGAATGCAATAAGGTAAGGCTCAAGAGCTCAATACGTCACTCGAACACCTTATCAATGAAGCCTTTATTTAACGTGATAGAGACAACAAATGCACAAACTTGACCGCGACGAAGCCATGTCTTGGTGTGATTAGGTGAGTATAGAATAACATGCACAAGTGAGCAGTTCAGAGGAACTGAATGCAACGTTTGACAGAACTTAACACAAGGGAACAAACATAGAAGAAACTACCATGCATTTTAAATCATGGCCGTTCACTCAGCAGCGTGTATCGAAGAATCGCGTCCGATTAAATTGTGGCGTTACACGTGCATTGTGAAACTGTGTCTGAGCGGCTTTGTGCTGTAGATTATGTCACCAGGCAGTAATTAAAAACCCTTGAAATGACTAAAGATTACTGCACTGCAGCTGGGAATATTTCGAAGGACAACTTTCTTGTTTTGTGATTCTTTATCATTTTTATTATTTTCGGTCGTTGTCGAAGGTCGAATGAATTCCAATCTATACTTTTATCGCCAATTCTCTACAATCCTGTAATCGTTTGTTATACCACGGAAACCGGGGGTGGGGTGTCTGGAAAACCCGAATAGCGAATAGCGAATAGTCGCGAATAGCGAATAGCGAACAGCGAATAGCGAATAGCGAATAGCGAATAGTCGCGAATAGCGCATAGTACGAACAGTGCGAATAGCGAACAGCGAATAGTACGAACAGTGGGAATAGTGAATAGCGAATAGTGCGAACAGTGCGAATAGTGGCGAATAGTCGTGAATAGTGACGAATAGTCTTCAATAGTCACCGCCTTAGTTCAGCACTGATCTGGATTCGTTGAAATTGATCACATGGA
>Ga0126343_10001043_pt1 | contig 12291 bp, 3 predicted proteins | sample Cyp2metagenome_FD_92531 | JGI IMG/M metagenome (GOLD analysis project Ga0126343, IMG submission 92531) | Coral microbial communities from Lord Howe Island, Old Settlement Bay, Australia - Cyphastrea 2 metagenome | ecosystem: Host-associated > Invertebrates > Cnidaria > Coral ... | reverse complement strand
CACAGTTTTGCACCAATTACTGAAAAGGATTTCCGTTTAATTTCAAGGTTTGATTTTTTAATATAAAAGTTGGCGGAAACTGAAGATCGCGTATTATATGAATGAATTTTTACTGTAGGGATGAACAAATCTTTTAACTGTGAAGGGATAACATCATTGCTTACATCCGATGATCATGCATTGTTTCAGCTAGCAATTTATAATACAAAAAGCGAATAGGTAAAGTCTGTGCACGAAGAAACAAAGGTACGGGGTGATCACACCTGTCAGCGAAGCACATGACCTCCCTAGAGGTGGCAATGGGGACCTCAGAAATTGGATTATATTCAGTTAACTCATTCATCCATTCATTCATGTAATCATTCAATCGTTATATTTATTCATTTACTTGTAGCACTGAAAAAGGGTCAAAATATGATACGCGTACTGTGCCATACAGATTGCTAAAAAATTATTCGTCTCGGGCCGGGAGGAAAATACGTCGACTGAAATAATGTTGAAATAATGTTGTTAAGGCCCTAGCAAACGAGGACACATTGTTGCGGACACACTGTTGCCGACACCAATGTTTCCCCGTTTGCCTACACGGGCAACATTTGTTGCGGACACAAATTTTGTGTCCGGGACACAAAAAATGTTTCTGATTTTGTTCAGAAACCATTTTGTGTCCGCAACAAATGTTTCCCAGTTTGCGCAACCCAAGAAACATCATGAGCAACAATGTGTCCGCAACAATGTGTCCTCGTTTGCCAGGGCCTTTACTTCGCTAAACTAATAATTATTGTTTAATTAGCGAGTTCTGACTTGACTTTTGCTTTGTCGCGTTTCTCTTTATTCTTCCCCTCAAATATTTTTTTTACAATAACTGTCGAAACTAGCTCTCACCTATTCATTGGCTGAGTTTCATTGTCCATAATCGGACAGACACATGAATTTATAGTATGAGACAATTTATTGTAAAGAAAAAAAACAAACAAGAAGTTGACGGTCGGCTTTACTGCGTAGACCTGTCCAGTTATTTAGTAATTTCGTCACACAATTGCCAAAAATGGCTCTCGCTTTGCTCCGAGGTTATATTTTATTGCTCCGGGTTCTCCTATTTTCCTCCCTCCACAAAAACCATTCCAAAACTTCAAATTATAGTTCGACCAGGCTATTGCATGAAAAACAACTAAGATCGAGGTAGCTTACTCTCTAAATATTGTAATTTTAAAGCAGTCTAAGGATCCACGGCTCTCTGATCCGCGTTAAAGACTATTACAACATAACAACAATAAAAAATTACATTACCAACTATCAATATTGGCAAATAAAGATTATACCGCACTTTGCATCGCGGGGGCAGCTGTAGTGTCAACTATTACTAGTAATAATAATATAATGAAGTTCATAGTCAATAACAAGACAGACGAATGAAAAACTGATCTCAAAAATGATCTATATTGTTATCGACTGCCACAGCACCTCCCATAAGCATTGAACAAGAAAGTTAACAAATCTGAGAGGATGTCCACTTACCGCGTCGACGATGATATTGCAGTACAGGAAGATGCTCCTTCTTTCCAATAATTACATGTGGATGATTGGCAGCTGTCACTTGCTCAACCAACGATGTTTGTCTAGAGCGTTGGTTAAGCGACAGGGAGCTGCGAATGGACTGGGGAGAACTGACAGGCCTTGTGCTGGACGTCGAGTCCCGTTCAGATTCCACAGCGCTCCACCGGCTGCTAGCTCTGTTGCTGTGTTCGCTTTCTGGCGGCTTCGGGCTCGACTGTTCCTCGCCTCTACTCTCCGTGCGACTTCCAAAGAAGGCAGAATCACTGGTGATTATTTTTGTGGTGTTGTCTATGTTTGATTTGTCAAATGAAACCTGTTTCACTGGTCTTCGCTTTCTGCGAACAATTTTCGTTTGAAGTTTGGTCACCGCAACAGAATTGTCACTGCTTATCGAGTTCTTTTTTGTCAGCTGTCTTCTTATAGCAATTTTCTTTCTTGTGAAATTTGAAGCAGGTTGTGGGTTTTTGTCCTTTGATTTCGACATTTTTGTCTCTATCAAGTGTGGCTTATTGGCGTTGTGCATTTTTCTGGTTTTCAATCGTTTGCAACTCTTAGATTTCTCTGGGACAGCAGCAGGCTCTGTCACTCCTTCTTCGTTACTTATAACACCAGAACGCGCGAATTCAGCCCAGTTTTTGATTGACACGTGAGACTTTCCGCTGTTCTTCGAAGTAGTTGATTCATTTCGCGAACTGCTTCCCTGCCTGCTGTATTCTCTGCGATCAAATATTGAGCTCTCTACATCGTCAAACTCACTAAACACAACCGTCTTGGGGGTTGCGGATCTGCCGCTGACCTGTCTACTACCCGGAGGGATGTAATCACTAGCTTCATGTTTTTTATCCGAAGGGACCTGTACTTTTTCTAGGGGTACCTCCTCGTCAACTTTTTCTACTTCCACTTCTGTTATTTCCTCAGGTACAGCTTCAGGTTCCTGTTCCAGCAGCTCGTCTTTCTCGTTACCTTGACGTGAGCTCCCCCAAGGAGTCTCCTCAACAGAGGAGGTAGGTGACTGTATACTTGCTTCTCTGTCGTCGTAAAGCGTGGGAATGCTACTTACACTCGCATTTAAACTGCTGGTGTAATGAGTCAGTTCGTCTTCGCTTCTGGTACCGTTTTGGACCTCCTCTTCGTCCTCATCGTCGTCAGTGGAATCATCATTATCGTCGTCGTCGTCATCATCATCGTCATCGTCATCATCATCATCACTATTGGATTCTGAAGATCGGGCCGAGCAAGCAGTATTGTTGGAATCTACATCCTCTTTAATCCTCCTTTTGGCTTTAGCTGGGACGGTCACATCACTGTCACTTTCAAGCGGGCTTGACGAAGATTCATCGGAATCTTCTCCGATTTCACTGCCTTCGTTTTTGGACTCGTTAGCGCCTTCACTGTCACATTCATAGCTTTCTTCGTCGTTTTTCTGATCAGCAGGCGCAGTGGTTTTGTCATCGCCCGACAGGTCTTCTTTTTCGCTGAAAATTCGATCATTACCGGATTTCGAAATCGTTTCTACTTCAGCTGGCGTAGAGTCGTCTGGCGCAAGATCTGTTTCTGTACGCTTACTCATGTCTTCTGGTACACCACACGTCGTTGGGTCGCTTGGTGACACAACTGCTGGATCAGCTGTTTGTTTCTCATTACTTTCCTGTTCATCGAGTGACGTTTTCAAAGCTTCGTCACTTATAAACTTTATACTTTCCCCGTCACCCGCGGAACGAAGGCTTTTTCCGCTTTTGGATGTTCTTGTTGTAGAATTTTCCAAAGGAATTCGCTTTGTCGTTGCTTCTCTCTGGTGTTTCTTTAAATTCTCTTCCGTGAGAGGGATCAGGTGCGCTTGGGTCAGCATCATTCACCCTATGGTTTGCTTTAGAAAGAGAATTCTTGCTTTACAAATGATTTTCATCTTGTTACACTTCCCCATTACTGGACATTGTTGTCATCTTCACGAGAAACTATATAGGATATGTTATCATCAGCTGTACTGTCACAGTCCTATCAAGTATGAGAATAGAAAACATTAGAAAATACAATTCACATTATATTACTAAAGAATAAAGCTCTAAATTTGCACGTTACCGGCGGAAGGAGGCAGATGAAGCAATCGGTTTGAAGTTTACCAGCAAAGTAATGCCAAATAACCTGAGCTAGCGCGCGCGCGCTTTACCTTAATCATTGTGTCGCTTACTCTGCTTGATACGAAAACAATCCATTGACAGAATGAATTTTTTCTCTGAAGCTCGCGCTTGCAGTGCCACCTAACATTTTCACAAACAGACAAGTTGCTACGGTTACTCAAATCACTTTTTTTTTTCTTGTCTCTTTTCATTTTACAGGGTAATGTTCTGGTAAATTGAAATAGCTTTCAGACAGAACGCGCGCACTAGCCACTTACGTTTTTTCCAGAGAACTGCTCAATTTTTAAAGCGTGGGAAAAATAACAGATGTGAATGATTTCAGCCTTCTTCGATGTTTGGGTTTGCATGTTTTGGAGTTAATTTGTTGGGTTATGGTTGATAATGCTTTTTGTCCCATGACACACAGTGAATAGTAATGCCTTACAGGAAACTGAAAGAAAAGATATTGATTCAATGAAATTTCATATAATAAGCCCAGAAAATGAAATGTAAATCATTATTTAAAAAGAAATATGCCTGGTTTTGGCAGTCTTTATCTTTGGTTGTTTTTTTTTTCAGCATTAATCTGGTTAGCTTACTAGTGTATTGTTCCTGTTTGCATTTCTGCCTGTCCTCTGTCTTTTTCTATGTGCTCTTTTTGACTTTATCAGTGTATCATGTAATCATTGTATGTGCTCACTGTACGCAAAAGTTCTGCTTTACTCGAGTGACCGATTTGGAAGTTTTCTAATATTATCATTTGCTGCCCGTTCAATGCGACGATATTCAATTTTGTCTTTTACTCGTTAAATTGAAAAAGGTAATGAAGGCGTCCCATTATTAGGATGTCTTACAAATGTGTGGTAAACTAATATCACATTAACCTGAGGTGAACAGTGCTGGAACATTTTAACAACATTGATTTCCGTAAAACTTGCGTTCTTTGATAATGTACAGAGTTCCATTGTGTGACTGTATTTTTGTGAACCTTTATTCCAATTAAGTTTTTGCATCTTTTTAAACGTCACTTAATTTTCTAGCAATTGTTTCCAAAATATAAACATTAAAATTCTACCGGAAAGAAAGCTCCTTTTATCATTAAAATAAGCAATTTTCGGACATCCTCAGAGATCTTTCAATAAAACCAAAATAAGCTAGGTTAATGATGGTGAAAAACTGATGAAAACTCGCCTTAATTCATGTACTGAGAGCTCTACCAAGGTGCAAATAGCAACATATCACTTATTAAAGTTTAAAAAACATGGAACTGAGCCGAAAGTTTTATTTCTTTATTATTGTTATTTTTTTACGATGACCGCGATAGACAAGTGTAGTCTGTTGAAAACCACAATGCGCGCTTGCGAAATGGTGAACAGAGAAGTTGAAAGCCAGCGTAAACAATACTAATCTTTCCGGTAAGCTAAGGTATTTTGGGCGTCAAGTCAGGAAAAGAGAAGATCCCCTCGGGCAAAATTGTATATTGGTTATACTGTGCTTTCTAAGAATTACCCGCTGTGTGAACTTAATTTTAAATACTGCCTTCTTTGCATGCGCAGCTAAATGTCAGAAATCAAACAAACTTGTTTCCGTCGGTTTGTTTTACAATACCTACGTTGCATTAAAAACAATTCAATTCGTTGCAAACTTTAAACTTAAGGCAGGGTTTTTCTTTGCTAATGACAAAGCCTGCCTTAAGTTTAAAGCCAATTCCGTTTGCGTGTTTCTTTTTCAGTATTTCCTCACTGCCCCACGGTAAAAGTGAAATGGCATACATCTTGTTATCGAAAAAATATTGGAACTTCGCTCTGTCTAATTATCGACATAGCTAGCATTCATAACATGATATCAACAGCTATAAACAAAGGACGTGCGTGCATAGAGCAGCTTGATTGAATCCTTGAGCTGAAATAAGTTATGAGAATTAAATTGTCAGAAACTGGTAACATCCCAAATTATGTATGTTCGACAAGGTATCTTGAGCTCCTAGTCCTCGCAGTAACTTTTCCTTCATGCCTTATAATATAACTATTTTAAAAAATGTTTCATCAATTAACTCTTCCGAACTTATGCAACAGCAATTTTTATTATTTCGTTCTGTTTCGATCCAATACGTGCTGTTGGTAACCAGCGAATGTCTGACAGCATTGGCCCGCATCACTCATCCAAACCGCGTCTTATATCAAGTATGTTATGGACTCTATATTCTTTTGTTGTAACCTGCCGAATGTAGAATACTACACCATAAGCAACCAGCAAATGATATGATGCATTTGAATGCATACAAAACTGATATGCTATTTGGTGCTTAAAATTGCTAAGCTGTTGCTAGAAATATTCTTGGACAATTTTGTATCAAATCTTGACAGTTATATAATCGCGTGAATATTTCAATCGCGATAGTATTCTAAACATGTATACCTTTCTTCCAAGCGACTGGCGTTGTCCAATGACCCTTCCAAAATGAAGCTTTCTTTCAATGCTTAGGATTTATGAACGACCACACGTTCAGGCCAGGCAAACCCGAAACATCCGAAATTAAACAGTGTTCGGCACAAAAAATGAATACTATATTTGTAGCCGTAGTTTAATTATGCATTTACCGAGTTTCCATGGCACCCAACAAAAACATTCGACAGCGGAGAAATGCGCAAAGCCTGTTAACTGTCGGGGATCACTATTGGTCAGCTGCGCGTGTCAATCAGCTGCCTCAGGACCAATTACGGTTAATTATGGTTGCCTTCGAAACGTGTTTTTTCAAGATGTCTTGCTGTTGTGCAAGCTTGGTTTCTCGCAACTCTCGCCAAAATAAAAGAAAGCAATTATAAAATCAGATTCAAGCATCTCAATTATTATAATCCGAAACATGGTGTCACAAATTCTTGGTCTAAACACCGACGTTAATTAGCGCAACGTATGCTCCCAAAATAGGTTTAGAAAAATGAACTTTGCGCTAGAAAATTAATATAAAATAAGCACCGGCGAATCAAGTTTGAAAAATTGTTTTGCAGGGAATAACTAAACGACAAGATAAAATAAAATTCCTCGAAGTAAGCTTTCTATTTACGAAAAATAAGAGCACAGAAATGGATGAGATAAATAATTTATACCATAGGGCTGGTGGAGGTACTTTAATTTATCCTAACAGTGTGAATCTTATTGAGATAAGACGGAATACACTATTGAAAAGAAAAATCATCACCGATGTAAATCTGGCGAGTGTATTGAATGAAATAATAAATGTTTACAAACTTTTGAAACATATAACATATATTTTGATTTTTTTTTCTGACTTAAAATTACCAAAAACACCTCATAACAGAGTAATGTTTTGAATAAAAGTAAAAAGAACTTATTGAGATTTGAGTGCTCAATACAAGCTGACGCTGAGAGAGAAACTTGAACTTGAAGCTATTCATATTTCAAGTGAACACCCTTTTCGCGTTAGTTGAAAACACAATAAGGGAGGCATCAAGGATCTCACGAGGTTTGACAATACGTTTTACAACCCGGAGGAATGCCTCAGAATTTAATGGCGGGGTCACTTAGAGAAATTAATTAAAGCGAGATGTTTTAAATAGTATCCAAAACAAAACCGTGCTGTGAGTACATTTTTAGCAAATAATTTTACTTATTGCTCGAGCTTTGAGCAGAATCCGTGTTAATTACGTAATGCAAAAGGCTGAAAAAGTCATCTGTGGACTTTACCAAACAACTTCTAGTATCTTACCAAATCTATTCTCTGTATAACAGACAGGTGATGAAAACAAGAAAATCATCAACCATGAGACGATATTAAACAATTTCAACGGTATTTTTGAAATCAAGAGACGTAGTGCTGGTAAATTCTCGATACGCTGAGGGGTCAAATTTAGTGCTATCCAGCTGATTATAGAGTATACCTGAGATCACAAAAGTGGACTAAAACTGTAGCAGAACTCGCAGAAGACACAGAAAAGCAAAACAGAGAGTGGATGGGTGAAATGAGAAATGGTTAATACTCATTGTTTTGGGGGTTTTTGAAAAATGTCGGCTCATTAGCGTTTTCAAGTTTATCTCAATTCGTACGTATGAAAGTGTCATAAGAAATGCTCAGAATCGAACTCATCCTCATTTCAGTGAAAGGTGATGGACATTTGTCTTTCAAATGAGTGTTGCCGTGTCTTATGCTTCCTACTTTATAGCTGATTAACAGACTTACCAAAAGTACTGTGGCCTACTCCATTAAAAATTTAGTGACTATGGGATCATCTTTTAACTTAACGCCGCCAGTTTTCGGCGAAAGCAGGAAAGTAAATAACTAAGGATGTTTCCATATTTGTCCCTTCCAGGTTGAAACTCCGACTGAATTGATTCAAAGGTAAACTAGGACAACATGGTAGGCTTAAAACAACTTGACTACCAATAGAACCTCTTTGAAACCGTATAAATATTTTGTTTCTAAAAAGCCAATCAGTAGTATCTCAATGACTCTCACCGGGAACTACCAAACATTGGCCGCCAGTTTGTGAAACCAACAGTGAGGAAATTTATCATGATCACTACTTCTAACGAAAAGGAGGGCATTTCGTTCAATCAATCAATAGCATATTTTTATTTTATTTATAAGTGTATGGTGATTAAACAGAGCGCCTAAAAATTAAGCTGCTGTGGCCATGATAAAGAAATTAAACACTGTCTACATTAATAATTAGAAATTGAAAAATCCATCTATATTAAAATCAAACTGCAGTAACAATTAACATTAAAAAGAACATGTGTTATAAAAGTCTTTTTTTTCATTAATAACTCTGTCGTCAAAGATGAAGTCGTCTCGCCCTGAGGCTAGGCTTTTGTTTCAAATGACACAAGCGAAAGTGTTTACCGAGGTAATTATTTTTGCCAGCCAGTACAAAACGCTGGTCCTCATAGGGGTTCTCTCCATCCAGGAGCAATAACAGACTCGGTGAACTGTTAGGCCAAATTTATGCTCGCACTTTTAAGTCCACTATGCATAAATTATTTTTTTGGGCGGAGTCTTCGCTTCCCTTAACCAGCGGTCGGGAAACATGCGCACTGGAAAAAATAATTTTGAAATAACAAAGCAAATAACGGAATTCAGCCCATCTGGTTCACTGCGCAATCTGCATCTATGACGCATGCGCTATAGATGCAGATCACTCCTAGAGGACTCTTTTTCGACCATTGGTCAAGAGCACCTAACCCACTGGAACCAAGATTGGCGTAAAACCTTTGTTTATAAATTAAAACTGTTATAAGTAGAAATAAAGCCGTGAGTCTTAAGGTGGCTGGAAACAGTTTCCAGTACTTTTCAAGACTTAGAGTTTGATGGGTCATTATAACCACTCTATACTTGTCGACACGAACATAATGGTCTAAACAAACTGCAAAATAATCTGGGAATAAGGTGCTGTTAATTTGGTGGCATAATAGATTACCATAGCAACAATATACCCTGCTAAAAACACCCTCAATTTTAGCTTTGACGGCTTATAACTCAAAGACGACATCGGTGACCCCCATATTTTATTATCGAATTGTACCCGAGGACCGGCAGAGCCCGTGAGACCAAACCCCCTCCCCGAATAATTCTTAAAGCACTGGCAGCCCAAGCTGAAACGGAAAAATTTTACTCTATTCTTATATTTGTTAAATAGAATTTACTAACCCTGTTGCTGTGTTGTAGACTGTGCTGTTTGCTCGCTTTTTAGGCCGATCTTACGCGACTTAGGCGAGTTTTCTTTCTTGGCAAAAACAAAAACTCGCCAAAAAAAGTCGCGTTAGATTGACCTGAGGAGCTAGCAAGCAGTAAAGTCTACAACTCAGCAACAGGGTAAGTAGATTCTATTCAACAAATATAAGAATAGAGTAAAACCTTTCCGTTTCAATATAAACCTATATAAATTTAAACCATTGTAATACAACACCTCTTTATGCTGTAACGCGGGAGATACGTTTGGAGTTGTACAAATCGTTGTTATGTAATGCCATATGTCCCGTTACACTGAACGATCTTATAAAAGTGAAAAAATCTTAATATTTCGAACTTGGGCGGCCTGCAGTTAAAGCACAAGATACAAACATCCTTAGACAAAGTATTAGAGTAATGGACAAGGACACAGGTTTTCTCCACGCAGTCTAAGGCTGGGTGGATCTCTTTATATCTTCTTATTTTGTAATTTAGCTGTTAATATTGCATATGGCTCTAAGTGCTTTTGGTTATTAGTTTTTTTAATTAGCTCTTAGGCCTTCTGAACACTTGTGAAATTTAGAAGTAGTGCAACTTCACGAATGGCATATTAAACTGAAGCTGAATGCCGTGGAAAAATTAAAATCACGTTTGGCATATTGATAACATCATCATCTTAATTTTAAGTCAATGTGTTTTAAACATCATTAGTTTCATACTGAAGCTCCTTTTATCAGTCATTTGAAGTTCCACGATGTGAATTCCGAGTTTAAAACTGGTTTAATATAATAAAGTGAAGTATCGCGGCTCATTTTTCTGCCTGTCTCTTCTAATCTCTGTGTGCCTGTTGACAAGAGTAATCATCAATTAAAAAGCAAGAAAACAAATACACGTCGTTTGCGTCCATCTTCACTTTTAATTTTGACTGAGGTAACCCTGCGATACCTTTCGAGATATCAGCCATCTTGGGGATGTATGATGCAGTTCCCAGGTTTTAAATTGAGTTATGATGAAACCCACCCTACGAATAGCATTCTTTCGTAAAGCTTTACTAGATTGGAATTTATGAGCTAGAAGTTTGAAGCCTTATAAACTTCACATTAACATATAATTCTCCAGAAACTCCTTAAATGTACAACAAAATATTAAACAACTATAATAACTCTTCCCGGACTTGATGCGATTAACTAGAGAGCTTTCACGGCTTGGTTTTATTCATTAATTTGATACAACAGGGTTTACATAAATTTCTATCTGTTGCTTTTCATTTAAACTTTTTTTGCAAAAAGCTGCTACTGTTTTCAATTAAGTATGAAAAGATTGTTTTCCCATCAACGTTCTAAAAAACGTTTGGTTTGGACGATTGATCGATATGTCATACGCCCTACAAAATGTCAATTCAGTCACTCTGGAACGAAACTTGCAAGACAATATTTACTCCGCGACAGTTTCAGGGTGATCTCCAAATGCAAGTTTAGATAGCGAACGGAGTGGTAGTTAAGATACACCCCAAAGTCAAAATACTAGTTCTCATTGCTGGTTTCTCATATTCTTTAATATTAACTAATCAAATGTCTCTTCAACGATGCAGTTACTCTGGGTAATGATTTTCTTTCTGCATCATTCTTGTACTGAAACCGTTGAGTGGTTTCTAGCAAGACTAGAAACAGTGCACTTATCTGAATGCAATGTAGCCAACTTGCTCCAGAATTCACAGTGAGGGTACTGTGTAATCATAGATAGTAGCAATTTCTCCAGCACTTTATGAACAGCTCGTAGGTCAACCTAAGGTCAAATTTATCAGCATCTTTAAACCTTGCTAAGCATCATTGATATACCAGCCGAATCAATAAGTTCTCACTGGATGGCATCTTGTCAGTTTCTAAAATATCAATTATTCTATAGTTCCAGACCGTTTTCTGATCCATCTTACCTCGTTTATCATTCATCTGTTAAGAAAAACTGTCAACTCTCTGATAAAGTCTTTTGCATCCCAAATTTAACTGAGCACCACAAAATTTCGAATCCAGGGAGTTTTCAGAGCGTAAAATACGAACAAGTCCATACTTTTGGTATAGACTTCATGCCAAGAAGAAACAAGATTATAGAAACGTATTCACCTGAAATTTAGTCGCCTTGTTTCCAACATGAGAAGCTATCCAGGACACAAAACAAACAGCTTCCCTCAAGAGTTCATCACTTGTCGTTCCACATTTCATTTGAATTGGCGATGGAAGCATTGGTCGTCAACGCATGGCCTAAACTGATAACACTCCGGTACAGTTCCTTTGAATTCACCTTTGCTGCTTCTGTTCGCGGTTTGTGGAAATTCAAAACAACAATACCATGGTGCAAGCAACAAATTAAAGCGATAAGACTCGAACTAGCTACTAGCTTAGCATAGTTGTGAAATATCAGTACCATTGCTGAACCTCTTTTGCTCTTAATTTAATTAATAAACTTCCTTCAACATTTGGAACAAAACTAATAAACCGCTACCAGCAACGTTGAGAGAACTGATTGGAAATTTCTTCAAACACGACTAAATGTTCTTTGTCCAAGTCACAAGCGAGGAGAGAGTTTTCCCTTTTCATCGTCTGGGAGAAAATGTTAATGGTCGTGCTTGGAAAGGAGCGGCGATAAAAGTAACTCAGTATTTTATGATCAAATTTACGTATCATGATTCAGTCTTCGGTGTCGCCTAAGAGTAAATGTTCATTACGACCTCAAAAACTCAGGCTTTCACAGCTTGAAAGCACTATCTAACAACTAACAACTACTACTAACAACTACCTCAAAAGGAATTCACTCAAGAGAAAACATAAACTTGCCTAAGGAAAGCAGGTCGACGAAGATGTCCTCGCTCTTGCACTGCAACCGGCTACCGACCGGCGGGGCCAAAGTACAGGTCACAGTTCACAGGTTACAGGT
>Ga0126343_10001042_pt1 | contig 12295 bp, 8 predicted proteins | sample Cyp2metagenome_FD_92531 | JGI IMG/M metagenome (GOLD analysis project Ga0126343, IMG submission 92531) | Coral microbial communities from Lord Howe Island, Old Settlement Bay, Australia - Cyphastrea 2 metagenome | ecosystem: Host-associated > Invertebrates > Cnidaria > Coral ... | reverse complement strand
GATTTGAATGCCAAGATGGCGTCTCTTAGATACAGATGGGACTTAACTGGTATCCATCTTAGGTTTTTCAGGGCTGGTGTTACGTGATCAAACTTCCTTGTCCCGGAAACTATGCGAGCAGCGGAATTCTGTACTCCTTGTAGTTTGCGTATATTGCTAGCAGAAGTATTCGACCAGACGGACGAACAGTAATACAACTTGCTGAATACAAGAGAATTAATAATTGTAATAAGTATGTTTTTCCTACAAGATGTGTCCCAATAATGTGTCCCATGAGACTAATAAGCCTTTCCGTTCCCCTGGCCACCAGAAAATAACAATGCCCTTTCTTATTAACAGGCACATTAGTTGTTAACCTGGGAGACTGTCTTCAGGCCTGGACCAAAGGTCTGTACAGAGCCACAAGACATCGTGTAAGACGTTCAATCAAGACAGATCGATATTCAGTGCCACTTTTCTTTAACCCAAACCAAAGATGCATTATTGAGCCTGTTGAGACAAATGTCACAAGAAATCTGAGTTTCACCAAAGTTGTAAAGGGACAGGAGTTGCCCTTCACTTTTGGTGATTTTAGTAAAAAACTGTTAGAAAAGAGTCATGACTGGAACAAAGGACATGATAACGAAGACTAAAGTTCTGAAACACCTTTACTAAGAGAATCATGTCATATAGTCAAAGACTAGTGCACAGTAGATTTTAAAGTCAGGCTAGAGCTCGGGGCTTGCGGATTCTATCCTTTCCTTGCCTAATGGGCCAGTGAAGGTTTAACAGAAACTTAAATTACCGAAGAACTGCACGATACTAGTACAAATATTTGGCAAGCTGTTAAGAATGACTTATAGGCTAGCAAATCATGCTGTTCCTATGCTAATTCTTTGTTAGCATTGCAAAGGTACTAATTTAGATACTCATTACAACCTTGTGTCTCCATTCTTTTGGTCCTATTATTTCTAGAACAAAGCAATTTGCATGAGCAGTCTAAGATTTGCCTATGTTGGTGTCAATGCTTGAGGAAAGACACTAAATTATCACACAAACATGTGTTTAAATGTGGAGTGCTACTGCACAGGTCTGTGTTGTAGCTCAATTTTTATATTTTGGGAGACCATACTTCTCCCTTTTCTTAGTTCCAAGTTAAGTGTATCTTTAGGAATTACTCAACATGTCGCAACATGGTGGCCATTAATGCACACATCATGTTGTGATATGTTGTGTTAATATGTTGCGATCGTTTGGCTGGGGCTTAAGAAAATGGTTGGTTATGGGAGGTGGTTATAAAGGGAAATTTGGCAGCACTACCTCCTCTTCGTTTGTGTTCACTGTTCTAAAGTTTCTATGCAATCCTTCTGATTTGCAACTAGTTCAAAACAGAACTAGCTAATCAGGGGTGGATCCAGGATTTTTGTTACGAGGGGGTGCACCTCTAAGGAATGATGTCACTATCCAGGATTTTTCTTAGGAGGGGGTGCACCTCTAAGGAATGACGTCACTGACCGGTGAGGTAAACAAATTTTAAAAGCCAATACGAAGAAGGCTTCATCTCAGGGGGGTGCGCACCCTCTGCACCCTCCCCCTAGATCCGCCCCTGCTAATCCAGAATTAGCATAAACATGGACTTCAGAAAGGATTTCTTGTACATGTTTTATTTGTCCTTCCCTTTCAAATTTCACTAATCTCAAACTGCAAACAAAACAAAAAACAAAACAAAAACAAAGCAATGAAAACACTTTTATATGGGAAATGTGAATACCTTGGTTAACTTGAAATCCTAGCTCAGCATCAGTTAGCCTGCAAACAACTGGAGCCTGTATTCCCAACATCTCCACATTCTTGCCATTGATTCTTGGAGATCCTAGGGAAACATAAAATGGTTAGAAACTATCAAATAATTAAGCTTTAAAAAATGCTCTTTAGCAACAAAAAATGGGTGATTTTTACCAACATACAAAGCAAATAATAATAAATATAGTAATAATAATAATAATCATTACTATTATCAAAACTACTTTTGAAAAAACAATAAATCATCGTCGTCATCATCATCCTCCTCCTCATCATATTAACTTCAGTTAAATAATGTGTCAGATCAAAATAGCAGTTTCCCACTGAGGACACTATAATAAATTTTGGTGTAGCCAACTACATAAAAGAACGTTTAAGCTTATGTTATAAGGGTGACAGCTGAAAAGTCACAACGATGCGGAAATTCTGGTTGTGAGAATAATTATGCATATTTTTTTGTAGGACCTAAAGGCTCCACGCAGTTTAGTTGAAAATATGGCAAATCTGTACATTATATCCATTCTAAAAATTTTATAACATTAAAATAGATAAAAGTTAAAAGACGAAGAAAGAATTGTTTAAACGCCTCGAGACAGTTTTTGATAAGCACTGTACAGTCTAGACCATTCATTCTATTATAGAGACCATGAAATAAGACGAATTGAATTTTGCACCAAACACGAAGGACTGAATTATGCACCTCGTAAAGCCCCTGCTACGTTATTTAATCGCTCAACAGTTTTTCATCGACCATGTTCATGTCCAGTTAAAGCGAGAGATATAATTGTTCCACGCCGAGCATTGTAGAAAGGACAAACACTAGCCATTTTCACAACACATTCTCGCACAACTCGTTTCAAGAAATTTTGCAACCAGACAAGCGAGCTTGACTTTAGTTCGGATCGAAGGGAACCAATCAGAAACCAGTAGTGTGAACGTTTAACCAATCAGTGACCATAACAACTGACCAATGAGACGCGCGCAATCTGCATATATATCCCTCAATCACTCTTGATTGACGCCATTTATGTTGAACCGCGGCAAGGAGAAGAAAATTTAAGTATTTTAGCAATAGAAAATGGCTCGAACGAAACAAACAGCCCGTAAGTCAACCGGAGGAAAGGCTCCAAGAAAACAACTAGCGACCAAAGCCGCTCGTAAGAGCGCTCCATCAACTGGTGGCGTCAAGAAGCCTCATCGTTATAGGCCGGGAACTGTCGCACTTCGAGAAATTCGTCGTTACCAGAAGTCGACCGAATTGTTGATCAGAAAGCTTCCATTTCAACGTCTTGTACGAGAAATTGCCCAGGACTTCAAAACTGATCTTCGTTTCCAAAGTGCTGCTATTGGCGCCCTTCAAGAAGCCGCAGAAGCTTACTTGGTTGGTTTATTCGAAGACACAAACTTGTGCGCTATCCACGCGAAGCGTGTGACCATCATGCCAAAAGATATCCAACTCGCCCGCCGTATCAGGGGAGAACGTGCTTAAAAATAACTTGTATCATCGCCTGTATATATATATAACTTTTATGGAACTTATCACTCAAGCAAGAAACTGAACTTAACTGCGATACATGCGCTAGTCGTCAGTAACGGCATTACTATTCAAATTTCATGGCATTCAAAACCTAACTATTTTCGTTTGAATTTTCCTTGAAATCTTGTTCATTTTTTAACATTACTGTGTTGCTCCATTATCAGTTTGTTAACCGATTTTCAACTGTATCTAGGCTGTTTTAAGTTTTATTTCTAAACGTTGTTTTATGTTGTCAGTACTTAATATTTTGGCGCAATTGTGACGAACGAGAACAACAAGTCTTTGTTTCCTGAGGGTAGGAAATTCGACTGTCGATGCCCGTTGTAAAGATGTTGTTATTTGACTTTAACCAAGATCCTTTCTAGTCAATCTTCTGGCAATTTTGTACCAGAGGACACCCCACAGGAACAGAATAAGTGTGTAGTAGAAGTACTGTCTGTAAGATATCCATTTTTAACCTAACTCGTATTTAAGAGGCAATAAATCTGTCTTCTCGTAAGCAATTGTGGTTTTGTGCACTTTGTTTGGATCTGTTGAGTTAACAACATAGAGGGAGATTCACCACAGGGGAACTTACAACTTGCGTGGTAACACTTCCATGTTATGGTGAACAGAAAATTGTTTTTCTCCACACTAATTTTATTGATAATCTCGAAACTGAAAGTTCTCATAGAGAGAGAAATTTGAGAAATAACTGGAAGTGTGCAGGCATTGTTTCTCCTGCATTCCTTTTGCCCAGCCTTCACAATCTTTGCAGCTTGTTGGGTGCAAATTTCTCCCTCTATGTGTTGTAGGATGAACAGTTCTGTCGCTCATTAAAGCAAAGCAAGAAGGGATAAGTTAAAAAAGATCAAACAGACCTAAAAGAGCAGAAACCGTGTTTCGAGCCAGTACAGTAAGTCCTTCGGAAAGTTCCCGGAAGCCTCTAAATTTATCCACTTTCGTAATGCTTCGTCACTCGTTCGGAATTCGTCGCAACCTCGTTGAATTCGTCGGACTCGGTACCAGTCCTCTATATGTGAGATTCAGAAACAAACATGGCGTCCACGAGATTGTGTAGGCTATGGTATCGAAACTCAAACTCTGTTATAAATAATGCTACCAAGGGATTAAGAAAGGCAGGAAGTTATTCCACACAGAGACCAACCTGCGTAAGACTTGTTTCATCTCTGTGTTACAAGCTCGTTTAAAGAGCCACATAAAAAAGTATGATCATACTGTTCTTGCAGGTTGCAGGTGAATCGAGATTTCGACGTTCATACTCTACAGAGGTAGGCTTACAGGAACAGAACAGTAACGCCCGTTTTGAATTTGCACCTTATCTTTACATCTGATGATTCATTTGTGACTAGGTCTGTCTGGTCAAGTCTTTATCAACAATTCGTTTGTCAATTGTTAACTTATAAACTTAGGTACAGTATTTTTGTCTAAGGCAGATATATTGCAGCATATAATAATAAATATAAGCTTAGTTGTTAATGGACTTTTTACGATGACAGGGCGCAAAGAATCATGGCACTCAATTGTTGTACTGTAGATGTACATTTATTATAATACTATTTTTGGTTTCGTCGCACAGTTTTGTGTCGCTAAAAGAGCCATATTTACTGGGGATTCTGACCACCATTCAGTTTTCACAGAGAACATGTGAGCTTATATCAGTTGATATATGCCAGTTATTTTACTTGGACAAATTGAAAGGACATCATATTGCATTTGAAAATTTGCTAAAGGATGCTTTTAAACGTCAAGCACCACTAAGAGGGGTCCACTGGCACAAAGTAATAATATACATTTTCTCATATAGAGACACTTCATACCATCCACTTAAGATAGTATGATTGAAAAGTTAATGTAAAACGCTTCACATTAAACTTGGTTTTCTCTAGAGGTGCCAGTATAATAAAATGTATTGATATTTATTTAAATGCTTCAATCTATGAGTTTGTCCTTGCATTATTTCAATGTGCACAGGGACTCTTATGCTTTCATTTTATGCTTGCATTTTAATGGAAACCAGAATGAAGGCATCATTACTAATATTTCAAAATTTTAAATTAATAGTTGTTTTATTGGTACTGTATTAGGTTACTGAAGGCACTTCTGTACAGATATGAATTTTCATATTCTTTTATCAAGACTAGTAATTTATGCTTTTTTCCATCTGTTTTTTAATTTCCCTTACTTTCCTTCCTTATGTTATACTTGCAGAACACTATTAACATTATTTCCGACTTTAACTAGACCAGGAAAGTAACACTTATCCCTGGAGATGGAATAGGACCAGAAATTTCAGATGCTGTCAAAACTGTATTTGCTGCTGCAAAGGTATTATTGCTGTCCATGTACACGAGTCTTAAATATTTACCTTTAATCATGGTATTGCACATTTTTCAGGGCTGCTTTTGAAGGGAGGGAGACAATGTTTTGCTTTTAAAGTAGTCACAGGAGGCAATGTGGTCTCATGACTAGTGTGCTTGTCCCCATAGCGAGCGGTTCGAGTTCGAGCCCTGGCCAGGATCAGCAGTGTTGTGTTCTTGGGCAAGACACTTAACTCCCACAGTGCCTCTGTCCACCCAGCTGTATAAATTGGTACCGGCTAATTGTTGGGGAAACCTCACAAATTGTGGGGGAGTGACCTGTAATGGACTAGTATCCCATCCAGGGGGAGTAGAAACACTCCTAGCTGCCTCATGCTACAGAATCCAGGATAAGCTCTACCAGCTATGCTGAGCCATCAGCTACATGGCTTAACTTTTTTGAAGTAGTCATGAGCTCAAGCTACAATCAGGAACTAAAGAAGCTTAGTCACTGCCTGCCACACATTTTTATTGTGCATCCTCACTGCGCATAATTTATGGCGTCATTAGTGCGCGCTCATGCACATGTGCATTGAAAACATGGCGGATTTGCCTTGATAGTGAGCTCGGTCTGTTGAAAAATGGCTCTAGCCCACCAAAAAGCACGGGGACTCCATCTTTTTTCCATTCTTTGTACTCAACTAATCAAAAGCTTTGTATGAGAAAAGACTGATCTAATTTCTATAGCTGAAAACTGAATAAATGAGAAAAATAGCGGATACAATGTGGTCTTTTCTGCACGCCAAGAAATTTGGTTCAAATTTTCAACAATGATGTAGCTTTCTGTCTGAATCAGACTAAAATGTTTATTTGTGTCCGACACAATGTATTAGCTGTAGTTTAATGCGTGTTCTTACAGGTCTGAGCTCACAACGATTTTACAGTTATTGAGGATGCGCTCTTACAACAAGCGTGAAATAACGCCAAAATGGGGCATTTTCAATGCCTCACTGCTCCATAACGAGCATTGCCACCCCCCTTTTTTATTTCAAAACTGGAGTTCTCAAGACATATGATAAATATTTACTGGACAAAGTTTGAACAAAAATCTATTGTCAGTTTTAGTTCGGAGGAATTACCTTAAAACAAACATCGTGCCTTCAAATATAGTTTGACCTGTCTGCAGTCCTCCTCTCTCACCCCCCTCTCCCACGTAATAGTATTGACCAAGCCTGTTTGAACATTGATTGGGCAGTGAATGGTGGTTATTGATGTAAAAAGGAAATTTTTCTGTCAGGGGAAGAACAGATCTCTGTCTGAGAACATCCCATTTGCAAATGTGTTTCAGCACCCTTATCCTTGATTGTAGCCAATTATGTCCAATAGTGGCAGTAAATTGTAAAGAATAAATCTCTAGAATAATATGAAAATTACTATTTTTGGACATCAATATTTATTAAAGAATAAAAGTAAGACCAGACCAGCCCTAAATGAATACAGAGAAGTGAAGATCCTTCTTTCGAAGGGGAAGCTGTTCAATTTTTCTGTGACTGCTTCCAAACAAATAGCAAGTTTTACTAACAATAAGAATAGACAAGCAAACAAAGTTAACATTTCTGCTGTATGTATGTAACAATGTAATTACCAGTATTCAAAGACCCCTGGAACCCCTTTGGATTTTTCTGATTAATTTCTGGAGGACCTGAATGTTTCAAAAGTGGAATGTTTATGTCTTATTTTTTTTCAGGTTCCCATTGAATGGGAAGAGGTTACAGTGACACCTATTATTCTCCCTGATGGTAAGACCACAATCCCACCAGCAGCAATCAACTCTATGATGAAGAACAAGACTGGTCTCAAAGGTAGGCTGAACTTATTTTGGTAAAAAGGCAAGAAAAAAATAGGTGACCCTAACCTTACTGGTGAACAGCCCAACAAATTATGACAAAATATGGTATATTTTATATCATCGGCACTTGGCAGGCGTCTGGTAGTATATCCCAGTCTTGAGACACTTTTTTTCAAGCAGGAATACATTGTAATCCTAACTATACCTAGCCTACGTGTAGCGGTACCCACCCCCTGAGGAAAAACAGGAGGGAGGGAACGTCTATGAAAAACTGGCCAGCACAAATTGTGTTCTGTGACGCCATGCTTTTGCACGGAAATATATAATGGTTCCTTATTGGATAGAGACCGTGAGCAATACTTTTGAAAATACTGATTGGTTAAAATAGATAACGTGGTTGTTTGAAATACTGAAGCAATTGGAATGTTGGAAGCCACACAAACTTGGGAAGCATTTAATGCAGCTATAAAAGAGGTTTGCGACACTTTTGAATCAGAGAAATTCCACGAAGAGCAACAAAAAGCCATACTGTAGATTTGTTTTCTGATGGGGAAAGATGTTTTTATTTCACGGCATGTAATGGCATTGCCAACCGTGCTCTTTTGAAACAGATAAATTCATTGTCATTGGCCGCTAAATAATTCAAAAGTTACATGTATGACAGGTCTACACGACTCCTGTCGCACTTATGACTCATGAAAATGCTGTTCTCTGTTCGGTCTCTCAACCTTTTCTGTCTCTTCACTTGTGTTCATGAAGGGCACTTCATTTTGTGTAATGGGGAGGATTTTAAGTAGAGTTGAGCCATTAACATCGTACTGTGCCAAATTTTATAGGTCTGCATGGTTTCCGCTGTTATCTGCATGTTACCTCATAGAGTTTGACACCTCTGTAATTTGTCATGTGTTTATGCATTGTTTAGGCTCATTTCTATTCAAAGATATGCTTTTAAGTCTCCACAAATTTTCTTTTGAGGGACAAATATGAATTTTATTGTAAACATGATGCCAACTTGCATTATATTGTGCGCCAGATCCGGCTTTGATTAGAACTGTTCTCAGGTACACTAGGTAGATCCTTATCAGATATCACTTGTCCTTGAATGATTTTCTTTAGAGGCATAGCCCTTAGGTTGATCTAGCTTTACTTTGAGAAAGCTATGCGTTTGTCTACAGACATTCTTGGACTTTCTTTCTTTAGATTTGGTGATCGCCTGCTTATATGCACCTCTGGATTCTAGTCGATCTTCCAGACGGAAACTATAATTTATTGACATAACCTCATAAATTACTGTGACATCACAGAACATGATTCGTGTCAGTTTTTCGTAGACATTCCCTCCCTCCTGTTTTTCTTCAGGGGGGGATGGGGGGGTACAATGTAGGTATGGCTACACGTAGGCTAAACTATCCCATTACAATGTGTGGCACGAAAAAAAACTATGCATTCCATTGTGTTAGTGCACTAATTTTGCATCATTTTTTAGGTGGCAAGGGGGAGTAGCTCCATTTGATAGTAATCATGACTAACTTTCTTTTTTACACATCTGTAGAAATAATATCGACATTGATTTAGATTGTGAAAATGATCCTTTGATCTGGGATGGTGTATTTTGTAATTCAACACACAGTAACTTTTGATCAAGATAATGATTGTGCCATAAAGATTGATAATAAAACATGCCTGAATTTGGTATAGGGCCACTTGAAACAAAGATTGGTAAAGGACATGTGTCTATGAATCTGACTCTGAGGAGGTTTGTAACCAATAAATTGCAGTTGAGTTAAAGTTTCAAGCTAAGGGTTCATTTACTAAGCTCACAGTTTGAGAGTAACATTCAGTCCCTAAAAGGATTTGCAGTTGGTTAATGAATTCTTTTATCCTCTCTAGCTTTCCAGATCATAATTATAGTGAAATGAAATTGGTGTACATGTGGTCATTGCACGAGCTAGTATGCCCATGCTAAGAGTTATAACGGCTGTATTTAGATGTACACTTGCAAGTTGTAGGACTAAGAGATGATTGTATGGCGAGTATGGAATCGCAATGTACTTGTAATACAAGAGATATAAGAGACTTGCGTTACGTAGTGCCCGCTGTGTGTGTGAGTGTACGAGTAAGCTCAGCGTCGAGAGTCAAGTGATTAATCTGTTGACCGTTGGACTCCTTGACTGGAAGTTTTTGTCGCCCTCGAGCATTACAATAGTTTGGGTTTTCAAAACATAGTTATTATCTATGTTAATGAATGAACGGATTGATAAGCTTGATTGGCTATTTTTATGGATCATTAATTGATTGATCTACCCACAGGGTTTTCAGCTTGTATGCTAATGTGCGACCTTGCCGATCCATAGAGGGCTATCCTACAGCATATGATGATGTTGATCTAGTGACAATCAGAGAAAACACAGAGGGAGAATACAGTGGTATAGAGCATGTAGTAAGTTGACTGTTATCGGCTCTCTAGAGGCAATTCAATTCAGAAAATTAATAATAACTATACCAAGTCTGTTTTCATCAAACTCAGTGAGAGAAGCTTTTCATTTTATACTTACTCTCACTAGTCGTTAAGTAGTTGGCTTCGGCAAACGGTAACATTGCTAGGGCTCTATTACAAGACATAGTAGTTAAATTAATTTAGACTTAATACTCTAATAATGTATGTTTGATCTGCTACTTTGTTAATAAAGTATTTCAGGCCTTGTGTTGGTGTCTATGATATCAGATGCCTGATTCCATGAAGGTCATAAGTGCACAATTTAACAACATTATGACTCTTGTTATGTACATTAAAAAGAAATATGGTGTTCCTGTCCAGCAACTGCTTTTTATAACTGGCTACTTGATTGAAGTTGAATAAAAACGCTAAGTTTGAACGTGTTCAAAGGACAACACCCATGGAGGCCATCTTGAAATACCTCAGTACATGAATGAAGCTGGCAGCCTGAAAAAGTGTTGGAAAATTACCAGGTTGCTTGGTTACTTAGAATATTTACATCCCAGTTAACATCAATAAAATTCTTTGGGAGGAATGGTAACCAATGAACAGTAAGCTGTTATGGGTTAAACTGTGTTTGTTACAGCAAGATCACTGTGCACGTTACAACAGCTTCAGGTGACTTTTTTTTATTTAAGAGGGGACAATGTAAATATCAGTTGACTTCTTAAAATTTGTGATTTTTTCTATCTTTCGATCTAAGCAAAATTTTACATCATACCAAATGAACAAGCTGGAAGACTTTTGATGTCCCAGTGAGAAGGAAACAAACGGTGTCTGCCTGTGAATGTCTTGATAATATCTAAGCTTTTATAAGCTGTTTGTTGTCACAGGTTGTTGATGGTGTGGTGCAGAGCATTAAGCTGATCACAAGGGAAGCCTCTCAAAGAGTTGCAGACTTTGCATTCCAGTACGCCAAGGCGAATAACAGACATACTGTGACTGCTGTACATAAAGCCAATATCATGTAAGTAGGAGACAAAAATTGATGCCAACATGAAGGTAGATAAACTGCCATAAAAAGCCCTGTTTACCAAAGTTGGGCTCTTTTACACCTGAAAGACTACTAATTGAACAAAGCCACCTTACAAGATGTTGAAGTTGCAATACAAATCCATTTTCTATATCAGACTAACAGAAAATATTTGGCAGTATTCCAAACATTAGAGCCAAACTAATGATGAATATTTTAAATTTTGTAGCAAAAATAGTAAAAGGTTTTAGGTGTGGTAAGGGACACATTCTATCCAATGTCCTATTCATTGTATGTTATCATTTCAGATGATCTAAAAACTTCAAGCTGATTCACTTCTTTTGCTCCATTTTTCAGGCGACGTTCTGATGGTCTTTTCCTGCAGTGCTGTCGAGAGGCTGCCGAGAAAAATAAAGATATCAGATACAATGAGATGTATCTGGATACTACTTGTCTTAATGTGAGTTTTAAAAAATGGAGTGATTGCTGTTGTCTGGATGCCCAGCATTGAGATGCTTGTATGTGACCTTTGTCGTTCTTTCAGTTGAGTTCCATGGAAATACTTGTCTGGGATTTATGAAAATGGAAGAGCACATGCAAAAATTCAAAGGAATGTCAGTCTGTTAATTTTCTTTTGGTTCACTTGTATACTAAAATGCTCTCTGTACCGTGATTGGTCAATATCCTCTTGTCTCTGCAATTTCAGATTGTCAAAGATCCTTCCAGTTTTGATGTCATGGTGATGCCAAACTTATATGGAGATATTTTGAGGTCAGACATTGGATCATAATTACCTATGTTTTAAATTATACCATATAATAACAGGTCCACATCTATTTTTATTTGTCATTAGTGAAAAAACATTTTGTTTTAGATAGTTCACTTTCTTTTAAATTAGATTTAAGATCAGACAGATCGTTGTTGTTTAGCAACTGGTACATTTATGTATCCAGGAGTGTCAGCAATTTAGAAAATTGACATCAGTTTTTCATGTGTCTGTCCTGTTATTACTCATGAATTTTGCCATAACAGTGTCAAAGTACCGGTAGTTGTGGATCCACGAGGTGATATTTGAATGGATTCGCAGACATACTTTGGCATTGTTATGATGAAATTCAGTCAATAACAGGATACATGTAGATGCATGAAAAACTAACATAAGTTGTTTTTTTACAGTTAGAGCGGTTTTCATTTGAGTGTTGAAAAGTAATTGGTTTTGCGTTTACAACGCTATGCGATTGGCTTAAAAAACTCGCGCCACTTTTTCATCCAATCAGGAGTAAAACCAAAACCAATAGTGATTCACTCGTACGCGTTTTCCCGCGCTTTGCGTCAGCTACATGTAATTACTTCGTGT
>Ga0126343_10001041_pt1 | contig 12307 bp, 5 predicted proteins | sample Cyp2metagenome_FD_92531 | JGI IMG/M metagenome (GOLD analysis project Ga0126343, IMG submission 92531) | Coral microbial communities from Lord Howe Island, Old Settlement Bay, Australia - Cyphastrea 2 metagenome | ecosystem: Host-associated > Invertebrates > Cnidaria > Coral ... | reverse complement strand
CACGTATCCGCGTATCCACTTCACACTACACTTAGATTATCTCTAGGGGAGGGGTGGTCTCAGCCACCGCGTATCCTCGTATCCGCACTCTTCAGGAAAGCACCTTTGAAGTGGCAGGGTATTCTGCAGTTACTCCGAAAATGAATCTTCTCATTGAAGAAATTTCTAAGAGTAACGAAGAAACATGCACAGCCGACCCCTCCGATATTGATCCTGTAGCTAGCGAAAAGGAAGGCTCAAAGAAGAGAAAACGTAGCGTCCTGGCTCAAAACAATCAGCAGCCAAGGCAAAAGAAAAAACAAAAAAACCCAGTATCACCTACTAAGGAAGCTAAACAGCAACAAAGGCAAGCAAAAAACAAAAAGAAAATTTGCAAATTCAAGCCTCAAAAAAGGCAGCAGCAGAGTACTTTCAACACAAAATGAGCCACCAAAAAGAAAAGCAATGTCAGCAACAGCTGCACAGACAACACCAGAATTTACATTCAGGGCAGCAGAATCCACAGCCATTGCAACAACAACAACAACAGCAGCATCCACAACCATGGCAACAGCAACAAGAACAACAGCAGAGTCGGCAACAAGTATGGCAACAGCAACAACAACAGCAGGATCCACAACTGTGGCAACAGCAACAACAACAACAGCAGTTTCCACAACCTTGGCAAAAGCAGGATCTCCAATCATGGCAACAGCAGCAAAAACAGCAGAATCCACAACCATGGCAACAGCAACAACAACAGCAGAATCCACAATGGCAACAGCGTCAACAACAGCAGGATCCACAACCAGGGCAACAGCAACAACAACAGCAGGATCCCCAATTATGGCAACAACAAAAACAACAACGGAAGAATCCACAACCATGGCACCAGCAACAACAACAGCAGGATCCACAACCATGGCAACAGCAACAACAACAGCAGGATCCACAACCATGGCAACATCAACAACAGCAACATCAACAACAGCAACATCAGAATCCACAACCATGGAAACAGCAACAACAACAGCAGGATCCACAAACATGGCAACAGCAACAACAGCAATCAGCAGTGCAACAGCAACAAAAGCTGGGCCTTCAATCAACAGAGGTTCAAGGAAATAATGTAAGTGTAACATGCCCTTATCAACAACAGCCTGCAACTCGTGAAAAGCAACCTGTAGCTAGTCAGACGACAATAGAACTTGATGACCTCCAGTCCTACTCAAATTGGTCATTTGATGCTACAACATCTTCTTTGGATCCCTCTTTGCCATCTACTATTTACAGTGCTGTCCATCTCGCAGACAACTTGAGTGAGTTGGAAGACAACAGCTTTGATTTGAAAATGGCGCAGGATCAAGTGTCAGACTGCCAAAGCTGTTGTGAAAAAGATGCTGAAATCAGAAGACTCAGGGAAAAAGTTGACGAGCTACAGTATATAGGTAAACCGAGTGATAAATCTAAAAATCTTAGTTTATACAGGACTATACAATTACTTGTATTCATAACTACTTGAATGTAATTTATATATTGCAATCTCAAGTGCATCTCAACACAATGGTCTTATATATGATAAGATATGAGAAGGAGAAGAAACAAACGGCACTTACAAACGTTATCCATAGACAGCGCATGCATAATCTGATAAAAAAATTTGTTTTACTTGACGTTTCGTATGCTAGTCAACATACATCTCCAGAAGTGAATGGTTATAACTGTTACAAACATTTAATAAAGAGGGGAACTGGTGACAAGATAATTGATAATTGATACTACCGGTAGAAATTAAAACAGAAAATTTTTATTAGACCATGCGTTGTCTATGGATAATGTTTGTAACCGCCATTTGTTTCATTTCAAAATCTCTTCTAAAGTTGAAATGGCCGAAGAACAAGAATATTTATTTAAAGATGTGATAAGTTATAAGAAGTGGTGAATTTATCATTGAGTTGGACTTAAACATTTAATAAACTTCTAATATTAGACCTATATTAAATGAAAAAAATGCACCTGGACATGGCTATTATAACACTATAAATTTAGGGCAGTCAGGATCATAAGGGTAACATTTTCAGATCTCTATTCATGATCATGCAAATGCTGTGGTCAGTGACATAATTAACTCTTTTGACAAGGAGTGATTACTGCTTGTCGTTTTAGAAGTCATGTATGTTATTTAAATGCATTTGCAATTGTTTCAATGTAATAGACACACTCAATCATTGGTTTGTTTTAATTCTTAATCTTTATTATGTTCACAGTTCCACCTCCCCAAGTACTGGAGTATCTGGAAAAAGTAACTCATGGTGTAAAGGTATAAAAATAATGACATGTATGGCAATTAAATTTACACGCATGTACACAATTCATCAATTATAATTATCAAACATGGTAGAACTTACAATCCTTTTATTTTAATTTTAATCTTTTCAAGGGTGCCATCAATATACCATCCACCTCCACACCGGTAATCCTGTCCCAAAATCAGAAGCTGAATGGCAATGTGGCACAGGATTTGTGTCTCACTGGAAGTGCTTCCCATCATGGCCGGGTTAGTCATACATTTACCACACAGTATGAACAAATTCAACCAAAAAATGTTAGTTATAATAAAAATAAGACAGATGGGAAATGACTACCTCTATATTTTTATTCATTAGTATGCAAATTTCTGATAGTTTTTTGTTTGGCTTACGTGAAAGAGCAAACCTTAACTGTAGTTCACATACAACTGCTGGGGTTCAATTCCTGATTTAAATGCTATTTTGTTTTATTTGGATAATGGTAACTAATGCATGGTAATAAGTTTAATTAAGGCAAGCGAAAATAAAATTTAGACCATTAAGTATAAAATTCAGCGAACCACAACATAACCACATAATGCATAAAAATTAGCAAGTTGACAGGCGATGCACGACTGTTTTGCTATCATGCTTTCACGCAACCTCATCTAATTAATATTGTTTTATTTTATTTAGGCTGGTCAACACCATGATCATCTCTCTCCTGGAAATGGGAAGCAGGAACTTTATGCTGGGGCATGTCTATGTTTCCTGTGTAGAGCTTCACCACATTCACGACCGAGCCGGTTATAACCCAGCAGATATCATTACCTCAATGATGACCCATTTTTACTCAGAGGAAGAAATGGTAACTTCAGTCCCATTTCGAGAAAATGGTTCAAAGCAGAAAGGAAGGGTTCTGCAACAACAAATTTTACATGCAATCATAGGTAATTTATACATTTGCAAGTTAATTTATTACACCGATTCCTGAAGCATTTGCTTTAATTGGCGATCAGAAAAATGTAATGCTCATGAGCAGTATGACAAGAAACTGTTTTGATAGTAAACAACTTAATACTTAGCTTAATTGATTAAGACCAATCTCTGCAGTTCCTTTTTTGGATCTTGGGTGAATGGTAGTTTATATGTATACCTACATGACCTGACATTAACATGTGGGCTGGTTGCAACAAAACTGTTAGAGTATTTGGCAATCTACTAATTAGCTAGAAGCAATTATTATTATTATTATTATTATTATTATTATTATTATTATTATTATTATTCAAATTTCATACACTGTACAAATTCTGATTTTCTGATTGGTTGACTTGTACCACATGACACTGGGTTGTCATCCTGGGTTGTCATTGAAACAACCTCCTTGATGTAATTATCATGGTGTAATAGCCATATGTGTAAATTCAATACACCAGCTGTCATTACACCATGCCTTCAGCTGTCTCAAAGTTTGAAGATTTTTGTTTGCAGTCATGCATTCAATTTGAGTAATAGAAATGTTAACGCACTCAATGCTTGTAAATTATCGGGGATTACCTGCACTTGTTCACTAACAATGAAATCTAAATTTTCAATACCGCACTTGGTCGTTGTTAGTGAAATTGTGCAGATAAATCCGGACAATTCACTCACTGAGTGCGTTAACCTGTAATTACACTCTATAATTATATAGCTGCAGTACCCAGCTGGCCCACTTGCAGGTCAGTCCTGATGAAAATCTTACTTTTGATATTTGCAACCTGTTCTTTCCAATCACTTCAGTAAAAGTTTTGCTGTGTTTATACATTTCAGCTTATGCAAAGAAATGCCATGCACTCTGGCAGAGGGAAAGCAAGCTGGCAAAACCAAACAGAGTGTATGACTGGAATAAAATAGTTCGAAACAAGTGTAGCTCAGTTGCAAGAAAAACTAAGAAGAAGCTGTGCTTTTCCAATGACAGTTTCAGCTAAGTGGACAATATACTTTAGTATACAACATATGTATATGTATGATGAAGTACTTTGTATGATTAATGAATGTAATGCACTCCGGTTTCATTAAGGTTTTAAGCCGCAAGTATTGAGGCAATTACATTTCACAGGTGTGAGCAAATATAAACATTTGGTTTTAAGTTACCAAAAAATTACCTTCAGATGCTCATGCACATGGCAAGACTGGGCAAAAGTATTATATTGTTTACATGCAGCCAACCAATTTGCCCTTTAAACTCCTAGCATTTGCAATGTTCAAACATTTATAACACCTAGCACATATAAGACAAAGTGGTATTTAGGAGTCCAATTTAGTACTCAGACTGTCAATGTGCATTTGTGATAGTTATATATACATGTACATGTACATAACAAGACAGTCCTATGTATTTTATTCAAATAATAAATAATTATTATACTTGGTTTGGTTGTGATAGCCTTTGCAAAGATTAGTATAGCATGATGGCAGACCTGATAAAATTTTTACATAAGGCAAGCTCAAGTCTGATGATCATATCTACAGTACTCAAATGACTGTAAAGCTGTTCAAGCAATACTAAAGCAATGCTAAAGTTAAATAAAATTCAATCTTTTATTAGCAAGTTATCTAGAGTCCAAATTTCACTATCATATACCCAGCTGGTCCTCATGTGGAATATAAAATACATGCATTTTACTTTTGAAAAAGTTAGAAAATTAATATAGGTAATCAGCTGCATAAATTGCACAGTCAAAGGTAAGTCAAATTGCAGACCTTTTCTGGACTTCCATCATTGTAAGGCTATCTGCACAATGACTGCATTTTTGTTGATCTGACTGACAGTTTGCAGTCAAAATGTAGGCAATGACAGGAAATACCTTGAATTCCTGAGCTTAAAACGTAAATACCAATTTGACTGCAGTTTGACTGCTTTTTCAAGTTGGCTGCAGCATGCCTGCATGTTAACTGCATGTGAAGTCATACAAAAGCCAAAAATTGAAAGAAATACAGTCCACCTGCAGTTTTCTCAAAACAGCCAAACTGGAGTTATTAAGCAGGTAAACTACAGTCAAAAGAAAGTTAAAAAAAAGAGCTGCTGCAGCACTGCTAATTTGGTGAGGGGTCGCTTCGTAGGCTGCCAACGAAGTTTCTTCTTTTGCAAACCATTTTAAGCCGAAGCGAACAGGATTTCCTAATGTGAATATTTGCATAAGGTGATTAGATGGAGATTTCCTGTTTTTGTTAGTCAACAATTATTCACCAAAGTGGAGGTGAATAGTGGTGGATATTTACCGAGCCGCGAAGCGGCCAAAAGAGTGAATTTATTTGTGACAATATACTGACAAAAGCCATTTTGTTTTTCTTCGGCTGCTCAAAGGTGAATAGTACTTGGCTAATCACCTCCGAGCTAGCCAATCAGCGCGCGCGAAAAGTACTATTCACTTGTGTGGTATATACTAATTCTAGTTATTCGGTTTAGCGAAATGCTTGCGTGAATTCAAGGTTAATTTGTTTGAAGATTGGTAAAGCTACCGTCGATAAAATGGCTGCAAAGCTAAATTAATCGTCGGCAAAAATACACAATGTAGTTAACTATCCATGCTGCTCTAAGCGTGAATAATTAATTATTGTCATAGCCACCACTTACACCGACGCTGAGGTGAATAATATTGTTTTAGTATATATCACACATGCTGAATAACTAGTGGACCAAAGAGTAACTTTATTTGTGACAATATTCCGACAAAAGCCTCTTTTTCAGCTGCTTGGAGGTGAATAGCGATGTTTCCTGTGACGTCACGCCCGGGTAACTTTCCGAAAATTTAAGGTGGCTCTGAACGCCACCTACAGAATTTTTTTAAACTAAGCCAAAAGTTGCGCCTAATCATGCTTATCAAATGTTGATAATATAAAAAAATTTCACCGTGCCGTTTTGGAAATATAAGCGCTTAAAGCTGAAATTAAGGGTGTTTTTAGCAGGCCATAGTGTTGCTATGGTAACCTGTTGTGTCACGAAAATAATACCAACATGTTCACCAATGATTGGGCAGTTTTTTGATACCATGATTGTAGTATCAACTGATAAAGAGTGGTAATAATGACCCATCAAACGCTACGTCTTGGAAAGTGCTGGAAACTGTTTCGAGCCACCTTAAATCGAATATCGTGCAAGACAATTTTTAATGTGCTCTTCGTCTAATTCAGTAGGACAAGCGATGAACCAATTACTTTCCCTTTAATGAAGCAGTAAGGGATCACTTGTCTCTAATTGAATGACACTGGAACCACAATATGGTTTAATTAACGTAGCCAGTGATGACAAACCTGATACGCTTCAAGCGACTTCAAGGCCTTTAGACTCCTTCGTGTAGATACACGGCGTTTCGATTAAATACGTGTACAGATTCCCAAATGTTAAATCTGGCCAAGAACTGGGATTTTTTCCCATCTTTTCAAATTATATGGGTCGGGAAGGCTACTTGCACCTTTGTTGGACCTTAAATTAAAATGATATCGCGATCTTGCAACAGGATCGACACTATTTACGTTTTCGGAATCGCGGCTTTTTGCCAACCACTAAAGTGCGCATGTCTAAGAATGACGTCAATGTTTATAAACAAGAAACATCGCTATAGTGTTACACATATATGCTAATGAACAATTAGATTATGAGCTCAAGATTTCTATTTAAACAATATTCCTCTCGATCTCTGTTCGTGCATTGTCTACAAGTTTTCATGTACAGGATGTAATGCCTGTTACATTGGCGAGACTAGCTGACATCTCTCGACGCGCGTTCGTGAGACTGAGCAGGGATAGGAACTCACATCTTTATCAGCATTTGCAACAATCCCAGGCATGTCGGGGTTTAGCCAAAAAGAACTGCTTTTCCATCGTGGATTGTGCACCCAACAAACTAGGTTTATATTATTTTATTTAATTTTTATTATTATTTTAATTTTTTCATAACATTTTGTAGTTTAATCATTATACATAAGTATTATTTTATTACAATTTTCTTCCTTGTATTAAGTGTAGTGCTCGTTTATTCAATGTCTCGCACTTTTTAAAATTGTATGTTAATTTTTTCGAATTTTGAATTGTATCTCGTTTTAACTTATACGGCATTACTGGTATTAAAATTCAACCAAACTTTTAAACGAATTCGCAACTGAAGGTGATGGTTGAACGATCGAAACATGTCTTGTTTTAAACTTAAAGTTGTCCATTTTTTGAAGAACTATACAATAGAGTGTTTCTGTCAAGGAACTATTGGCTGATAGTTGCCCTGCAGACGTTTGATGTTCTTAAAACAAATATTTGCTCGAGAAGCAAAGCTTCGAGAGCAAATTTGCTAGTTTTAAAAACATCAAATTTTTGAGGGGCATTTATGAGACTGATAGTTCTGAGACATAAACACTCTATTGTATTTAGTATATATATATACAGTACAGTCCTAAGAAAGCACGCCCGCTGATTGGTTAAAAACTGTGTTTGTATAACTCGATGGAGACACAGAACTAGCGCGCGCTGTTGACGTAGTGATGGTGTGAACAAAGAGAATTCACATTTTGATAATTAAAGTTAACAAGTTGTTTTCCTTTTTCTTGTCGCGTTGTTTTCTAAAAGAAATAGAAAACATGTACTCCATGTTTCTATCGAGTTATACAAACACTCGTGAAAGTTTGGGAGAACTCGAAAAAGCTGTGGAAACACTCACCTGCGGCTCATGTTCCCACAGCATTTCTCGTTCTCCCAAACTTCCACTCGTGTTTGTATAACTCGATAGAAACACGGTACATGTTTTCTATTTCTTAAATACCACACAAGTGAATAATACTTTCTGCACATGCTGATTGGCTAGCTCGGAGGTGATTAGCCAAGTACCATTCACCTCCGAGCAGCCGAAGAAAAACAAAATGGCTTTTGTTGGTATTTTGTCACAAATAAATTCACTCTTTTGGCCGCTAGTTATTCAGCTGTGCGGTATATATACTAAAATAATTTTTCACCTCTGTCACTGTCGGTGAAAGTGGTGGATATTTACCTCCACTTTGGTGAATAATTGTTAATTATTGTTCACCACTCAATTATCCTGTAGTGGCATGCCCTAAAACTGAAAATGACAAGAATTTATTTATCAAAGTTTCCAACTGCTATGGAGCACTTAGGTTTTGTATTTTCCATTGTATCCTCTTCAGATGATGTTACATCCATACATGTATAAACATTATTTTATATGTCAACTGGTGACTTCTAAAGAAGAAACTTTTTAAAGAGGAAACCTCGAATCTTGAAACCTCCGCACCAGCTTGATGTTTTAGTGTACCACAGTTTACCGCAGTTTTCAGCCTAAAAAAAATACTTCTCTTGCTCTATAGATCTCTTCTAACTAATGGGACATGGGATGATAAATTCTTTTCATCTTATCCAGGGTTTCTGTAGTTTTCATTAAATTGATTTCTAGTAACAGTGCTACCTGTAGCAGTGTTATTGAGTACATGTACATTAACTTTATGAAGAGTTTTAAATGTTTATCTTTTCTTTTCAGATTTCAGAAAAGAGCAAAATATTCATTCGTGTGATGTGTATACATAACCTGATCTTGGTGTTGTTGGCTGTGAATCATAGTTCATATTAATTAGTGATCCTGTTACAGGTAAGGGGAATAAAGTTCAGAAAGTTCAGAATATCTCTTCCCCCTGCACACCTGCCTTGTACAGGTGCAATGATTGAGATTATCATTTGATGCAGTTTTTTCTTCCCTTCCATTGGTCAACAGCCCAGCACGTGACCTGCAAATAACTGCCTACAAATAATGATCTGCTCATGCGTAGTACTGTCTAAACATGTCTTGCTACAAATAATATTCTGCTCATGTGTAATTCAAACCACGTTCGCGAGAGAAAATGGCTGATCGCTTCCCTGAGCTGCCAGGAAGTGATTAAACCATGAAAACAAACTTAGAGATCGAATAATAAAACAATTATTGAACTCCGTTATCGCAAAATATCATGATTTGTGAGTGTCTCGCCGATCAATTATTGATCAGCTCGCCACTGACAAGAAGACTGTTGCCTAACAAATATTTCAAGGAGCCCAGAAGGGCAAAGGCCAAAAAGTTAGGAGCCCAACAGGTTATGTTTTGGGAGCTGCTGCAAAACTTTAGGTGCCCAAAGGACTTCCTTGGGTGCCCCAGGCTGCTGGGCTCCTGTTAGGCAGCAGCCTTGACTGACAAATTACGATATTTTGCTCAACCTCATCCAATAATTGGTAATTATTATACATTGAACTCTTTAACTCTTTTCTGATTGGCTGAAAGCGTGCAGTGAATTTTTGAAATCAGCACCCATGATGTCATAACTGCAGATTATACTTACAATAATTTGTCGAGTGTAGTAAATTGCACTGTTTTATTAAACTCGATGTGCTCTTTTTTCTATATTTTTTACATGTGTTTATGTAGAGTATCAAATCACAATGTCAATCACGTGTCCTAGTCCATAATATTCATCACATCTCCCTTCTCCAAACAAAGAGAAAGAATGGGAATCTACAGTTTCACTCAAGACATGACGAAGTCCTTGAATTTAGAAGGAAGAACCTTCTTCCGGGTCGAGACTCTTGGCTGAACAGGTTCCGGTTCTGCGGACTCTGCGTGAAAGTTGTCAGAGCTGGTTTGGTATATTTCACTCGGGTCTGGTGGGGTTTCTTCCGTCTCTGGCTCGAATGGTTGGGATGGTCCTGAGATGATGTGCGGAGGTTCACCAGTTTGTAGGAGGTCACGTCGATTGCGCCGATAATCTTGCCCGTTTGTTGTGGTAACAATATAGGATCTTGGTGTGTTGGCTGACTCGGATACAACTGCGGGTACCCAAGTACTTCCTTGACGGAGGCGAACACTTTCATTTGCCTTCAGGGGCTGTAAGGGCTTTGATCCTTTGTTGTAATACAATGCTTGCTGCCTTTGACGCGATTCTAATTGTTGACGGACATCGGTTGGCACACAGGGCTGCAACAGTTCCTTTGTTGCTGGAATCTTTGCCCTTGCTGTGCGGCTCATGAGAAGTTGGGAGGGAGAGTATGTCATCCCGGTGACTGGAGTATTGCGGTATTCCAACATGCCAATGTATGGATCATCAGCTTTCTTGAGTATTCTCTTTACGGTTTGTACAGCTCGCTCACTTAGCCCATTGGATTGACAGGCATTTTTTTTCTGTGTGGTGGTCTGGCAAACGTGCATTCGTGACTCCAGAAGTACACTTTATTGACTATACATGACTCGTGATCAAGATAGATCACTTCAACCTATTCTAGACCTCTTCTTTCTAGGTACTTGGTTAGGGGCGGAGGGTGAATGAAGGGGAGAAAAACTAACTTGCCCAGCGAGGGGTAAAACAGCTTCCCTTCCCCTCCCCCCACCCCGCCCTCGTAGTGTCTCTTACATCTGTTTTTTTTGTTCTGTTAGCCCTACTAACCGAGAGCTTGGAAGGTATGGTATAGGGCATGCATGGTAAGGGGCATGTAGAAGTCTCTGGGATCGACCGAGAGTTGAGAATGGCAACTGTTTTGCTAGCAAAACAGTTGATGTAATCGTTGCTAGTTACGGCGGCTAATTTGAAGTTAATAAATAGCTAAGAAATAGCTCAGTGTTTATTATTTGTCCACCGGTTAACGCAAGAAAACAATTCCTTTAGAAACTATTAACTTTGCCATGATATTCGGCAAGCGTAAAGGAAATTTATTACAAGAGGAATAAATGATTTTATGCGCCTAGTAATGCTGGTTAATGTTTTACTGACTAGGGTCAGTCTACATACGGGACATACATAAGTGGCATAGGACAAGTTACAGGCCTCTGTTTCTTCAGCTTCACGAAGGAAACGGTTTTTTCCCACCCTGTTTCCCTTCCCACAATACGTACGTTGCTTCATTTAAGGATCTCATAGTAGAGGCGGGTTTGCCCTCACCTTTGACGGAGATAAATTAGGGTATCAGATTTCATGTAATTTGGTTTAGTTGTTATGTAATAAACGACCATGAAGGTGGCCAAAATATGACAAATCATGTTCTCAACTTTTGTAATTAACTCCAGCAAACATAGCTCAGCCAAGGCAATGTGTCGTAGAATGGTTAGGTTAAGCGAGCAAGAGGCATAAACTGTGCATGACGTCACTAAGTAAGCGCCCAAGGGAGGGCGGGAAGAGGAAGTTCTCATAAACAAACTATAAGGCAACAATACATACAGCATCAAACCATAATGCAAGGCAACCTTAAAAACTTAAGCCTTCTTTTACCGACCGTCAGAAGAAAGGGGAAAATGGAAGACAGCCACGCGCGTGTCGAGTATGACTTGCAATGCACGAGTGACGAGAAAGAACGCGTAACATCTTCGCGTCCCCGTGGAATCCCTAAATACACAAGCATCTCCTCCCCTCGAATAAACGGCAAAGCAAACAATGCCAGTCTCTACAAAATCTAAATGTTTATTTACGAAACATAATAACAGTGTTGCCCTTTTCCTCCTTAACACTTCAGGGACTACGACGAATTTGGTTATTTACAAACTTCATCTCACTCTAATATATTTTCACTACCTTACCAGCATATACAAAAGAATTATATTCCTTAACTCAGAAAAATGACAGTATGAACATCAAAAATTCTAGATATTGATATTTCTTAATCTTTCTTATAGCTATTTATATTAAAAGTTTAAAACCTGGCCTGTGCTGTTTCACAGGATTTCTAATAGATTGATTACTTTTCATGCTTATAACAGAATTCCATCTCAGGTCTAGCTCGACTAGTTTGCAGTTGTCGTTCTGTACTGCTTCACACAAACTGGTAACACCGGCATCGCTGATCAGATTATGTCTGAGATCTAGTGTGGTTACTTTACAGTTTGGATGCGTTAAGGCGCCACACAGACTGGTAACACCGGTATCGGTGATCCGATTCCGACTCCGATCTAGTGTGGTTACTTTACAGCTTGGATGCGTTAAGGCGCCACACAGACTGGTAACACCGGTATCGGTGATCCGAATACCACTCAGATCTAGTGT
>Ga0126343_10001040_pt1 | contig 12307 bp, 13 predicted proteins | sample Cyp2metagenome_FD_92531 | JGI IMG/M metagenome (GOLD analysis project Ga0126343, IMG submission 92531) | Coral microbial communities from Lord Howe Island, Old Settlement Bay, Australia - Cyphastrea 2 metagenome | ecosystem: Host-associated > Invertebrates > Cnidaria > Coral ... | reverse complement strand
TCTCTAGACGCCCCTCCCCCTCCCCCCGAGTCTGTACGGACGTTCGCTCGCTCGCTCGCTCGCTCGGTCGTACGCTGACGTCATAACCAAATTTTCTCAGCTTGATGGGTTACCAATTTTTCTCACCCATGGTGCTTCGCTGGCGCGCTTCGCGCGCAGAAGCTCCGCTATAAACGTTTCGCGATTTTCAAGGAAAGGTTTAATTTGTTCTTATACGTTTTGTATTTCTCTTCCTTCAGAGATGAGGGATTTGAAAAATACTGTTTGTATAATTTGTTTTTCTTCTAAAATAGATTTGAGTAGGCCTTGGGATATTCACGGCTTCTTTGGTCGAGGGCAGCGTTTCAGTTTCTTCAAGGGAAAATGTTCTTCATAAGCTTTAGTGTATCGCTCGAGAAATTTATTATAATGGATTTTAGGATCATTATACCCGTCTTAATTAGACCAGCTAATACAATCTAATTTGTCTAGAAAGTTAAAAATATTTTGCTCGCGTTTGTCTGAAACATATAAACTTTCTTGGCGTTGATTAGTACGAGTATGATCAGAAGAAATGGAAAATATTGGTAGGTGGTCCGAAATGTCAGTTATTAGAAGTCCAGACCTCAATTAACTGTGTTCGGCATGATTAGGAAAAATGTCGTCAATCAGACTAGCAGTGTGAGACGTAATTCGGGAAGGTAACGCGATTAAAGGAAAAAACAGATGTGAATACAGACCATCTAAGAATTCCCCGGTGGCGTTGTGATTTTCATTGTTCAGCAGATCCAAATTGATATCTCCCATTATATAACATGTCTTGTTGTCCCGCAATAGTTTCCCTAATACGTCCTTCATTTTAGTCAAGAAATGATTTACATTCTGATTTGGAAGGCGATAAATTATCCCAACAATAACGTTTTTCTCATGGGGACGAATGATCTCTATCTATCTCGATCTATAAACAAAGATTCCATCTCCTTATCTTCATCAGCGTAGATACCTGTGCGAATTCTGTAATCAAAATTGTCTGATATATACAAACCAGCACCTCCAACCGATCTACCATCAATGTTGACTCCAAGTGGTGAATCCTGTGGCCAGGTTTTTATCCCAACACCGGAAAATTATATGTTGAAGGTGGATGGAAGAGTCGATGATTCATCAACCTTATTTCGAAGGCTTCGAATAACTAATTGGAAAGACGAAAGATGGTTCGATTGTTCACGATTGACCGCAGTTTCGTTTTGGAGAATATTGTTAAATTTATCCTCTACAAAACAGGAGCAACGACCGTCAATATTAAAATGTGTGTCGGGGTCCAGATCATCAGACCGAACTAAAAACCGCTCAAAATCAGAAGTCAAAGGATTTATAGATACATGTAAGTTTGATAGTCTCTCAGGATCAAAACGAACAGGCCCGTTTCTAAATTCATAAAACACCGCAGTAAACTCATCATCATCTAAATGACTAAACGGTAGAACCGTAAGGGACACATCATCGTTACCGTGACTAAGAGGATAATAAAGAAGTGTAAATAAACAGAAGAACTTAGCTGGACTCTACGTCTGTCCTTTACAATTAGTCTGTCCAACACAAAATATGCCGTCTTCCCAGCTCTCTTGGCCTCTTCGAGTTTATCAAACTGCTCTTTCCTCTTTTCCAGAGTCTCATTCACAAATATACCGGATGGTTTGATCCTTCGGGCGGCTCTAAGAATCTCCTCCTTTTGCTCCCACTCACGTAAACAGCATACTATTGCTCTTGGACGTCTGTTGATACCATCAGCAGCACTTGGTCTTGGTCTTGCTCCAACACGATGTGCTCGTTCGATCACCGGTTCAAAGCTCAAATTTAGCTTTTCATGTAACGCTTCTAGTTAACCTTTGTTTCAGTATTCAGCAAGGACTCGAGGTCTTCTTCAGGAATTCCATCGATACGGACATTGTTTCCTCGGCCTTGGTTCTCGAGGTATCCAGTTTTTCTTCGTGTTTATGTAAGCCTCGTTGGATGTCCACAATTTCTTCTTCCATATCGTCTATGGCGTCTGCTGCTTCCTTTAAGTTGTCGATCTCTTGTTGTGAATATTCTAGGCTAGCTTTCAATTCCGTGACAGATTTAACAACCTTGTCAATTCTCATATTTACGGAGGGCAAGACCGACTCAAACATGTTCTTAAACATCCGCTCCTGGATCTGGAGCATCTCTCTCAGAGTCGCTAGAGAAACGTACTCGGTGCTCGAAGAATCAGCGTCTTTTCCAGTATAGAATTCATGGAGGCTTTGGCGTTCCGCGTTAACATGGCAAATGGGTCACTCAACAGTAAGGCAATGCATGATAAAAACAAAAACACGCAACAACTCACTAATAAATAGAAGAAGGTAATATATTGCACTGGTCAGGAGTCATGACCGGCGGCCATATTGCATTGATACAAGTCTTCTGATCCAAAATTTGGTCTATTTTATTGCGAAGGAATCAGCCGAACCCTTACATGACAACTCCACGACTCTTTAAGGTGGCTCGATCGGATTTTTGAGTAACACCACCACTGGCAATCCAACGGAAAATCAAACGTTAGTGAAATTCTAGAAATTTAAAAGGACGAAAGTTTGAAATAAGGTACATTTCACCGGGATCTAAGTTACCATAAACAACAAAATGAAACCATACCCCATTTTACATAGGACCGAATAGCTTGCCACCAGAGCTATTTTCTTGAAACACTACGTTGGGGTCTCGAACTTGGCATAGATGTCTTAACGATTACAAAATTTTGAAAAAATCTAAAAGAGCGTTTTGAGAAAATTACGTGTGAAATTTCAACGCGTAAAAATATAACAAAAACAAAGCTGTTTTAAATGTTATTGCAAACGATGTCTATAGGACTTGACTAAATGATATTCTGGTCTTAAATGAATCTTATAACCTATAATTACCTCAAGTGAAAGTCTCAGAGAAATCTCGCCAGTTGGCTGTCAGAAAAAAATGGCTTGAATATCACCTGGTGTAGGCTGTCGTTTTGCTTTTAATCAAAAATGCCCCTAACACTCTCAAATCGGGCGGGAATTTAAAACCACTCGATTTTTTTAACAACTTGGCCCTCAATAAGATTGATCCATATTCAATATAATACCGGAGTTTCAAATAATTTGAAATATTTTAAGGCATCTAATGTTCAGAGGCGACTGAGGGAAATGTTGCGCTGATTTTCAGTGATGTTGTTTGTTGTCTTCATTATAATTTTCTTTTGTCTCGAATCACCATGCTGTTGTACATTTCTGTACATCATGAATTCATAAAATGAGTGATTGCCTTTCGGCGACTTTCCCGAGGCCTGCTAAAATTTGCTGAGCTAGGACTACACTAATAATGCAGTATATTTCACACTTTCTCTTATATCGCGTTGACGCTTCCACGGCGAGGGCAAGCGGTGAGCGCAAGCTGAAAATCCATAGACATATTTTATTATTATTGTAGTGCTACCTCGGAATATTTCAGCATGCTTCGGAAAATCACCGGAAAACAATCGCGCATTTCCTGAATTCATGATGTACAGAAATGTACAATAGCATGGTGATTCGAGACAACAAACAACGTGAATGAAATCAGTTCAGTATTTTCCTCAGTTGTCGCTGAAAATTAGATGCCTTACAACATACAACAGCCGTGAAGCCCATGGTTTATTCCTTTGGATCAACGAGGGAAACGCTCGACACTGTTCTGTTTACAATACAAAAATTCGTGTTACCGTAGCCTTGATTCACGAGTGTTCGTAGTGCTCAATACCTTTGATTCTCCATAAGATCCTTAGCAAATGACAGTCCGGTTAGTGTTCCTTTGACCATACACAAGTGAAATAAACGTATTCAATGAAAATCGTGTAGTGCCGAGGCTTGGTCTAAACTGGAATGAACCTCGATCAAATCCCGTGCCTAAACACTCGGCCAGACTGGTCCGATTACACAGGATAACCAACAAATGAAACTGGTATTTACATGGCTCCCCTAAAATGTTCATCATTTTAACTGAAATGTACTTTCTCTAATTGTTCACTATACTTAGCTCAACAGAGTAGTTCGCATATCATGTTCCTGATTCAGAGATAATCCTCTGGCTCCTCGTCGGGGGTTCCCGGTCTATCCTCGGGTACGCGCGTGACTCTAGTAGCAGCACAAGTTTGTTAACCGGTCGACTCAACACTGACCCGGTTGCAGATTGAACTGTTACTGATCTAACTTGGCCTTGGTCATCTCGACGTGCAGCAATAACTCTAGCCATGGGCCACTTGTTTCTGCAAGTGCTGTCATCCTTCAAAAGAACGATATCACCTTCAGTGTAGTTTCTTCTCTGACGTGTCCACGTTTGTCTCGCTTGTAGGCTCTGTAAATATTATTTGCTCCACTTGCTCCAGAACCTGTATGCTGTATCCGCCTCCAGCGTCGCTTGCAATAAACATCTTTTCGTTGAAACTTCCCAGGAGGAGGAAGAATAAGCTTGGTCTTGCCGGTGAGAGGTGTACTTGGCGTTAGTGGCAACAGGCAGTGGGGCACTTACAACAGCTTCACATAACAGAGTTCCCAACGATTCGTCGTTTAAGCTGTGACCATGTTGCTTCATAAGCCCTGCCATAATGTTCCGTGCTGATCGGATTTGTCGCTCCCAAGCACCTCCAAAATTGCTTGCTGACCCTATCAATGTTGTGCTTCAGCAATTCTGCCTTTATCTTCTCATCATCCATCTCTTGAAGTGCTCTCTTTAACTCATTTTCGGCTCCAACAAAGCTGGTCCCCTGATCACTGCGAAGTTCTCGTATTGGTCCTCTTCGAGCAATAACGCGCCGTAGTGCTTGCGAGAACGAATCGGTTTCCATGGAGTGTGCTACTTCAATGTGTATCGCACGACTAGCCATACAAATGAATAAGGTTCCATATATTTCACTTCTCTCCTGCCTTCCTTAACGTACTACGGGCCGAAACAGTAAGAGAATGGTGGCGCGGGCTCAACAGGCGAAATTGGGAGGTTGGCCATTTTCTCTTCTCCAACGGTACCATGTAGATAGCGACATCTGACACTCCTTGAGATGAAGCGTCTAACTGCTGCATTCCCATTAATAATCCAGTAACCATTTCAACGAAGTTAATGTAAGGTAACACCCCTTCCGCTGTGACGATTCTTCTCATGGGCGTGGCGGGGATGATCAACTCTGTGATATGGCCAGTCTTTGGTAAGACGACAGGGTTCTTAAGACTGTCATTTTACATTTACCACTGTCAGGTTAGCCTTCGTTATCCGACCTCCTACTCGAAGCACTCCGATAGTATCCAGGTATGGATCCAGGGCGTTAAAGCTGCTAGTTTTCTTCAAAGGGGCTTTCCTTTTTTGAACACACTTACGATCTTTACGTACATCTTCAGTCTGGGCTTGAACTTCTTTCAATTTCTTCACTTTTTTATCAAACGCGCTAGTTTGTACGAGCTTAAGGATTTCTACTTCTGCTTGTTCTAGGTTTTGGACCATAATGCGTATAGCAGGGCAACCTTCAGCTTTACGACTCCGTCCGTTAATTTGAGGGCCCTCATCAACTGGGAGATTTCTGTCTGCTGCGTTGATGCTCATCCTTAGACGCCGTTTGTATTCCTTACAGAGGGCAACTGCGGTCTTTAACCGTTGCCAGTTGGAGAATCTTTCAAATCTGCTTAGCATGCCTTTGTGTTTTTCAATTACTGTGGCATTGGCGGTGACCTTTCTAACTTCTGGGGAACTCTCCTGGATCTCATTTTCATACGACCCTTGTCAAGGCCACTGATCCTCTGTCTGCCACAAGAATTCTGGGCCTCTAATGCACTGCGACTTCCGCATAAACTCTTTTGCATTCACTCCCCTTGATCCTTCATCCGCCGGGTTAGATCCAGACTCCACGTACCGCCATTGCTCGGGTGAAGTTTGGTCACGGATTAATTGCACTCTATTTGCAACGTACACATGGAATCTTCGAGATTCGTTACTGATAAATCCGAGGACGACCTTGCTATCTGTCTAGTAGAGGTCCTGAAGTTCTTCGTAATCTAACTCTTCTTTCAGCACGCTTGAAACTGTTACCGAAACGGTAGCTGCTGTAAGTTCAAGCCTTGGGATAGTTACTGACCTCAGTGGTGCTACACGGGCTCTACCCAGTACTAAAGAACAATGAATCGTGCCGTCAACCAGTCTGAGATAAGGACATTGTCCGTATCAAGTTTGTGATGCGTCTGAAATGTTATGTAACTGCGCAGTGACAGTTCTTCTAAGATGAGGAGGTTTAAAGTTTCTTGGGTTGCCGAGCTGCTCAAGTAGCGGTAACTGACTCCTTCACTTTCCCACTTAGCGAGAACTCCTCCATCGATTGGCTCGTCCCAGCCTTTCCCGTCAAAGACCTCTTGAAGTATCTGTTTTCTAACAAGGACGTCGTGTGCAATGAGTCTTAGTGGATCGAAGATCGTACCTATGGTTGCCAGTATACCTTTGCGAGTGCATGGCTTGTCCTTCAACTCTATTGTGAATTTAAATGCATCTGACTCTATACACCAATGTACGCCCAATGCTCTCTTTATTGGTAACTTGTCAATGTTCAAGTCTAAGCCCTAGACGTCTTTCGCTCTATCCTCAGGCGGTACCGACATCATTACCTCTCGACTGTTAATAATAATCATCTTTATTGAGGAAACTTTTTCATAAAAAATGTGGTTTTCAAAAAGGATCTCGAAACAAGATATAAATTGTAAAAGAATAAAGCTATAAAGTTACAAAGAGATTAAAAAGATACAAAAAATGCACAGAATATTAAAAATAAGTGTAAGTGTAAATTAAAAACTTAAAAACATTACGTTTAAAACTATTTACATTCCTTGAGTCTTTAATCGTCTGACTGAGGGAGGTAAAGTCGGAAACGGCATGATATTGTGTTCTTTGCATCCCCCAATTTCTTTTGACTCGTGGTAATCTAAAATTACCTTTGTTACTTGTATTACGCCTGTGAAGTACGTCTTGTCTAATCAAGTCCATATCGTGATTAATTAGGCCATTGATGCTTTTCCACACGTGTACACACCTTTGAAATCGCCTTTTTTCTAGAGGCAGCCACTTGAGAGCGGCTAATGCCTCAGTGGAGGATGAGTACAATGGTCTATTCAAAATAACTTTAGCGGCCTTATTTTGCGAAACTTGCAAACTAGACATAAGGGTAACATTATGTTTATCGCCCCAGACTAGATCAGCATATTCAAAAAGGGGCATAACAAGACTTTTATAGAAAAGTAGACGCGCCCTGAAAGGCAATAAATGCTTTATACGCTTGAGAAGCCCAAGCCTCTGATTGACTTTCTCAGTTACATGTTCAATATGATCAGTCCATGTGAAATCCGAAGATGTATGTATACCGAGGTATTTTAAGCTACGAACATTACTTATACTATGATCTAAAATTGAAACAGTCAAATCTACTTTACTTTCGCGTTTCCTATTACTACCGATAAGCGTGCGTTTAGTTTTGTCCAAATTTAAAGTCAGTTTGTGATCATGAAGCCAATTCGCCACACCCAGTAGATTGTTATTTAACTTATCACTCAACTCCTTTGAGGATGTACCATGTTGTTGACGAACTTTGTGAGGTTAAATCCTCCTTTTGTACGTATCCCCTTGAGAGCTTGTACGAGTTCTATGGCGTCCTTTTCTGTTGGAATCGATTTTAGTGCATCGCCAACGTAGAAGTTTTTCGCTAGTGTCTCGGCAGCTCTTGCACAAAGTCCTTTCACCATCTTCGGCTGTACGTTTCAGGCCAAAGTTGGAACATCCTGGTGATGAATTAGCTCCGAAGAGATGGACCGTCAAGCAGTATTCTTGAGGTTCTTGAGATAAGTCTCCATTTGGCCACCACAAAGAGCGAAAGAAAATTTGATCCTTCTTCTTGACTTTGACTTGGAAGAACATTTTTTTCCACATCTGCCATGAAGGCTACTCTCTCTTTTCTTAACCTGGTGAGCACTCCAGTTAGCTTACTTGAAAGATCAGGCCCTTGTAAAAGGTGGTCATTGAGCGATTCTCCCTGGTAACGAGCTGAACAATCGAATACTACGCGAATGCTTTTCTGATTTTTAGGGTAATATACCCCGTGGTGAGGTAAGTACCACACCTTTCCTTCTTTGGGGGATAACTCTTAAGCACTGACCTTTCGGGCATATCCCTTCTCTTTGATTTCAGACATAAAGGTGACGTATTCGGCACCATACTGCGTGCCACCTTGGAATCTCTTCTTTAGGCCGTGCAGACATTGCACTGCTTGAGAACGATTGTTGGGTAGCTCTCGAAACGGCAGGGAAATTTCATGGTGCATGTCATCTCTATGACGGATTCCATCTTCCACTATCCTCAGGAACTGACGATCTTCTTTCGATGGTGCGACTCAATTTTCTCTTTCCGCAAAGTCCAACTCAAACATTCGTGAAACCACTTGAGGGGTTAGCTGCTCTTTGATCATTATCTCGCCAACGATGTATCCTTCCACTTCATCATCTACGCTGCTCTTAAGAATCTGAATTGGATTGCAATGCACGTGCTTACTGTTCTTGTGTCTTACAGGACCGTTAATGTACCATCCCAGTAATGATCGAACTGCGCAAGGATCAATCTCGTTCCCGCGAATAACATCTCTCCCTGCACCAGGGCAGTTTAGTCCGATAAGAAGCCCATTTCTACACTGTCCATGTAAGCTGGTATGCGCTTGCTAATTTGCGACAGGTGAGGCCATCCTTTTACCCTTTCAGGCCGCGGAATTTCGTCACGTTCAGCTGGAATCTGTCGTCTGACGTAAGTTCTGGGAAGGGCTATGCTAACCTCGTTATCTTGATAGTGAGAGGCCATTAAACCATCGACAGCCTTAGTATCGATTTCCTGGGTGCCATGCACAGTGGTGAGCAGGAGTTTGCTTTCAATTCAGTCAACTCCAAGCTTTCTCAACGAATCTTGTTTAATGAAAGTGCCACCACTGGCATTATCAAGCAGAGCATAAACAAATATCCTGTTGTTGGATTGTCCTTGTGGTACAACCATATTGGGACACACCCATGGTGGTCGGGACATAACCAGCTTCGGTCACATTGCAGATTGTGGTACATGCATTGATAACTCGCTCTTCCTTTTCCGTGTCAGATTCCTTATGTTGGGCGTTCCTTCCTTCTGTGTTTACTTCTTCTGGCGTCTAGTTGAAATCGTGGAGTGACGTTGGGTGTTTCTTATTACATTTCTTGTAGGATCTTCTACTTCTGCAAAGCTTGCAATGTGTTCAGAACTGTTGCAACCGAAGCATAAGCTCTTCTCCTTGATGAAGTCTCTTCTCTCTCTCAGGGGTTTTTTAAGAAACTCAGCACATTCATCCAGGTGGTGTGCCTTTGAGCACAAGGTACAGCTGACGGGAAGAGAGTTTCCTCTGGTGGCCTTTTTTTATCGATAGATCTGTTGCGAAATTCGTACGCCTTCCCCTCTTAGGTTTGCGTTCGTTCTGCTTATGGTGCTTGGTCCATTGATCTACTAATGCCTTCCTCTGAGTAGACCGGGTCTGTCGCTAAATAGGCTTGCTAAGACACAAATTGGGAGAAATCATCGAAACTGGCTATCTGTTGCTTGGTGTTCTTAATCTTGCTTACTTTCTCCGTCCATTTACTGCGAAGGTATCTCGGTTTTTCCCATAACTGGCGCAGAACGCTAGCTGTGTTCAAGTCATTCATGTATTGCATGCCTGACATGGCATTTCTTGCTTGCTCAAGGCCAATAGAAAATTCTTGTAACCCTGTTCCATCATTAGGCCTTACAGCTGGCCAGCTCGATAGTTTAGCGATGTATGCACTAGCAATCTTGTATGGGTCGCCAAAGCGTTTCTTTAAAAGTCGTCTAGCTTCTTCGCACGGGTCTCCGCTCTTCATTTGTAAACATCCCTTTATCAGTTGCTTTGCCTTCCCACTGGTGTACTGATCCAAAAAGTACAGGAACTCACTAGAATTATCTACCTTAGATTCTATGAGAGAACGTGGGTGGCTCGTGGCTTGGTAGGAGACTTCTGGCCTGTTGTGTGACAATCATCGGTGACAGTTCTGCCTGTTTTCTTTGAATGTCAAGATAGTCTTGGTCTGGCCTTGCACTTTCAACACAACTTGGATCTCTTTCAAATGTGCACGTACCCTTTTCTTTATTTTTACACGATAGTTTGGTATCAGTAGGTGCCCCATGTTCTCCTCTGCGGTTTTCTTCTTTAATGGGAAGGTTCCCTGAGACAAAGGGTTGGGCAGCTGGGCTCATGGTAGCCGTGCTAACAAAGATAGGCGTGGTTACCGGAGGGGTCGCTCCAACGGTACTAACAAAGGCTGAACCTTGGAATTTTACAGAAGCCACCTTTAGTGTAGGCTGATTGTTAGGTTTTGCCTCCGAAAAGAAGGGAGTGGAGGTAAGCTTATCCTTAACGTCTTCCAAATATTCACTCATCCCATCGATGTTTTGTTCTTCATCAAACTCCTCGTAAGTTCTTATGTCTGCCTTTGCTTCTGCAATTTTTTGTCGGAGCTCAAGCTCTTCACTAGCTATTCTTAACGCTTGTTTCTCCTTTAAGAATCTTGCATCAACCTCTAATGCTGCAGCTTTAACCTTTGCTTCGATTAACCCTAACTTAGCAGACGATGAGCAATCGGAGCCCTTTGAATGACGAGATGATTTAGATTTCACTGAGCTTGTTTCATGTAAACCACTACAAAGCTTTTTTGCTTCTAGTAGATAGTCGCTAATTCTTTGCTTTGATCGCAACACATCTTTATCTCGGGTGTCATACCATTGACGCGCTAACTCAGTTTCACTCTCGTCACCTAAAACACTGAGATACATAGCATGTACTTCTTGCATTTTCACAAACAGTTGATCTAACAGACCAACTTCTTAACGCACTTGCCCTTCATTCTCAAAATGTGCCAGCAAGAGCTTGTTAAGTTAGCAAGCGCAGTTTTCCGATTTTCTTTCAACCTTTGAATCGCAAATTGCCTACCCTTTTCTGTAGGAATCCATTTCCTCGCGTCCACAGCCGCGTCCGTACGAGTTTCTCGAGAATCCTCAATACCAGTCAGCGGAGATATTACACGTGGTAACAAGCTGCGAAATGTCTCAAGTTCCATATCCATTTCGCGCCAAATATCTTCCTTTTCATCATCCAAAACATCCATTTTCTCCTGTGAATACTCTTTCTTGTCTTCTTCGTGTCCTTCCTTGTGTGATTCACTCTACGTCAAACTTTAACAGCTGTGAAGTCCTTGGTTTATTCGTTTAGACTAACGAGGGAAACGCTCGACAATGTTCTGTTTACAATACAAAAATTCGTGTTACCGTAACCTTGATTCACGAGTGTTCGTAAGATCCGTAAGATCCTTTGCAAATGACAGTCCGGTTTGTGTTCCTTTGACCATACACAAGTGAAATAACCGTAGTCAATGAAAATCGTGCAACGCCGAGGTTTGACCTAAACTGGAATGAACCTCGATCAAATCACGTGTCCTAAACGCTTGTACAGACTGGTCCGATTACACAGGATAACCAAGAACATATGAAACTGGCATTTACACAACATTTCAATTTATTTGAAACTCCGGTATTACGTTGAATATGGATTAACCTTGTTGAGGGCCAAGTTTAAAACAAATTCATCGAGTGGTTTTTAATTCCCGCCAATTTAAGAATTTTAGGGGCAATTTTTGATTAAAAGCAAAACGACAGCCTACACCAAGTGACATTCAAGCAATTGTTTCTGAAAGTCAACTGGCGCGATTTCTCTGAGGCTATCACTCGAGTTAAATTTACGTTGTGAGAATCATTTAAGACCAGAATACCATTTAGTCAAGTCCTTTGGACATACATATGTAGATTGCAATAACATTTAAAAAAGCTTTGTTTTTGTTACATTTTGACGCCTTGAAAATTCCGGCACTCGTGATTTTCTCGAAAACGCTCTTATAATTTCTTTTTAAAATTTTGCCGTCGTTAAGACGTCTATGTCAAGTCCGAGATCCTGAGGTCTCATTTCCAAATATAGCTCTGATGGCAAGTTTATTCGGTCTTGCGTAAATGGGGTATGGCGTCATTTCGTCGCTATGGTAACTCAGATCTTGCTGAAATGTATCCTATAGATCGTTTTCACGTGACGTCATTACTTTCTAAAATCCAAAACTAAAGAGCCACCAAAGTTTTTATCCTCATCAGGCATAAGAGGCGGTATATTTATATCTGTTTACAATTTTACAGCTCAATAGCGTGCTTC
>Ga0126343_10001039_pt1 | contig 12308 bp, 7 predicted proteins | sample Cyp2metagenome_FD_92531 | JGI IMG/M metagenome (GOLD analysis project Ga0126343, IMG submission 92531) | Coral microbial communities from Lord Howe Island, Old Settlement Bay, Australia - Cyphastrea 2 metagenome | ecosystem: Host-associated > Invertebrates > Cnidaria > Coral ... | reverse complement strand
ACGTATTAGCTCATATGGTTTTCGTCAGAAACATGACACGTATTCCGAAAATAGTTTTGTTTGTACAGATATGATGATTGACAATTGATCTTTGATTTAAGTGAATGTACATTGAACTTTGTCCAGTAGTTGATTGTTAGCATATTGTAAGTTACTCGAATCGATCGCTGTTGGAAAATCACCTACGAATTAAACGAGATAAATCAAAACCCGAGTCGATGTTTGTGACAGTTGGGTTGGTCTACTGGGATATTTTCAGCTCATATGTGCAGAGCATCTGATGGGTAATTGCTGTCCAATAGGCTTATTGATCTGTATTGAATACAACAGATGTGTTCATCGGTCTGGGATCTAGTTTTAAATCTACTCAAAAGCTCAGTACATGGGTTTTTTTGGGGGGGTCATTATTTCTGTGAGCTCAATCATCTCAAAATGCATGTCAAGGGTGACAGATTAATTGCATTATTTGCATAATTATCAAAAACTAATTTTCTTTGAATTGGAAGTAGCTCATATACCAGTAAATAATACTTGAACCAGCAAAAAGCTGAAGTTGTTAGTTAACAATTATTTACCAAAATGGAGGTGAATAGTGATGGTTATTTACCAAGACGCGAAGCAGCGAGATAAATAGCCATCACTTTCACGAACACTGATGTGAATAATTGTTTTAGTATATACCACACAAGCTGAATAATTAGCGGACCAAAACATTATTTTATGTGCGGCAAGCGGTCGGAAATTTGAAAATCTTTCGCGCCGGTTTGCTAAGAGGTGAATAGTGCTTGTTAAGTGCCTCTTTAACCAATCAGAGCACGCAGAAAGCACTATTCACTTGTATATATACTGATGTCAGATATCTCTTTTAGTCGTTGATGAATATGGAGGAGAGTAGTGTCACCAACTATTGAGATCTTGTCTATTATTACTAGCTTCAGCTCATGTGGTAATCTCATTTGTGTTCTTTTCTGGTCAGACATTAATTGCAAGTAGGACATCACCTCTATATTTAGGTATTGCTGATGCTGTGTTAATGGTTGTACCATCAACTGAATTTTAATTGCAGCTACTCCAGGAGATATTGCTAGTAAAGCTGTTGGTTTCTCAGGATTCATTGGAGAATGCCTATAGGTTTTTACTGCAGTGTGGTAGATTGTTTTAATTAAATCACTTTTCTTAGAACCTGGTCCACTACCACCAGTCATAAACAAGTAAATTGGTTCAACCTTTTGTGACTTCAGGCTTTTGAGGTTTTCATTTTATTTCTAGGTTAAGAAAGCACCCTGTTGAAAGCTTTGCATTGCATTTTATTTAATGATCTAACTGATTTACATAATTGATCGTCAGATATTATACATTGTCATTGCTGATGGACCGTACCTTTCAGTAGTTTGGGATTCTAGTAAGTAGCTGATAGAGCGGGTCTAGTGAGCAGCAAAAGTAGTCTGAAGTGTGTAAATGGCAGTAAGAGAAAGCTTTGTGGCGAAACATAATTCATTGCTGTAAAATTCTGAACAGGTACTGAAATTGAGAGCGTTTTGAAGGAACCCATTTCAGTGCTGCATTGTTATGGCAAATTTTCAAACAATCACACATGGTAAAACTGAGACCATGTTGCCACGAAGTAGCTACAACCTTGGTCACAAGGGTTGGAAAATTTCATTTTATATGTATTTTGCCCCTCCCCACCCCTGTGTAACGTTGACAAAACACTTTGATCTAACACAAGTTTGCATTTCACTATATTCCAACATTTCAAGGGGGAATGGGGGTGCTGGCACTTATTCTGTAGGTATCACAGTTGTGAGTTTACGTTTATGTTTTTGCCATTTTTCCAACATAAGCTGTCCACGGTTGTAGGTTGAGGGGCTTCGTTCTCTGGGTGAGTGCGCCATCACCCCAATTCATTCACTGGGTGTGTCTGCTAACTGCCCCTATTTGTTTGCAGGTTATGTCCGCTAACCACCCATTTACCTGTTCAGGGTGTGTTGCTACTACCCAGTCTCATTGCTATCCCAGGGAGCACGCAGTGTCCAGAGTCCCATTTACTGCCAGATTATTAGAGAGCGAAGTGTTGTTAATCTCGTTCGCGTTTCAAACAATCTAAAGTGTATGCTCATAGCACAAATCTATATTTAGCGGTGTTTTGTAACTTTTTGGGTGATTTTAAGGGATAACAAAAATTTGCAGAAATAAGAAATTATATAGACTTATTGTGATTTTTTGGTGGTGTTCAAAAAATAATTTTCTTTCTTCTATCCCTTCTTTAAACGTCTTAAAATTTCACTCAAATTCAGGTGTACCTCCGCCTTAAATGTATATCTAATAAAAGAAATGGAGGTCACCGTGATCGTTTTTGCATAACATAAGGAACTTTATAGCAGTTTTAACTGACGAGGTAGTCTTTACTTAGCCATAATAACCAGGAAGGGGGCACTAGAATTTCTAAACATAAGCGCTTCTTTAGTTTAGTTATTTGAAAAATTCAACAAAATAGAGCCTGAACCTACATTATATCCTGTGGTCCTTTGGTGACTTCTGTACCAAAAAATAATAATTTCATCTGCTGTCGCCTCGATACCTGTCTCGCTCTTGCAATGAGCCATCCTACTGTTCTCAATAATCGACAAAGTCAACGTCTACTCAACTTAGTTTTGAACAGAAATTAGTTTTTTTCATGAGTGACAGGGATTCTGTTTCAAATTATTTCAATTTATGTGGCTTTAAGTTAGTGGCAAAAATGTCAGGGGAAAAAGGAACATCGCTGGTGATTTCGAAAAAATTGTTGACAAGGGCATACCCAAGAGGGGGGAGGGTCCTGGTGTGCCTGTGACCCCCCTGTTGTAAGCCTTTTTAAGCAAAAAACCTAAAACAGGTGGCAAAAATGCAATGGCAATCGAACAGAAGAGATTTTGCAGACGAACGAAGAGCATAATTAGCAGCTGGTTTCACAGACAAAAGATCTGTAATGTAGGATGGACTTTGGTTGTGTGGTGACTTGTAAACAAGAAGTAGCAATTTGAACTGAACTCCAAACGTAACTGGAAGCCAATGTAAGTCGATAACAAAAAGCGGGTGTGATATGATCAAATTTCTCAACTTGAAAAGTCACTCTAGCCGCGGCATTCTGGACTTTCTGGAAACGATCGAGCTGATATTTAGGTAGACCAAATGGAAATGCGTTACAGTAATCAAGGTGCGAAGATACAAAGGCATGGATCAGTGTCTTTGTGGATTGCATGGTAAGGATTTTTGTATAGTCCGCGAAAAGCCTTGCTACAAATCTTGTTTATGTGAACATCCATTTGCATATGAGCATCAAACCAGGACCCAAGGTTCCAGATGCTTTCTAAAGGTTTAATGCCAGTGTCATCAATGGTAATGGATTCAATAGATGTTTTTCAACTTGCTGACAGGTGCCAATGATTAGAAAGTCAGTTTCACATCATTAAAGGATTTCCAATAAACCAAGAGCGAACATCAGCGATGCACTTTTCAATCACAGAGACAGTGTTAATTTCTGAATGGATAGAACAAGATTGAAAGGAGAGGTAAATCTGAGTGTCGTCAGCATAACCATGGACGGAAGGGAGGTGCTGAGAAATAATGTTAAAGAGGCGGGAGACTTAGAGAGTAAATAAAACAGGCCCCATGCAACTACCCTAGGAGACTCCACACTTCAGACTGAAGTCGTCAGAAGTCTCACCACTGACAAGTATAGGTTGTTTGCGACAAGAAAGAAAGGAGTCAAACCAATTTAAAGCAGTTCCGGCGACTCCAAAATCCTGTTGCAAAATATTCTAGAGAATGGAATGTTCAATGGTATCAAAAGCAGCACTTAGGTCCAAAAATACGAGGAGTGTCACTTCCTTGTGGAATTTGTTAAAGAGCAGTCATTTCCACTACCTTGGAAATGAATGGAAGATAAATGACTGGGCGGAAATTTTTGTAGACCAAATCAAGTCCAGGTTTTTTCAACAGAGGGATGACAACAGCAGTTCTCCAATTTTCTGGAACGTAACCACTGAGAAGAGAGAGATTAACCATTTCAGTGATAGAGGACGCTAATTCATGTACATCAAGACAGGACTTAACTTGCCATGTAGGAACAGAATCCAACCAGGCATTGGAGGATTCTCGAACAATCTTACACACTTCTTCTATGGATAGTCAAGAAAAATTGTCCAGATTCTCCTTTGGAGTAACAGCAGCAAGTCAAGGCTCTTGAACTTGAAACTTGTCAAGATTTTCCTTTATGATTTCAATTTTTTGACGAAGACGGTGCAAATTTGTTTGCTAGCTTAGTGGGATCATCGTGCTCTGGAAGAGCTGTCACAAGTCGTTCCCCAGACAAAGAATTAACCACACGAAATAGCTTGCAAGGATCACCCGCACACTGATCAATTAAGTTTGAATAGTAATTCACACATGCAGATTTAATTAGTGCAGAGTACTAGCGTATTAGAATCGTTTTTGTGTATACGTGTGGACGTGCAAATACGATTTTAATATGGTCCATGTCGATGGGGATTTTTTCAAAAAAAGGAGGAAAAAATCTCCGTTTTCGAAAATATCCGGACACGTGTGGACTACAGTTAAATCCCAATCTCTCGAACTCTCATTTTTTTAACTTCTTGATAACTTGGAACAAAACTTGTGTCCCTCTCCTCAGTCAAACATTGTAATTTAAGTTACCCCAGATTTCTCAAAATATCCGATTTTTCAAACCAATTTTCGTTTCCCTTGGAGGTTCGGTTTGAAAATCGGGATTTAACTATAATTTTGGAAGAATAATACGTTTATTAGACGGAAGAATTGGGAACGTCAGTTTTTGTTTTCTTTTTGCAATGTGAGAGCGTTTGTGCAATACATGCTTTTTTGCATTGTGTGATATTTTAACCGTAGGCGCCGTCTCCTGCATCTTCAGTGTTACATGGTTAGCAGGGGACATTAAAGAACCCACGCACTTGTCGGAAAGAGTAGGGGACGATGTTCCTGGTTTGGTGGTCTATCTCACATTTCATGCATGGGTTGGGTGGGTGAGTGAGATCAAAAATGAACTGATAGCGGCACCCAGAGGCGCCTTCACAAGCTGACGTTCGATCTCACTCAATAGCAGTGTAAACCGCCACGAGACATCATGTGATATGTGCGGTATAGAAATACACATTCATTCATATTTTTTGGGCAATAAAGTCACCGCCCCCTCAAGTCCAAAGGTGCCCGTATGCCTATGTATGACCCCCCACCCCATGAAAACTCCTGGCTACACCCCTGTTTAAAGGGGCTTGCAACCAAATACTAGCAACCAATGTGACACCTTAAGGATTTTCGGGGAAAAATTTTCCAACTTTGTTTTTTTTGTTAGAATTTTATCATTGAAAGATTATGAGTTAGTGATGTCAGAGCTGTAAAAAAATGGGGTGTCACCCTAGATCTGGAAAATCAGGTTTCGTTACTGAATAAGGCCACAGTGGCTGTAAGTCCAAAAATATTGCAATTACATCTTTGAAGTGAAATGTTCTCTGTCAAATATGGTTTAAATGGAACTATTAAGCAAATTTAGTCAACTGGTGAGGTTCCTTGAAGAACAAGTTCGCATTTAGCGACCACAATTTCACGTGCCTTGCAGCCGCAAGATGGCTGGATTAGATGTCTCGTGGAATTTTTTTAACTTCCCACATTGATTTTGGGGTCATTTTTGGACAGTGCAGAGATAATTGTAAATAAAATCTGTTACTGGAAAGAAAAGTAGAGGTCACCGTACATCCAAGATCGTTAAATCTAGGAAAAACTATAGCATTGGCCATCTGCCCTATCATTTGTTTATTTTAATACTTAGCGCGTGCGCTCATGTTTGACGTGGCATGCCAATTTGCGTGCGTAGTAAGGATGTGCAGAAACAATTTGCGAGAACGTCCTTAAGGTGGCTCCCTATAGTTTTACCATTTCGCGTGCACTGATGACGAAAGCTCAAGTAATCTGCACGCGCTTAAAGGAGAACAACAGTGTGTTCAACCTCGTTCCTAGGGTCTCTCTTCTCTGCCTCCCTTGGTCGTTGGAATAAAGACCCTGGTTGCGGCCGGTCATGTGACCACCCAGAATCATGGTGGTAAAAAAATCTGTTGGGCGGGAGGGGTGGCAGAGTGTTCTGATTGTTGTTATGGTAAACTTTGTGGGTTTCAAAACCTCAAGCAGTGGCTAAAAACTATCCCCCTCATCAGGTTTGCTGTTGAAGAATTCTACATTATTTCTACAGTCTCCAAAATATAGAAGACTTTCGTTCTGTGTGTAGCAGCTTGTAGCCCCTTGTAACTGTGTGTAACGGCTTGTAGCCCCTTGTAACTGTGTGTAACAGCTTGTAACCCCTTTGTAACTGTGTGTAGCGGCTTGTAGCCCCTTGTAACTGTGTGTAACAGCTTTTAGCCCCTTGTAACTGTGTATAACGGCTTGTAGCCCCTTGTAACTGTGCGTAACAGCTTGTAACCCCTTGTAACTGTGTGTATCCTCTTGTAACTCTGTGTTACTCTGTTTGGCAAGTGGCAGTGCACTCACATGCAGAAATGCTCTAAAGGAATCTGTTAAGTGCAGAACGTGTAACAGCGAGTTACGCGTTACAATTATCATGTACATGCGCAGTAACCCTAAATTGTGCATGGTATAGCTTGTGGTATGCTCCACTTCTCACCCATTTGGGTATCCAATAAATATCTAGAAATAAGAAACATGTACATTCGATTTATTCTGCAAGGAATATACTGACATCATTATAGTTAGCACAATGTCACAGCAGAGCGCAAATGCAGGTTGAAAATAAAAATTATCGCTGTTATGGTCTTCTTTATTGAGTGATTTAAGCATAATAGTTATTTTATTTGCAGCAAAGTTCAAAGCTTTTCCAATGATTAATCATTTAATTCTAAGACCACCAGATCAAAGAGCTTCAAAAGTTTATGTAAAAAAAATATCCAAACAAAAGAAGAGCTCTTTCGCCTAGATGACATCTAAATTTCACAAAAAACCCCTCTTTTTTCCGAGCTGAACACCTCATCGGGTGTTAATAAATCACACTGTTATGATATAACAGAAGCATATCACCTAGTTGTAGGAGATATGCTTCTGGATATAAGTATTGTACACAAGTGTTGATTACCACAAAAAATGAACACAGATCAATAGACAACAACAGCTATCTTATGCATGTATTCATGACTGAGCAACTTATGACCGCCAAAATAAGTCTCTTTCATAGGAAATTAAACATGAGCCTAACTTAAAAAATAAAAAAAGTTCACATGTAGAATCAATGTTGACAACTGCCGGAGAATAATCATCATTTTTGTCATGAGTTTATACGGGTAAACACATTAGGTTTGCCACCAAATCTTCAACATTTTCTTGCATTGACCAGGCAGAGCTCAATTCAAAAAGCGTTTTTGGCACTGGCTTTTCGCTTCTTGTTTCTTTGTTTGAATTGTCCTTTTGCTCTTTAGAACCGGGAGTTAATCCACTTGGAGAATTTGTACTGTTGAGACGTTTAGTTCCGCTGGTACTTCCACTTCCATCGACATTAACTTCACTCAGTTCCCTTGAAATCGGAGCAGGCTTTGAACTAATTCCTTCTTGCAACTTGTGAAACAGAGCACAGCAATTGGCAATTTTTCGGGCACACTTTTTACACAATGAAGCGTCACTCTCAGAGGCAGTAGAAACATCAATCCCAACGCTCTTTATCAAATCGGCAAGAGCAACACTTGACTTCCAGCTGTGCAAAAACTTTTTCCACAGAACTCCTTGTTTTTGGTTGGCTTACAAAGAGGAATGGTACCTTCATCTAGTGACATGCTAGCCGCACAAAGATAGCATTTCTTGTCCTGCTTCAGAAATTTACTCATTTACGACCGAAACAGGATGGGTTTTTATTTACAAAAGAATCTATATTTTGCTCAGCTGTACTGTGCAACAAAGTTGTAAATTCACACTGTTGGCGCCTTGTGTAATTCCCGCCAATGAAGCGACTTCCGGTAGTTCTGATTGCTTCACCGACATTCTCGCTGACAGATATTTTAATTAGAGGGCGGGAGACGAATAGTCAAGTAATTGTATCAGGTGTTCCCTACCGACGTGTCAATCCAAAAAAGGATTGCCTGATCGCAGGTTAATGTTACTACTAACAGAATGCTTGAACAGAAGACATACTTTGTACTCACCAAAGGAAGTTCACCTTTATGCCTTTATCACTCACTGATGTTATTTGGCCCACATAGAAATTCTCACTGTAAGCAACCACTACCCAGCTGTCCACCCTTAGACTTTATTCTTCATGGCCCTACAAAATTACCCAAATAAGTTCTTGTGACATGATGTGAACTTAACATTCTGCCCTTCTGTGCTCAATATAGGAGGTGAATATAATTACCGTAACAGGAGTAGAGGTCAAGACACTCTCCATGTTTAAATTAGGAGGTTCTTCACATGCATCACCTGAAATCATTATTGGACCAACCATTGGTTAGTGTTAATGTCATTGACTGCCTAAAAAATATTGCACTGACAACAATCAATGTTTTGGTTTTTGGTTATAATTAGTAACAACTTAATAAAGACTGTGGACAGTCTTCAGGTGAGGGTGAAAAAAAATATTTGGCGAGTGCAAAACAGGAGAATTCAGAGAGCAAAGTGATTGGGATAGGACAGGGAAGCCTATGATGTGCCTATCTGCCCTTGGTGATTAGCCTGTAACAAATCCATTGATGAGGTAATTAAACGAGATCCTGTTATTGTGGAACAGGGTCATCAATAGAATTTCTACAGGCTCCAGGCTAGATTGATGTAGCAACAGGAAAAGCCTGCTGACACTGTTCGACAATCTGATATTTCCTATTTCACAGGTCATCTAAAAACAGTGTAGAACAAATCAGTAAGTACTGTATCTTGCATTAATTTTAAGTGGACAGGAACATTTCAATGTAAAATATTAACATGGTAACGGCACATGCTGACATACCATGTAACTGTCTCTGTGAGTCATCTTTTTTGGCTTTTGTGGAAGTCTGAAAAATAAAATTAGCAAGAGCTTAACGGAAGGGTATAAATTAAAGTGCCAGTACAAGTACCAAGTCTGTTTGAGTTTCTTTTACCTGTACCTGTTCTGTTGTTGTACTTCACAATAGAGGAGGGGTTTCAATTAAAATAGTAGACAGCTGGCTGAGATGCTGGTCAGTAGAACTAACTGGCAATTCAAGTCTGACAGAATGTTACCCTGAATGCTTTAAGACAGGGAAAAACTGACTACACCGAATAAAAAAAGTACACTCCTATTTCAGGCTCGGAAGTGGCAGACCAAATAGGGACTTAAAGCAGCAGGAATGCGGACGGCGATGGCGACGCCGAAACCTGTGAGAAGACTAGGGAGAGAACGCCGTTGTGGTGGGAATTGACAAACATTTAAGCAGCATCGTCAGGACCGCGGTTTCTGCACTGCCAAGCTTCTTGAAGTTATTGATTTTCGTCCCTGGTTTCAAGTCAGGATGACTTCATACACAGAAGTACGACAAGCAACGACGAAAGTGTGTGAAACGATAACAAACTTCTACTCTTGTACCATTTAGCCGGATTAATGTCGACCTACGTTAGGATTTCTTTCCTGATTTTTACTTCAATGATTTGGAAGTCGACGAGTGCCTATCCGAATTTTGCCTCCACAAATGCGGCTTGCCCTCTCTCACTGAAATGAAGTAAATTAACTTATCAGCAAATGTTAATCAGACTGGCGCGACACAATCAGTGTACCGCCTGATAAACATCGAAGAAAACCACTGATTTTACGACTGATAATAAAAACAGCCACACATACACAAGTTTTAATGGTGTCCTAATGGTGTTAGAAATTCACCATAATAAACTGTTTGACATTTGAGTACTTCTTGAAGGGAAAAATTTCGATTGAATTGCGAGTAAGTTGTCTTTGTTTACATCAGCTTTCAGAAAGACATTTCACAGTACTCACATGTTCGCCGACTGGCTTGAGTTCGCTTCAGCTTTCTCTATCTTTCTTGAAAATAAAATATCTTACATAACAAGAGGAAACAAACAATTAAAATTCCTCGTGATCAGTTTCACAGGTTATTTAGCGCGAACACAGCAGCGTAAGCTAAGGCGAAACCTCACGTTTTCAGACAACGTGAAATGAGCTTAACTCGCGTTGGGACTGAACGCAGAACGTTAACTTTACTGCCAGTCGTGCGCAGAGGACCTTTTGGGTTTTCCCTGACCTTGTGATGTTCCCGTCGCTGTGCGGGTTGTCGCTGCTTAAAGTCCGTAATGTCTCACTCACTGCTGGGGAGTGAGAGCTACATGTGGCTGCAAGTAATTTTGCAGTATTTGAGGAATCCTTTTGCTCTTTTTCTATCATTTCTAAAGGTTGGCTTTACCTCTTCCTTCTTTTTTCGAAGGAGCATTCTAATTATCATCATTACAGCTACCTGCACCACCAAGTTTGATAGTTTTCCATGTAAAAATTGAGTTAACCTGAGGAAACCTTTTTTTGCAAAAGTTAGTTGTAAAGTGATATCACCCATAGCTTACTAGACCTTTTTCCATGCTTATTGATAACATTTTAATGTATCGGTTGGGACCTCAAATGAACATAAATTAATGTATTTGTAGTTGTTGCTATTTACCACTTATTTCAGTGGGGAATATTAATGGCTTTGTTGTATCTTGGATTAACTGTAAGTACACATCAGTTCCATTCTCTAATATAACACACTAATTTATTTACCATGATCTGCTTGAAAGTGGTATGCCCTTCAGGTGTTTCAGCTGGTAGTGGAATTTCCCCATCGTGATCATCATCAATTAGAAATTTTTTACTCAACTGCTGTAGCGAATACATATCTACAAAAATCAAATAGGAGGTGAAATCCTCATCAGCTATTATAGCATTCAGTAGTTAGACTAGAGCACTTTATAACAATGGAAGTAAAGAGCTGGATTATATTAAGCAAAGCTGCAAGTGACATAAACGCACCCTGTCAGCCTCTAGAATGTTCGCTGAAAGCCTCATGACCTTGATGAATTCGTAGAATAGAAGTTATCATATTAGATGAGCAAAAAGTGCCAAAACTCACCTGACAAACTACTGTTGCTGAAGGTCTCTTGGAAGGATCCTGATTCTAGCAGGCACAAAAAGGCCTCATCCACAGTCTGGCATTGTCATCACTCAACCCTATTAAGTTTTCCTCTTTAACAGTTGGTCTTTCTCCTCTATGTATGTAGTCATAAATGAGAGCGGAATTGGCAAGTTCTCCCTCCCAATGAGTTGAGCGATCAGGCAAACTGAATTCCGTCATAACCATCCCGAGACTGTACATGTCGCTTTGAAAAGATGGTTTTGTCCCTCTCTCCAGAAGTTCTGGTGCTGTGTATGCTGCAGTACCCATGACGACATCATTATTAGAAGGCAAGATCGATACAGAAAACTGTTCGAAATCAAAATGAGCCATACCAAAGTCACCTAGTGTCACCTTGTATTTTCCCTCTCCATCGTCGCCGATGAATGCATTTGCTGCTTTGAGATCACAGTGGACAATGTTATGGTTATGGAGGTATTCAAGTTCAGGGGTCACCCCATGCATGAAATCCAGGCGAATTGACCAAGGCACTGGTTGTAGTTCATGGAGGTCTAATAATTATCTTGCATTATTGACCTGCGTGACTTCTCCCTCAATTTCGATATCCTTTTCCAGTAGTTCAGTGACAAGTAGTAATTGAGTAAAATCAACCCTGAAATGATAGAGGATGTTGGGATGTGGCAGGCTTTTTAGACACTTAATTTCCTTTAACAATTTTCCCTTGTGCTTGGGTGTGATGTTAACCATATATTCTTTACATGCAACTTCTGTGATGGAACCCGTATCGTGGTGAAATTGACCTTTGAAGACATGTGACATGGAACCATTTCCTATCTGCTCCCATCCTAATTCCACTTTCATTGGATCTAAAATTACATCATCTCCCCCCACAGCAATCCTTATCCTGCTATTCTTCTCCTTTATTTGTGCTGAAGTTTCCTTAGCACACGAGTTTCCTGAAAAGACCTTTGGTGCACTGTCTCTGCCGTTAGAACCCCTGAAAATGAAAATAAATACCCAATATAACCAACTCTGAAAACAGAGGAACATTTCTAAATCTAAATCTAAATATGGTTCTGTCGGCAAAATCGTGGGACGACATCACGCCAACGTGAAATAATAAAATAAAAATAGCAGTAAAAGGTAAGATACTGATAAAAATAACACTAAATT
>Ga0126343_10001038_pt1 | contig 12315 bp, 5 predicted proteins | sample Cyp2metagenome_FD_92531 | JGI IMG/M metagenome (GOLD analysis project Ga0126343, IMG submission 92531) | Coral microbial communities from Lord Howe Island, Old Settlement Bay, Australia - Cyphastrea 2 metagenome | ecosystem: Host-associated > Invertebrates > Cnidaria > Coral ... | reverse complement strand
CTAGTTCTTCTGTCTTGTAATGAAGGGCTTCTGATACAATTCTTTGTTGTCAACATTTCCGGTGATAATCGTGCCCTATTAACAACTAATCGTATGAAATAGGGTGTCAATGCAGCGTAACAAGTTAACCGATAATTTCCTTGTTGAACAAGCTTTCAGAAGGAGTCGTCGTAATTTCACGCTTGCTACAAAAGGACGTAACAAACGAATATATGCTGATGCACGAGTTATAGTCGAGAAGAGTAAATGTGCACTATAAAATAACTCTAAAACTTATGATACAACTATTCGCAAACTTAATTCATGTACGTTTGATTAAACAGTCGATTGCCTCTTCGTAATAACTGCTAGCATTCGCATTCAAAATAATATGTAACCTAATTTTCTTCCATGTTTCTTAAAAAGCGGAGAGATCACAATTCAAGAAATAAATCGATGACGAGTCTCGTATAATTTTCAATCGACAAAGGGCAAAACGAAGCTGCGTTGCTTCCTGTTTCCCCGACTTATAATTTTTAGCAAGATCATTAGGTCTTGTGTGTATTGGTTAATTTACGCGGATCCCGGAATACATTTTTAATTGCCATAGCTTTTCAACAATGAAATGTAGGCATGAAATCCATAAATGTAAATAATATATTACCACAAGGAAACTAAGTCACCCCATTCGCAGGTAAGAAATTGTTTAAAATAACATAAGAAAAAAAAATCTCTCTGTTAGTGTAAAAATTGAAACATGGCTTATTTTCAAAAGAATTGGGGACGTATAGCAAATTAAAAAGCAAAACCTTACCCCTTCCTCATTTCTGCGGCCCGCACCCGCTGTCTCTTGTTCTTAAACCAGTTACTAACTTGTGTCACGGTTAGATCGGTCATCTTTGCTAATTCGTACTTCTCTCGAGGAGTGGGGTATGGATTCTCGGTGTACGCCTTATTTAGAATATTCCTCGACTTCTCTTTGAAGCAGTAAGTGGTCTCTTCGCCATCCCAAATCGTCCGTGGAAGAGGGTACTTCCTCCGGACTCGGTACTTTCCCACAGCTCCCAAGGGTCTGCCGCGCTGGCGTTCCGCTTCGATGTAATGCGCTGTCCTCCACAGACACTGAAGTCGCTCGTGGTTCTCTTTAGAGAACTTGTTGCTCTCCAGTATGCCGTACAACTCCTTGAAGTTGTTTTGGTAGAAATAGACCACAGCCTTTGAGACTAGAATTGTCTCGGTTGTTTTGGCATCGTTGTCTATTTCCGCGGGTAAAGACCACAGAAATCGAGAGAGGCGCTCTATTTCACCGTTATTTTGAAGAAACTGGCAAACTTTAGCAACTTGACCTGGTGAAAATGGACACGGAAACATGTTACGGATGGACTCTTGATGTACCTCAGCTTAGCGAGTGTCTCTGGCGATTGTTGCCTCGAATGTGACAATCCGCCTTGCACGCTCGTGTTAAATAGAGCCCTATCTCGTGATTAGCCAGCGATTTTGTTTCAACGCTGGCTGGAAGCTTTGTTGACTAAACTAAACATTCCCGCTTTTGAAATGATATTGTCCAAGCCATAAGTTGAACAAAACCCCTTTTAGTGTAGACGTCAGAATAGCATCAAGTGTCCAGTCCTTCAATTAGTTTGTCATTAGCATGAAATAGATTCAGACAAACTTGTTTGTTTAAGCATCTAGGATGGCCTATTTCATTTTGAGTATCTGTGGCCTGAACAAACAGTATTTTAAGCGCTCAATTGTGGCTAGATATTGAAACCAAATTGCCGACCTTTCAGATTTTTTTATTCAAAATGTGTGCAGTGCGAAAGCTTTAGCCATAAAAAGATATTTTGAATTTTTAATCATTTTTTTTGTTGTTTTCCACTTTTGCAGAGTTTATGCAATCGTGTTCAATTAGCTCCTCCATTGTTTCTCGATTTGTAACTTCGATACTTTAATAATCAGTTACAAAGAACGGACTTTTTAATCAACATCTAACAAGTTTCCATTCAATGTCTGTAGGTCTCGTTCAATTCAGGGGACGAGAAAAAAATCAAGGAATTGCCTTCGCAGTGTCACTTTTACCATTCTGTTTGCTGAATTCTTCAGCAAGAAAGGCATTTGTCACGTTATGGGTGGAATACTACACTTCCTCAAACATTCGGCATGATCCTTAGCGCCTTCAAGACATCAATGGAAAAGAAAGAGAACGAGTCTGAAGAAGTATCTAACACATTCTTTAATTACTACGCAGGGCTTACTTTCTTGCAAAAACAACTTTATGCAATCTTCCTTCAAGTAATACGGAAATAAGCCAATTAAAACTGACAATCATCTGTGACGAATAAACGAACAAATTTCCAAAAGTTAAACACGTCGTCAGTTCGAAAACATTCACAGTTTCAAGTCTATTTTTACCGAAGAGGGCTGTTTTGATCTTCCCATACAGCTGTATTTGCTCAAAAATCGTCGAATTAATGCTTCAAAACTACCGTGCACAATGGCAGGTCGCGTAAAAACAACGTGCCATTTGCTGTCCATAGAGGAGCGTACATCTGCTGCTTTTGTCAACAAAACAGACAATGGGTCGAAGCACTTGAATGGGTTCCCGGAGCAACCCGACACAAACCCTTTTGATGCATAATATCAAATTATTACAGTCTCCAGGCTGGATTCAAAGAAAATTTGTCGAACTCGTGTGAATTTGGAATCGGCCAGGATGGGACATATTTTAACCTTGACTTCTTAAGAGAATAAGATATGCTACAACCTCTAATCTGAGTTCCTAAAACTGACAAGGTATTGTGTGTAAAACGAGTCGAAAAAACGCTACTCGCATCAATTGAATGTATCATTAAAATGTTTCAATCTGCAAATTAGCCAGGCAGAGAGGTGACACATTGCTTTGTTGAGGCGACGACGACCTGTTCAGTTAATCTAAAGTAATTGTGCAAAGAAAAATAATTACTTTTAGGATTGCTCACATTTTGTAAAAGAGAAAATGTAGATTCGCCACTTATTTTTAAAAGATCACAAGTATTATATTCCGAAAAAAGTATTAACATGAGCCATTTTCAAGAAACAAGCAGACAGTTACTCGCTACTTTCCTAGACTACAAAATAAGGGTACATTTCTTAAAGATATAGAAAATCCTTGATAATTGTAAACCCGACATGAAACAGGGATATGAAGCTTCAAAACCTCCGCTAAAGATCATCAGCAATGACAATTGAAATTTACAGATAAACCAGTCCAGCCTGTAAAGGTCTTATAAACGGGGTTACGGTTTATTACAAGCACGCTTAACTCAAAAACAATAAAGTATGACAGACATTCTCCACTTTTTACGAACTAAGAAAAGAAATGATAATTTTTACAAAACACTTTCCAGCGTACTGACTGAAAACCTTTTATTAAGCAGAGCAACAGTGTAGGACATAGTCATACGTGAAGTGGATAAATTCGTTTCAAAAGTTAATAGATTCGAAGAGATAAAAAAGACAATGGACTAGTCGCAAAGCAGAGACCAAAAAAAGGACAAAACTCAAGCAAAAGCAATGAACTTCGAAAGAAAGCGCACAGCGAGAATGACAAAATAAGAGTGAGTTATATAGCGAAAAAAGACGTAAAAAAGAGCAAAAATATATTTCAAAAATGAAGTTTAAAATTTTCAATTAACTGAACTTTCAATTACGAGTATTCATCAAAATAAGACAAACCTCCACGAATTTTTGGTGAAGGTGTTAACACTTTCGACAAAAGTCGAAAGTCTTTCTCAATAAATACAGATAATTATATCATGACAAGTAGCTGATGAAAAGCAACCAGCTTACAAAGTAAAAAGCGCACAGAAAAACTAACAAAAAAGGCGCATCTGACGAAGAATAAATCGTGCACCTATGTTGTTTTTTGAAATCTGACTCTTTTTTTTCCTCGAATGTGTTTGTCATAGGCGCGAGTTATACAATATGTCCATCTATTTCCAATATACCTAAGTGCTGCGGTTTGTTGTTTTCTGGAAAATATTTATCTGATTGCATAAATAGATGTATTAGTTTTGTCTTGGTGAAAAGCGAGCATGCTTTTATCGATCTATTACAATCTACTTTATTTTAATATTCAATTTCAGTTCTATTTAAAACTCGCTCCCCACTGATAAAGGTCGTAGAATTTTCATACCCGAGGAACAGAAAATTGGCCCATTTTTTATCTCTACAAAACAGGAACTTAACACCACTCCAATTAAACACTTGCTTTGATATCGGGAAAGTTGTTTACTAACAGAAAGTTTTTCTGCTCTCTAAGTCCAAGGTCGCTATACAAAAAGATGTTATAGCGAGATACAAGCTAAAAAACTGAATGTCCCCCTTTACTTTTTACACACCCTAAGATGAATTTCAATGACAGCCGTATTTTTTCGCCTTTCATCGGTTCTATACCTCTACAAAACAGGAACTTAACACCACTCCAATTAAGCACTTACTTTGCTATCGGGAAACGGTTGTCTACTAACAGAATGTTTTTATGCTCTCTAAGTCCAAGGTCGCTATACAAAAGGATGTTATAACGAGATATCAGCTAAAAGCTGGATAATGTCCCCCTTTACTTTTTACACACCCTAAGATGAATTTCAATGACAGCCATATTTTTTCGCTTTTCATCGGTTCTACTTCGATATCATCGTAGATGTTTCAAAGTTTCCAGAAAAAACGATTAAAAAAAAATAAAACTACTTTTTTTCAACACTGTAGTTATGTATAGGTCTTCACATAACCAGGAATTTTGCAGGGATAAAACCTTGCCAACACGTTTTTAGCACATGATATCACCGTTTCCACGGATACGCCTTTTTCTATGTTAAATGATCGAATCTGCGTAGAAGGTACTGATGAATTACCTTCTGATTTTATAAGCTTTTTAATAAGCTTTTATATAAGTCTGTTGGGTTTTCACACTTAAGGAGGCCAAAACGCCTTTCCGTAATCAATTAAAGGGCGATCTGTCGCACTTTTATGACAATCCTGCCAGATAAGCTAAACAAAACAGTTCAAAACCTCAAAAAAAAAAAAACAACAATTACAAAATCCACCAAGAAGAAGAGGTGGTTGATTTGGGAAAGTTTGAAACGCTGGGAAAATTCAAGCTTTCAATTGTATAAAAAAAATCTCTGCATACTGTCACGACTGAATATGATCATCTGACTCATGTTTCGCCTCAATGTTTTACCAAAAGCTTAGAATTGTAAAAAACTTATAGTCTCCTAAGAGCATCCTAGCACATTTATTAGAATAATACTACGCCGTTACAGTTGAGTTAATTTCCGATTGAGTCTGGAGAGTTTGGCTTTATTTGCTCTCAGACCATCCTTACATGTTTGTCGTTGTAGTCATACAAAATAAAACGGAGACTTAAGGAACACTGTTCAGGATTTGAAGCCTGTTCACTGACTGATCAGTACTATCTTGTCATAATTTCAAATAACTAAAGCTATCACAATGGATACAAACAAATCGACAGTGTAACTGAGTCATGCAGGATCACAGTAAATCTTCTAATTGGAATACTGTTAAGTATCGCGCGCAAATGTGAAGCTTTAATTTATTGCATGATATTATTAAAAAATGCCAGTGAGATTATTTACCTGAAGGTTGTGGGGTGCAGTTCACTGACGTTTCAACAACACTGGTCATAGCGGAAATTTCGTGTTGAAATTTTAAAAACACACTAAGAAGGATACGTTGGTCGAAACGTATACTTAGTCCATGCATAAGGTTCCGTGGAATTGTGGGAAAATCGGATCAAGTAAGGCTGGTAGAATAAATTTTCTTCAAGTCAAAACTCTGCCCAATGCAACACTTTCCGAAGTCACTTTGGTCGAATTCCGGTAACTGGAGTGATCCATTCAAACAGATTTGTAACAAACTCAGGTTAACTCGCTTACGTTCGAAAACCTGGTTTGTGGTGATCCGATATTGTTTATAACGGTTGTTAAGCGACCCACAATGACAACGGCAACGGAAACAGTGGCTATGCACGTGCACGTTCTCTGTGGAACAACAATGTGAGATGCCCAGATTTCATTCTGCGTTATTTGGAGAAAATGAACCACGATGGCATTCTTTTTTATAAATTTCTTTTTCGCATTTTAATGCTTTCTTACATATCCAAAGCACAAGTCGTATTTTCAATTCTGCTCAGTTTCCCTTCCTATAACTCAGTAGTTCACTTTAAGGAAACAAAGTTAGATCAAAATGTTAATGCTCATACGACATTAGAAGAAAGATAATTTCAGCATATTCTACGAAAATTATAACGCAAAATTTCTCAACATAAAGGATAAAATGATACCGGCAATTATGCTGAGGATTGGTAGAAGCAACAATTACGTCGAAGTCTGCATTGTTTTAAAATCTATTTATCACTATAAAGGAAGAGTTTAATTTGGCTTTCTTGCCGGGAATTCTCAAACGCACGTCAATTTCCCACCAGGCAACGGGAAAAATTTAAAACTGACAAGATCTAACTCTCAACTTTCGATCTATGACATGAAACAGAATTTCCAGGGCTGCATTGACCGGTAACCACCCTCGACCCTTTCACTCCAAAGTCAAAGCTTATGAAATTGTTGTGCTCCTAACTTGAATGTGTGTTGATGAAACCCATCTTATTGCGCTGGACTTCCATTTGTACTGTTTGTCACGCTGTACCAAGTGATTATAGCTATTATAGCTTTTCTATGAATGAAACCCTAGCGTGTGACCATTCACATGAAAGCTATTGAGCAGTACTTTCATGTGGTGCTGTTTGTTATGTTGTAAAAGGTGGTTCTAACTTTAAAGCCTGTGAATGAAACCGTAATGTGTGGCGATTCAAATGGAGGCTATTAGACCTTTCAATTGATACTGTTTATTACGCTGTTACGAGGTGGTTCTAACTTTTATGATTGTAGTTAATATCAAAAACCTTATATGTGACCATTCAAATGAAAGCTGTAGTGCTTTCATAGACTGCCGTTTGTTACTCATTATGTCGTACTTAAATTTGATATTTTTAAGCATAACTACTTATTAGAAGTCAAATAGCTAACTGAGTTTAACATCACTCTGCCAAACGGTAGCCATAAGCGAACTTTTTCTAAATTGTAAAAAATGATTAATTGAACAGATGCCTTTCGTCGGTATTGGACGAACAGGGTTTCAAAAGCTGAATTCTGCCTTGAACCAGGCTAGCATTTAATCACTTATTCAATAACGTCATCTCCCTCCATTCACTCGGCGGCCCTCAATAAATTATGACTACTGTTGATTGTTGATAACTATTTTTTTTCATTCGCCCGAAAAGGTCAATTTCTCAACGTAACAAAAGACGTAAAATTTAAGTTTGTCTGGAATAAGAAAATATACAGATAAAAAATATCCACATATCTTAGAGCGAAACTTTCTGGTTTGACTTTTCTACCTGTCTTCCTTGATTTCTGGGAGACAGATAAAAACCAAGGGCTTTTTCATTATTATTAGTTATATTGTGCTCGTCAAACATTTGCCAAAGTTAAAAATTGTTCAGGCGACTATGGTAACTAATCATGAAAGTACTATCCAAAAAGTAAAATTTGGAGAAAGAATTACACAAATAACATGTCAAGGATAAGTCAAGGCTGAGAATACAGCAGGAAAGTGCATCTTTTGGTTTTGACAATGATAACTTCGGGTTCAGCAAACGTAATTATTCGATTTTTGTTAAACAAATATCATTTGTCAAGCTCAACATTTAAGGCTAATGTGAATTATATTTTATTAAAAAGGAGTAAAACGACGAAGAAATGAACAGCCTATAATAACTTTGGCGGGGAGACAGAATGTTCGTGCTTAAAAACGAATTAACAAAAGGCAAATCTTCCCCATAGGTTTCTCCGTTGCCCTTTGATAGTCCTCCATTTATTATTTAAACAAACTTCAGACAATTAATGTACATTTAAAATGATTTGAGTATAAACCAAAAGGAAGACAAAAGGAGCTAATTCTTTCAGGAACGAGAATGCAAGGTTAAAAATAATCGCAAAATTTCGCTGGAACTGCAGGGATCTGACCAAAAAAATTGTAAGCTGTGTTTGCTGTTCCGTGCTAGCACTAAATCAGCTTTGCGTTGAAATGAATTGTTATTTGTCGCTGTTTAAATAACTTTGTCTCAATTGCGCTAATTACGGCTAGTGTTGACAAAACTGGTAGGCACAATTGCGTTCAATTTTGAACAATCACGTAAAAATGTCGATGAATCTAATTGCAAAACGCTTTGTATTTTCTTGGTCAGACTATATTCTGACTTTCTGTTCAGCAAATGGACCACCTCAGTTCCACTTCTTATCGCCAGTGCCGGCTTTAAACCTTCCCACAATAGAAAGAAACTGATCGCCACACTTTTGAGGTGCACCATCCCTCTTAGAGCTCATTTAAGAAACATGTGGTAGAATCCAAAATACACTGATGGAATCAAAGATATAGTTTAATATTTAAGCAATCTTTTTATGGAAAATAAAAAACCTCTTCCTTGTATTCACCGCAAAATAAAATCACATTGTACCAAATGAAACATGACTCAAGTTCAATTTAGAAGGTCTAATTTCAACACTATGAAATTTCAATTTCACTTTAGGATTATCAAGGAATTCGCTTTCCCTTTTAAATGAAATAAATTCGTCTGCTTTCAATCAGAATGTAACGGTCCACAGTTAAAAAGGAGTAATACTCGTAAGAATGCCTTCCGTACTTCGTTAAGAGCAACTGCACAACACGATTAAAGATCCAACAACAAGCCGTGCATTAACGTCAGCACTGTTTACTCCATTTAACAGATGCAGGACATTTTCAGGCGAAAGATACGATGAGATTTTAAATCATTCTCATCGGGGAAAGTAAAACACATTTATAAAATGAATAAATGACTAAGGCAAAGTATTTACGAAATGAAAGCAAACATAACCAATCAAAAAAGAAAAAAGGGAAAAAATTTGAAAGACCTCACAGCTGGCTGCCAGCATTGATTATGCCACTGGAAAATGAGATCTTCTTTCCTTTCTTTAGCCAGCAGGTTTAAAATATTCTGCTTGGTTGAGCATGAAGGGCATAAAGGGCATAAAAGGTGTTAAAAAGGGAAAAAAAGGACATCTCGATGGCTTCCTAACAACACGTTTACATATCTAAATAAAAGCCACATTCGCAGTAACAGGGTAAGGCTATGGGGAGATATTTCAGTAAGGAAAATTATGCTTTCTTTCCTTAAAACCGGAATTTTCTTTCAAGTCGACCCCTTTCTTAAGATGTTTGCTTCGTCGATCAACAAGATTGGGGATGGATCACAGCTTCGAAATTAAAAATTTAAAGAACATCATTTTGCGAACTTGTAACATGGCACAAGCGGGTCAACGTCTAGAAATGTTTATTTTACTAAATACACTCATTAAAATTTTTTGGAGCTAGAAAAAGATTTTTCAAGTTCAGTAAAAAATCAGCATTGTAAAGTTCTCACTACATAGTATTGCTATAAAATGTCTAAATCAGTTGAGTATCTACATGGAAAGTGCGATTGGTGAGGTGACAGCAAAGGTAACAAACATCCACGAAGTGAAAATTAACCGCAGAGCTTATTAGCATAAGTCTGGAATTTCTGTTTGTGGTGAATAAAAAGGCTTTATCCTTGGACATCGCAAAAGCGGTCCTGAATTCATTCAATTTCTTCCCGGCCTTGTCACACGGTCTATTATGCTTTACAAGGTGGAATACCGGCAGGGGAACAAAAGTTAGAATTTAAACTGGACTGCATTTAAAACTGGGGTACTTTTTGTGAGTACCTTTTCAAAGCCTATTATGCTTCCATGCTTGAGTTCATAAAATAACTTTCAATTTCTGTCCTTATCTTGCTATTCATCAGTGCAGCTGACAAAATACAGCCTTAAGTTATCATTTATCGGTTCTGTTAGTGTTTGAGCCATGGCTAAGCAACCAACAGTTCAGAGAAAATTTCCCGCCCTGGATTTATGTCAACTAACGTATACCTCAATCTCTGTTGACAGGCAGCTGAGCACGAGGGGTCGCCTGCAATTTAAGGAAAAAAAAGAAAACACATGCAGAGAGAGCTCATCGCTTTAGAAACACACAAAAAGGCCATTTCTTCAACCTTTTCAGTCATTCTTATTTTAATCCAGTTGATTTGCCTTTGTCAAAACAAGAATTTAACGTGAATGAGTTAATGTAAATATAAAATTAGAAGTGATCGCTGGCAGAAACGTATTACTAAAGGTGCCAAAAGGACAGTCAAGTTCAAGTTTGTAAGAAAAGAGTTCATCGAATTGGTTAGCAGCAGTAGATGTCACAATGAAATTAGATTTATCACCACAAGCTTACGAACTGAACACTCCTCTACTGGGGTCTATCCGTCCCTTGAAGATCGATCAAAGGAGGTTTGAAAACCCCTAACTCATTGAAGGTAATAAAAAGTTCAATGACTTCATTTTGTCAATTCTGATTCAAATCAAGCCGAAAAAAAGAAACGTTGAAGGAGAGATTCCCAGATGAGTCTACTACTCCAATAGTTCACAACTGCTTTCAAAAACACTGAAGCACCTTTCAAACGCTACCAGTCACCATCGCCATTTTCACCAAGAATGCGATTTATACTTCGTTTAATTTAGTCTTGGTCATTCTGATATATAAACAATCACTTTAAACTGGCTACAAGAGCGATGTGTTTTTTATCGTGTTACACAATCCCGCACCAATCACAATATGCGAATTACAAAGAAATTAGAACCCCATTCTCAACTCAAAGGAAGCCTTGCAGCGTTTGGTAATTTCGGCACACTGAATACAAACACGAATTATCTGTCCCTCCTATGAGGAGCCAATTCAAATAGAAAAGGACGGTCGATATAATCTTGTTCATGCTGTTCAAGGTGGTTTTGTCTTGTGATTGTGAGACTGAATGAGCCGTTGATAAGTGAAAAAGATTTGTACTTGCAGAAGTTGTAATTTCGCGAGGTATTGTCAGTAGCTCATTGTTTATCATGCTTTGGAGATCTGGAGAGTGACTATCCAAATGAGAGCTGTTGATGAGTAAGCTAGAGTAAACTAGTAGAGTTGATGATGTAAACTAGTGGAAATATATAACAAGAGTTTTCAGTTTGCGAATAAATATATCATCGGCAAGTAACAGAGGATTTTGTTCCAATGCTTCCCAAAGATTGTGTGTGAATCGAAATAGATCGAGACAATGCACTAAAATTACAACTTTGAACAAGTAAAAAAACAAAATGAAGTGTTTACAATTTGCAAGTCCTTAAAATAGTGTAAGAAGTCACTGAACATTGTTTTACTTTGTGTTCATTGCAACACAGGGGTCTAATGTGTTTTGCGTGGTGATCTCGCATAGCCACTATAGGTCAAATCCACACACTTCCACCAGAAAAGGGAAAATTAGCAAAAAATTCAACTTTAAAAAAGTTTTACCTTTATTCTCTTCCGCACAAAACGAGTTAACGTTTCTCAGTTTTTGCGTCATGGAGACTGCATTCACGAGCCGGTATTCTGGTGAAAATTTGTTCAGTCGATTCAATCGACACACGGATAAATGGAAAACATCCCACGAAGAATAACAGCCCGGTCGGTTTTGCTACGAATAAAAGTTGTCCCTTTTTCAAGATATGAAATTACTTCTCCTTACTTGGGCGCCATTGACTCTATGAACTGGTTTATACTTTTAAAAATTGAAATCAAAATTCCACTCGGTTACTGAGCCAAAAGTTCTCACACAAAGAACACATGACATTTTGCATGAGCTAAAAAACAACTGCATTCAAGTTCTTTGGACAATGCCACAAATGATCGGGGGAAAATTGCCTGGAATTATAGGAAATTGGATTTTGCGGTTATTTCCTTGAATCTGACAAGTTAAATCTTTTAACTGAAAGTTACACACGCACTAAAGTAATAGCTCTTTAATACTCAGCGAAGACAACTGTTGTCCTTGACGAACTCTGTTACCCGATACCCCTCATTCATATTTTAATTCGGTCGATCCCAAAGAGGATGTGAAAGGGCCTTCACGGAAATTAAAGAAAAAAGTTTGCTTTTGCGTAAGCATGATTGATAGCAAATTTCGCACAGGAATCAGTAAAAGAAAATATGTAGAAAATTCTTATGCTGAGAAACGGAGCTCAAGAACAAGAAGAACAAGACCATAATGTTCCTATTGCGCCATTCTTGTTTACTTTGACCCAATTATTAAAGTTTGTTTTGCAGACATCTCTTTTTATGACTTCTTAATGAGATTTAGTCAATTAATGTTTATGG
>Ga0126343_10001037_pt1 | contig 12319 bp, 14 predicted proteins | sample Cyp2metagenome_FD_92531 | JGI IMG/M metagenome (GOLD analysis project Ga0126343, IMG submission 92531) | Coral microbial communities from Lord Howe Island, Old Settlement Bay, Australia - Cyphastrea 2 metagenome | ecosystem: Host-associated > Invertebrates > Cnidaria > Coral ... | reverse complement strand
TTCACATGTGAAAATAACATGTTGTTTTCACAAGTCTTATGATTGCCATTGCCAAAGCTACATAATACATGTTGCTGTATGGTTGAAACATCATCTGGCCTCCCAGGAAATCTTTGGTTACCTTCGGAGCTCTTTGGCAAATTTGAGAAAATGTGCGGAAAAGTTCATCTAGCCTTCGGAACAATTTTGGAAAATCTTTGGAAAGCTTTGCAAAGTGGTCGGAAATCTTCGGAAAATTGTAAAAAACGTGGTTATAAGTATGTTATTGGTATGTTTATATGATAAACAGAATATTACATGCCCGCTTGTAGATATGATTTTTATCTTCTCGTGTTCAACTCGATATCGAGTTGGAACACTTGAAGATAAACTTCATATCCACGCATGGGCATGTAATATCCTCTATTTCTTCATTTGCTGTTTTTGATATTCCCTCTGCAAACGAAAATATTAACAATTCTGACAATGGTTTGTTTGGTAAGTCTCAGTTCCTGACTTAAAATTGCCTTTCCTTGCAAGGTGAAGGCACTCATTTAAAGAAAACAACCGAGAGCATAGGTGAAATTACCTCGCCACATTAATATGAATTTAGTTCAGCGTGAAATTCCCAAGTTCGTTTCAAAGTTCATCATTGGAGTGTTCAAAGAGAACTTATGAAATTTACAACAAACTTCATAAATCGTCTGTTGAAAGTTCTGTGAAATGCAATGCAAACCTTAATGCACCTCAATGTTCACTGAAGCTATGATATACGCTGTTGAAAGCAGGACAGAATTGTATGAAGATTATCAGTAACAAGTCACATTCTGTGGCTATAATGTTTTTACAAATACAGACAAATATATTCTATGAACTTTTCCAAGGATTGTTCAAGTTACAAAAAAAACCTTACCCATATTCCATGGAACTTGTCATATACATTGGATTTTGCTTCTTAGTACTGTAACCTTCAAACCAGTCTAAAAGAAAGTGGATCTTACAATTATTTAAAAAAAGAAAAATGTACATTATAATTTATTGCTAAGACCCTATTTTGCCATATAAACCCAGATGGGGAAAATGGTATGACGATGAAACATGAACAGTAAAAATATGTCCTACGTATAATTTGTGACCTTCTACCACAAGGTAAACATGCAAACTGTGTGCGCCATTTGTTATGTATCTTCCACTTAGTATCTAGTTGACACTTAATCTAAAATAATCTTCTGCAGATGCATTAGGAGCAAATTGAAACAAACATAAGTGTGAAAACCTTTTTATAAACAGGGTTCGTACTCTTTTAAATTTCTAAAATTCCATGACTTTCCATGACCGTTTCGTTGACCTCTCTGAGTTTTCCATGACCAAAGTTAAGCAGTTTTTCGTGTGTTATTATTGTGTATTACTATATACAATGTAAAAGCAATAGACCACAAGTTTCTATGGTTTATAGGCTGACAAACGACTAAAGATGTTGGAAGAACACTTGACAAATTCGTAAATCACTTGCCTGTGGCTTTTGATTTACAAATTCGTCTCGTGTCCTCCCAACATCCTGTATGGTTTACATGTAGTTAAGCAGTAGACCACAAGTTTCTATGGGTTATAGGCTGATAACCACACAGGATTTTTGTAGAACACGAGAGGAATTTGTAAATCACAAGTCGCAGGAGAGTGATTTACAAATTCTTTGAGTGTTCTACCAACATCCCAAGTGGTTTATCAGCCAATAAACCATAGAAACTTGTTGTCTATTGCTTAAATTTATATAATAATTCATAGGACGCACAAATTTTCCATGGGTTTACTGGCACAATAAACCATAGCTGATTGACCAATCAGAGTGTGCTTATTGATTTGGTTATTATATAACAGCCTATAAACCATAGAAACTTGTGATCTATTGCTTAAGTAATGTAGTGACATGTTAAACATGGTGCACAAAGTTAGCTGCCCCACACAACTGATAGCCTTCCCCCTCTTCACTGCGAGAAGAATTTATTAATTTCAACATACAAACAAATTTCCCAAAATAAAAAAGGGATGCTTGGGTTTCTAAAAGACCCACCACTCTGGACATCTCAAGACCCTAAAACCCTATAATTAGAAAACTCAGTGAATCATTCATTACTGTGAATTCCAGTTGAATTGTATAATTTTATGTAAACAGACAATTAACAGGAGACTATATACATGGATCAGAGTTGTCAAACACATTCATAGGGTCTGAGATTTTGGATCAGATTTTTTATATATCCCGAGGGTCAGGTTTCAAGTCTACATTGTGTATGTGTAAGTATTTTTAAAGTCTTTTAGATGCCTCAGCTTTATCGCTCAATATACAACAAAGTGTGCATTACCTTCATTCTGATTTACTGCAGCAAGGGTATTAAATTGAACTTCAGTTGGACAGGAGAATACAGGGTTTCCTGGGTTATTAATTAGATCTGTAAGAGAAAATGAAACATACCCGGATTATCAAACCGCTCAGGAATGTTGAAAGTGCGGTAATAGCGAGAGGTAACTGCACCTTTGCCTGCCTTTGTCTGTTCAAAGTCATATTCTGCGTCTCCCACTCCAGGTTGACCTTTAGGGGTGTCCTGAAAGGAATATCTAACTTTGTTATCAGGAAACAACATAAACATTAACTCAATCATAGCAAAATTTACTTCACAAAAGTTGTGTCCTCTTTCCCTTTTATATGTATGACAGCAGCTCAAGTTATATAGACAGTACTGCATTTGTTCGCTTATAGCAGGAATCCAAGAATGAAATTAAAATCATCTATGATTACATATTGGGGTGTTACGAAAATGAAGACCCTCGAAAACGAAGACCTACATGTAAGACCTAAGACCCGGTCTTTGTTTTCGAACTACGAAAACGAGGTCTTTGTTTTCGTACTACGACAACCTTAGCAAAAAGAACTGCTTACTTTTTAATGAGAATTTTCCAGCAGACAAGCCTTCTCCACTGTTAGAATCTATTTTCGCTACAACATACAGTAGATATAAATTATTTATTGACAGAACCCCCGCGTCATTTCCTGTACAGAACGCGTTCTTTATAATTCCGTCACACAAAGACCCTAACTATAAATCAAAGGGCCAGCTAGCATTCAAATTCTACCTGCTGATCCAGAATAGTATGCGTGGCAAGTTTACCCGAGAAAACCCTCAATAATTTCACTATTAAACAAATTAGATCGCATAGCGAAACAGAGTGGATAAGACGGGTCAGTAGTACTGGCACAGTATAATATTAAATGGGAAGAAACACATGTCAAGTGAAATGTTGTATTATATTACTAAGCCTTGCTGCTGCTTAATGTGTGTTGAACTTCTCATTTCTACAGTTTTCTGTTTTAGAGGGTCTTTGTTTTTGTACTACGAAAATGAAGACCTGTGGTCTTTGTTTTCGTAGTACGAAAACGAAAACCGGGTCTTGTGTAGTTCCAGAAAATAGCCATACTCCACCACAGAGGGAATTTCACATACGCCTGCCCCCCCTCCTCCCGGCAATTTCAATTTTTTGACCACTAAAATAACTTCCCACCCCTCCAGAATAATTTTCCACTACTCTTCTGTACACCGCCCAAACTCTCTGGAAAAATAGTTTTGGCAAGAAAGCGTGTTAAAGTGAATTAAAGTAAACAGTCCAAAACATTTAGCCCTCTGCATTGCATACATATAACTGCTTATACTCTTGATCGATCTTAACATCTGAAGGTACCCACAAAGAAAGTATTGATGAAATGGCAACTTGTCAAGTTACCTTCCTACACAACTACTGTAGGTCCCTTTGTAAATTTGGCACAATTTGGATTGAATGAAATTGATGTGCCATACTTTAATCTACAAAAAGCCATTTTACAGCAAAATTTAATACAAGAAGAAGATATTTTAGATCTTATAACTGCGCTTTTAAAGATCTAACTGTTTTCTCAGCAATACATTTGCTACACAGTGCACATTCCAATGTCCTTGCTGATTCATTGATTACTGTAGACACCACATCACTTGATCAACTCCAACTGTGTTATTGCGCCATCACTTTTAGCCATGATTGTGAAATCTCTGATGACGTAATGATCTTAATTAATCTGGAAGTTAACTTGTCAGTAATGCCCATGAATGATGCCAAAAGGAAATGAGTATCATGAGTTAATAACGCTAACTCATTTACTTTGTTTGTGCCATGAGTAAAGAACAAACAAAGTTGTCACACAATCTGAGGTGTATACTACCATGGCTAATTTTAGAACGGTTGTCTTTAGCATTGACATAAATGCTTCAATTTCTGGCAAGCTCTGGTTTACCTCCGCAAAAATTTTATTTTCCTTTAAATCTCTTAACTCCCTTTGATCAAACAGCTATTTCTCGCGTATAATGTTTCAGCAATGTTTGGTGAATAAACATTAGAGATTGCATGATTCAAAGTTGGACAAGTGGAGGTCTGCATTTGATTACCGACAAAAAAAAACATAGGCATAACATGAACTGCGCTTGGTCCATGGCCGCGTGGTAAAATAGACAGAGATATACAAGCCTTGTATCCTTAGGATAAGAATTCTAAAGTTTTTGAAATTGTAACATCATTTCTACATAAAACCAATTTTCACGACAAATATTATGCCACTTTGAAGACCGCTGCTAAAACTAACTAGGTTAGTCTCCAGTGCTTTTTGGTCCAAAAGGTGACTTCATGTGGACTGGAAACAAGTAATGGCAACCATTTGAACCATGCAACAGCACGTTCCTCACATTTGTTAACCCTAGATTTGCCAGCTTTTTAGGGGTGGTGACCCCCAATTCACCACAGCAAATCGTTTTCTCACACTTAACCCTACTCTGAAAACACACATGAAGTAAATGTACATGTAAACACATGAGAAAAGTGAAGATTAATCCTCTTCCATAAACCAAAATAAACGATGGGAAGCAAAATACTTAGTGTCCATTTAATTTTACAGGTAGCTGCCGTGCTCATGATCCATGGATGTGTCGAAGGTACTCGAGAACGTAGAATAATAAACAGTAGATTTTGTCCTTTACCAACATGCTGATAGATGGATTTCATTTCCAAGATTATCTTGTCTTGCTTTGTCCTGAGGGCATGTAACACGTCAGGAGAATTACATAACAAAATGGCCGCCATATCTCAGTCTTCTTCGTAAATGGAAACACTCAAACTCGGGCGAAAGTTTGCTTCACAACTTCAAACACAAAGGCTTGGCGAAGATACACATGTAACTACAGTTCTATGAAACAGCAGTTTCTATTAGTCCTATGTGCTAGTTCTGCCTTAGTAACCAATCAAATTGCTCATTACACAAATGGGCTGATTGAATTGGCCGTGCCGCATCTAAGTACCGTGCTCATTAGGCCGATCTGATTGGCCCCTGGTGTATCTAGGGCCGGGATCTAGGGTTAATTATCTTCCAAAGTGCATTTTGACCAAAGGAAATGTATTTGCGAATCAAATACAAGTATACCAGCCACTACTTTTTCATGGGAAAGTTCTACTTAGTAGGCAAGAAAGGATTTTTGAACAGCTACATCAACACTCAAATCTGTATAATTTGAATTGAAGGACCTCTGGAAACTACATGTAAATCGATCATCCAACCCCCCTTCTCTCTGGAATTTCCCGGGTCTTTGATCACCCCTCCCCTCCGGAATTTCCATATTGCCTCAAAGGTGGTAGTATGGCTATTTTCTAGACCCACACAATGAGTTTAAATAACGCTGTGCTTCAGAAATGTCAAAATAAGTGTATTCTATGTGCTCCACTCTTACACTGCTTGTACTGGATCCCGTATGGAAAGGCAAGAAATGTTATGGGAGACTTACGTGGACGTTGCCTGGGCTTCATTATACCCCTAAAAGATGCCACATAATACGGAATAGGTTCGATACTAGCTATTGTTAAAGGAAGGATCCCGTGGGCACTTCTAGGCCTGACTCGTGAAATCGAGAGTTCAGCAGAAAATCAAGCCTGAACACAGAAATTAAATGAGAGCTAAAACGGTGATGTTTCGTCGTCAACACCCCAAGGTGAGACCAGAATCCTTTATTTGTACACCAGACCAAGAGCATTTTATCAATCTTTGCATGTAGGAGTTACCCCCCCCCTCCCTCCCTGGTTTTCAACATCTGCTGTGCCCATTTCACGGCTGTTTACACCGTGTTAAGTTACTTATTCACTGAATTTTGACCTAAGTACTCAATATCTTATCGCAGAAATGCTCTACATTGAATAAATTCTCGCACGAACGTTTTTATAAACAGAACTTCCTCGTAATTCAGACGAAACTTGCTGTCCTTGTATTAGTGACTCTATGTTGAACATGTTTTCTTAAATTTCTAAGGTGAGAAAGAGTGTCAAAAAGAGAAAAAAATCTCTGAAACCAGCTGAGAAAGTAAAGAACGAAAATCACTCATGTCCAATACTGTCAAATAGATTCCATCCGACAAAACAACATTCTATTTGTCGTGGATGGGAAAATTGCATTTCATTAACGATAAGTGGACAAAGTGCTGTCGATTCGATCGATTTGTCAAATGGAAAAGTTTACTACCGGTTTGACAAGTGCGGTCGTCGATAGGACAATTATTGCATCTCATTAGTGACAACAGCGGCCCGGTGCAAGATTGTCGAATCGATCAATTTGTTCGATTGGTGGGAATGGTTATTTCATTCATGATTCCACAATTAAAAGTTTGTCGAACCGGCGGATACACGTGAATGATGACTAACAAATGTACATTCCTCATTCTAAAAACACAAATGGGAGGAGAACAGTTAGTCGCACCGACTGATAAACGCCGGCAAAAAAAACCGACTAATACATAACTCGTTAAACATCCCTCGTTCTAGAAACACAAAAGGGAACAGAACAGTAATTGTTAGTCGAACCGACCGATAAACGACGGCGAGAAATGACTAATACATAAACATTCCTTGTTAAAAAAAACACAAAAGGGAATAGAACAGTTAGTCGAACCGACCGATAAACGCTGGCGAGAAACAACTAATACATAAACATTCCTCGTTCTAAAAACACAAATGGGAATAGAACAGTTAGTTGAACTGACCGATAAACGCCGGCGAGAAACGACTACAGTGTAATACATAAACATTTCTCGTTCTAGAAACACAAAAGGCCAGGTAAAACAGTTTGTCGAAGTGATCGATAAACGAGAGAGACCGCTAATCCATAAACATTGGCTCGTTCTAAAAAAGGGAGTAAATGTAACAGTTCGTCAAACCGACCCATAAACTTAATGCAAAAACCGCTAATCCACAAACAATCCTCGTTCTAAAAACAGAAAAGGGAGTATAACAGTTTGTTGAACCAACCGATAACCGCCAATCCATAAACAATTCTCGTTGTAAAAACTTAAAAGGTAGTTAAACTGTCCAAAGGCGTGGGAGAAGACTAATTAACATTCCTTGTTTTTGAAGAACAGTTTGTTGAACAGACCAGAAGCATATGCTTCTGAACAGACATAATACATGTAAGCAGGAGCCCTGATTATGGCTCCTGATGCCATTACATTGTGATTCCCCCTTTGGGTTCCCCATTTGGGTCAGACTGGTCAGGTCATGGAAAATTGACATTTTGGTAAAAGTGTATATGGAGTACGTTTTGTCCAGAGTGGTGGGGGTATATATTGTGAAAGAAGGGTAATCAGTTAACGGTATCGATTTTTTTCTGTGCCCAATCGACTTGCAAGAGCGCGGGACACAAAATGAATGTTGTGTTTCTATGCTGTGCAAACTGGGAAACATTTGTTGCGGACACAAAATGTTTCTGAACAAAATCAGAAACATTTTTTGTGTCCCGGACACAAAATTTGTGTCCGCAACAAATGTTGCAGGTGTAGACAAACGGGGAAACATTTGTGTCAGCAACAATGCGTCCTCTTTTATGGGACCCTACTATTACAGCGATCGAAAATAAGAATTCTCTACTTGACAAATTGATCGAATCGATCGAATCAACAAACTTTTATGGGGCCCTATTACTACTAATGAGATGCAACAGTCGAATGGAAAGCTGCATTCTTCCGATCGAAAATAAGAATTCTCTATTTGACAAATCGATCGAATCAACAAACTTTTATGGGACCCTACTACTACGGTGTTATTTTTTTAAGTCTCGCTAATGAGATGCAACAATCCATTGGGATGCTGCATCTGCATCATTCCGATCAAAAATAAGAATTCTCCATTTGACAAAGCGATCAAATTGATCCAATTGCTATAACCCATTTTCCAATGGACTCTATTTGATAGTATTGGACAACCCTCACGAAAATTAGAGGAATTGTATGAAAATGAGTATTACTTGCTTTGGTGAATGCCCAGGTTGCCTCGGTCTCTCGAACAAAGATAACTTGGTGTCACGGACCGATAACTTTGCGAATGTTCTCAACAGTGTTACATCTCCTGGTGCACTCTCTAACCTTTGCGTTTTGCACTATTTCTTAACAATGTCAGTGGGCTTTCACTTTATCTTAACCTTCGGATTAAAGCCTAAAGTCGGTGGCATCAAAATTGTGTGTCATTGTTTACAAACAATCCATTTTCCAAGTTGAGTGGCTCATAGTGGCTCTTAAATCACATGGGGCAGCTGTAGGGAAGAGGGAATAGTAAATTCGAAGAAAGGTATTTAAGGTGATTCCCTAGTAAAAGAACCGGCCATAGATTTCCGATGAAACTTCGTATACTGTAGTTACAGGACAAGGAGATATTAAAAACGCAATAAAAAGAGGGGGTCACCGTGCTTGTTTTCACGCCACAATGCTAACAAATATGGTTATTTAGGTGACTTTAGTGACGTTTAGTAATCTCCGTGCGCAAAAAATAAGCTCAATTATTTTTCTATGCAGCGTGTTACATCACACAGAGTTTCACTTTCTTTGATTGCTTATTCATCTGCGTCCGAGAAAAAATGTCTTCAACTACCCTGCATTCTTTTATCCTTTCAAGGAAACATAATTTGGACATGCGGTGTTGGGCCCGTTAAACACCTCTCTGTAGTGTTTATTTCATTTGCCAAAAAAGTAGCCATAGATTTCTGCTAATTTCTTTCTCAGTTATTGAATATGTTGTCCTCATTAAAATTATGAAATAAAAAGTGGGGGTCACCATGCTCGTTTAAGAGTAAAGGGGCATTTATTTCGCTATCGAGCTTCGTTTGAGAGAAATCTCTTACCTTTTGTACGCGCACGCGCTCATGTGCGCGCGCTAATGACGCAAAAATCGTGCGCAGTAGGGATGCGCAATGCAATTCCATGGAATGACCTTAACTTGTCCTCCTCCTAAAGCACTTCATAAACTTAAGGGTTCGCTGAGATCTCCTGCTCAGGCATAAGTTTAATCTAATATTTGAGTTCTCTTGAACTCATTTTTAAAAAAGGGCAAATGAATGATTGAATAATTGTCTGCAACAGGCTAATCACCAAGGTCAAAAACAAAGTCTCAATTCAGGCTGCCACCATATTATGTTCGAGTGGCTTCTTCAATTCACCTATCTTTTCTCGCTTCAGCCTCCAAACTGAATATTTCGTCCTGGCCGGGAGCCACAGGCAGCTTCAGGCTATTGTGACCGAGAATAGCTAGGGTAAAATGATTTGAGGCTATTTTCACTGGTTATCTTAAGCGGAAGAACCAGGGTCAAATGATTCGAGTACGGAGTTCGATGTATGGCCCTATGGGTGAGCTAAAAAACGAGGTTACACCATAAACGTTTCGTATTTTAAAAGTTTTCCTTTACAAAGAAATGTTTTCTTACCTTACTTTGTTCTGGTGGGTTTTCTGTTCGTGTCTCCATAGTTTGAACGTTTACAAATGGTCGAGAAAAGAGGCACCGAGCTATGAAGGCCAGTTGCTATGACAATGTGACAAAAACAATGGGCCATGCGCAAAGTACGCATGAGTGAAGACAAGCTCTGGGAACGAGATTGACTGGGAACGAGAATGACATCAAATTCCTTTTCGGAACAATGCTGTCAGTGTATTCCTAAATCGGGTAATGAGAATTTCGCACAAGGGTCCTTACAACTATCAGCTGAAATCGCCTGAAATGTGAAAAATATCTCGCTGGATGTAAGGTTAAGTATGTTAGCTCTTTGAAAGAAAATCTATTTTAAGCTAAATGTAAAGTGTCGTGTCGTACCTACTAATTTTAAGGCAGGTTTTGCGGTCGAAGTGTTGCTAAATTTGTTTGGCGGCTTTATAGATTTATTATTTTCTTCCAACAGCAACGTTCAATAGAAACTAGCCTGGGGCATCCCCCCAATTTGTTGACTTCGTGCTTCATAAAACGGGTGTCTGAAGGTTTGTTCAGCAAAAGTGCCTCAGCATTTTAACGTCAGGAAGGAGAAAGAATTGCACGACATAAGTAAGTTTAGCTTTGAAATATCTTTGACTTTCACTTTTCAAAATTTTCAGAGTTCTTAAAACTGTAAATTCGCTTAAAATTCGCTTTTCCCAACTTCCGGGTTATCATGTCTCGTTTACGACCACGATCATTTTTTGAGCCTGAACCTAATTTTTTGGAAAGAAGTGCTGCTAGAAGTAAACTGGGTGACTGGAATGTAGCCGGTGTATACCGTTTCCCTGTTTCAAACTTCGGCGCGATTTGTGTGAAGTCTTGTGTCTCTGATAGGCGCTACATATCTTACACCTTTATAAGAGTCTATTTCAACTTATATGAATGTATCAAACATCTTACCCTTGTATATGTTTTACTATAAATCGACTTGCTTTTATACATAATGGATGTTACAACACTCTGGTTTGCCTGGAGGATATCACTTCAATTAGCCTGAATATCACGAGTCTATTTAGCCTGAATAACGTTTCGGTTTACGTAACGTACATGTACAGCCTGTTTACGGTTGGCGCTCAATGATCCCGGCGTATCTAATCGAACTATAAAAGCGAACATCTATTGCGCTGTGAAGGTTTTTGTCACTATTGGCATTGTGTTCTCGGTGTATAGGGTGCCAAACTTGTATCAAATAATCAATTAAAACTGCAGCACACTCAATGACTTGATGCCCAGTAATAAATTAAAAATGAAAAACAAAGGGTCTGTTAAAACTGAACCATTCGTAAACCTCCAATATTTTAATGTGTTTGCTAAATTAAAACTGACTTAAGTGCATTGAATTTAGTTATTCTTGAGATTTCTCCAAAGTTGGCGATTCTTTTTATTTTTCAGTGGACTTTATTGATGAGAACCAAATGGTCTTCATTGATAACTCAAATGGCGAAGAAAGTATTGAGCTGGTTAATCATTCCATGGAATCCAGCAGTGAATTATCTACTGAGAGGAAGGATATTGCAGAGGTTAATAATTGCTCTTTCTTTCAAGCCTTCACTGTCTTTTGACCAACTGAATTTTTATTGACAAAGGAACAACAATTAAACATGGATACGTCAGTTTTATGGCTGTAAATAATGTTTGTATGAATGACTCAATTGTGTGTTTTATAAATTGCTGCAGGCACAAGAACTCCCTAAGAAAACCAAGGGACACTTGTACTACAGCAAACAAGAAGGTCTGGATGCTAGCAGGAATAAAGTTCAGTCACGGCCAAAGATTGGTAAATTAGAGAGTTAATTAAATTTTAAATTAATATTCACTCAAAAATAATGATTTTCTAAAACAGTTAACCCTCCCTTACACTATATACCATTAAAAGCATATGTATATCACAACAGCTCAAGATCTGGAGATAGTTGTTATATTTCATTTTATAATATAGATAGGACCCTGCGCACGCTCTGATTGGTCAAAAACCTATGTTTTATCAGAGTATAAAATATAGAAAAAGCGTGTTTTATTGTTTTGCACGGGTAAAATCTATATCATAAAGCAAATGAAGAATCCTCTAAGCCATGTATTACACTGTGACAAAACAGTCCGGACATTTGAGAACACCCGAGAAATGTGGAAACCACTCACTTGCGGCCCGTCAGTTCAGATCACTACAGATGACATCAAAATGTGGTGAAGAATAAAAATTTGGCGTACAAGGTGATAGCCGTGTCACTAATGTTGGCTGGTGACAATAAAGCAATTGTTGCCCACTCTACTATCCACTAACCCTAAGGTTACTTTGATATCAGGGTAGGACACTAAATTTTGAGAGCACTCGCCATTCGGGCGAGTGACCCTAAAAATACACTTGCCCGGACCAGTTTTCACTCGCCCAAAAGTTTACCCCCCCCCCCGCACCCCCCCCCCCCCTCGCACAATACATCACGCACGTCACCTTTTTTTAACACCTTCATAATCCCCATCACTTCTAACAAAACA
>Ga0126343_10001036_pt1 | contig 12320 bp, 6 predicted proteins | sample Cyp2metagenome_FD_92531 | JGI IMG/M metagenome (GOLD analysis project Ga0126343, IMG submission 92531) | Coral microbial communities from Lord Howe Island, Old Settlement Bay, Australia - Cyphastrea 2 metagenome | ecosystem: Host-associated > Invertebrates > Cnidaria > Coral ... | reverse complement strand
TGTCCACACGTATCCGGATATTTTTGAATCCGCAACTTTTTCTTTCCGGATTCAAAAATTTCCCCGTCCACACGTAGCGTATTCAAATCGAATTCACCCGTCCACACGTATCCGATGGTATCCAGATTCACTCTAGTACCCAAGGCTCCTCTGCACTAAAATGTCTCGAGAGCATGCGCCGTAGAGCGAGATAGTGGCGGGAAATTTGCTCCGTTCGCCCAACATGTGTTTTCAAGTTAACCACCATATTGGTTTATTAGGGAATTTTAGCAATGATGACGGCGACTGCGGAGAGGACACCTTGTGAAAACCGAATTTATATTTTACCTTCGAATGTCGCAACTTATCTTTCTCCAAAATACAAAGAACTTGGTCATTTCACGGTGTTGTTTTGCAGAGGACGGCAACGAAATGCACCAAAATTGAAAACGCACGTGCGGATATATTTTTTTCCACTTCGGAGAGCAGATTTATTTTTTTCCGGATTCGCTGTCGAATTCGCCGGATACGTGTGGACGGTAGCCGTATCCGGAACGAAAAAGTTCCGGATTCGAAAATATCTGGATACGTGTGGACGGGGCCTCAATGCGAACCGACACTGGAACCGAAGCTTCGGGAAAATAGGGTTTCACTGTCACCGACGTCATCTTGGTAGTGGGGCGCGAAGGATGATATTCTGAAATTTCTGTGAATTGCAAACTAAAGATATTAGCTAAAAGAACTAACCGAATAAATTGGAAAGGCATCGGTTGGCTGGGAAAAAAGCGAGAAATCGTCTTTTTAGTTTTTTATACAAATGCTTCTAAATTTTCCCGCGAATGGCGGCTCCATTTTGCAGACAAATATGTGAAAATTGCAATAACAATGGTATGATACAACAACGGATTACATAGAAAGAGTAAGATTTACATGAAACAATTGTTGATTTAGGGAGGGTTTCTCCCAGTGAACATGCACTGCCTCCTTGATTTTTAATTGTGTCCGTGTTGTTGCTTGATCTATGACAACAAAGCACTCGCTAGAACAAAGTGCCCAACACCCAGGTGAATCCTGTAAATGCTCATCATTGTTATTCCATCCGCAAACTGACGATGGCACAGGAGTTGCCGAAACATGTCTTTTTTTAAATTTAAAAGTCTTGTCCTCTTCATCAAGATAATTTTTAGTTTGTAGTTCATAGAAATTGTAGAATGTCAACCTTCTTCAAGTTATCGAGCATCAAAATCACGATTTTTCCCATACATTCACTGCAAATTTTGCTGTGTTTGTCCCACTACCAAGATGACGTCGGCGACCGTGAAACCTGCTATCATAACATGACAAATATCGGACTTTGGCCGTCTTCACGTGAACATTTCACAAATTCGGCAATGGAATTCGACATGTGCAGCAGTAAATATTACTGGATTCGAAAGCGCATGAAGTGATTTAGTGCTACTCGCGAGAGTCAAAGCATTACTCGGTAAAACTTTTCCGTTGTTTTATAAATACTTGTTGTAATCGTTTGACGGTGACATTCGTGAGGTAGCGAAACAAACAATGAAGTCGGTAACTGAAAGGGTTCCAACTTGTACGTTTACTCCGGGTCTTCGCGAAGACGGTATGCGAATATACCCTGACAGCACGATCTCGATATTACGACAGAACTAAAGAACTAAAGACGACAGAACTAAAGACGAAAGGCTCAAAATACAATGTAAATTGTTAACTCGGTAACACAACGTGTCACGGCTACCCAACGTTTTCATGTTTGGCTCTATAAAACTGGATTCAAAGCCTGATTCAAAGCCGTCTTCTAATCAATCGACCGCAGCACGTGGAAACTTCTAGAATGCTTTTCAATGATTACTGAACTATTGCTTGGCTTGATAGGATGGAATCACATTTTCCAATAGCAAGAACTTGCTGGCCCACTTTGACCAAGCATTGAATCAAGCAGGGGCACCGTCTTGCCGACCTTAGTCAACTCATAGAGTTGAAATTCTCTCTGTAACATTCTTGAGTTTTTGTTCAAATAAAAATGTTTTGTTATTATGTTTGATCGTTATGATGACGGCTACTCTAAGTTACCTTGAAAACACTGCAAAAAGCTCATTTCATTACTATAAGAGCTTTCCCGGTGGTTAAAGCCTACCCAGCCTTTAACTTGTTTCCTTGATTGATTTCCAGTCCAAAATGCACAGTCTCGGTTCTCAATATTTACAAAAACACGCGAACGAACATTTGCGCGCCAAAAATTACAATTAAGGGAAAAACCTACCTTTTTCAACGATACCTACACGGACATGAAATAACAGAGCAATTCGGGTCTTGGGATAACTATAACTACACAGCGTGAAAGCAAACCAGCCTCAGTACCAGCAAAAGTTTTCTTGAAAATCCACTTAAAGAGTGTTCTAGCCCGCACCTCCTAACCGTTGGTTATTTCTAGTTATTTAGTTTAGGAGGGTGTCGAAGACCCGTCCTGAAAAGGATAAGATCACCGAGTCAATGTGCTATATGGCGAGACAGGCCCTTATCATTTCATCTACTGAATTATCTAGTAAGGCGCGACCTCATGCCATGCTACGAAGAAAACGTGCAATGTGGGACTCGTGTTTTCCCAGCATTCTTCATCTATACACGTGCACTTGTACGAATGCTGCATAGACTCTGACACCCGCGAGCGCATTATCAAGCCCTTTCCGAACGTCTCTCCCATTTTAGATAGGACCCTGAGAGCCGGGCCTGAGAGGGAAGTTTTCAGTGACTCTGAATTTCAAGCTTGATTAGTCTACAGTGCGTCTTAAGTCGGCATATCCGTCGGAGATGATACAGTGTTCTTGCAAAACAACAACATAGAGACCATAACATAACAAGCCGTGTAATGATGTTTTCTCGTCTGAAGAACTGGAGTACCATCTCGCGTTTCCGCCATTTTGATACATTCCCTTTTTATCCTTAGATGGGGCGCTGGAGGAGAAGATTTTGCATTTAATCCCAGGCAAGATTTATAGTCTTTATAGTCTACACGTTCTAATGAACGTTGAGGACGGGTATGGGTCTTTTAAGTCGAGTTGTTGCTACACTAGTCCTGTAAACAGCAAGTCAACATAACAAATGGTAGTCGCTATAAATAACTTTTCAGGTCTATATGCGGTGACACGCCTCCTCTGTCAAGAAACGTGTGGTGTGGATCTCGTGTTTTTGCTATCTACCTTCTCCTATCCGTACACGTGTCACTGACGCACGTGCACTGTCAAGCTCTTTTCCAATGGCTGCCCTTAATTCTTAGATAGGGCACTGGGAGCGAACTTCTGGGCAATGGGTCTTAAATAAGTCGGTTTACCTGTCAAGTTGCTACACTAGTCCTGTAAACACAGTGTGCAAACAGTGACATTTTCATGAACTTTCTTTTTATAGATTTACTTTCTATGACAACCCTTGATCTCTTGGTAACATGAGCACGTAGCGATGGACCGAATACACCAATTTCCAACCATGCTTGTCAAAACAAGTCAATCGTGGAAGAAGTCAGAGTAAATCAATATTTCGAACTAGGATAGGAAAAATAACACGTGCTGGTCAACATAGAGTAAGGATTGCAACAAAGTCGCCGAACAATTCCGACTAATTTTTCTGAAGTACCCCTTGGAGCTAAGGATAAAACGAATATGGAATTGAAATAGCCAAAACACGAGATGGCGAGAAACAAAAGTGACAGAAACGTGATCTGTTGTTACAGCCAAGGTCGCACAGTTTTTTCGTGTAGCTTGCGTGCACGTTTACGGATAGCCAAAACACAAGATGGCGAAATAATAAAGTGACACAGCTGAGGTCGCGCGGTTTTTCACTTTCAATCAGGAACAAATTAATGAAATGCCTCCTGAACCAGATGCTGTATACGTATATAAATCTTAATGGGATGTCGGTGAAAATGTGTCGGTGATGTGAAACATCACGTGCATCCATTGCGCTATTTTTTTAACGTACGTCATGTGACCACTACAAAGACATGAATTCACCTTTGAAAGGCAAACATTTAACGCCACTATTTAATGAGGGCAGCATACAGCAGCTATTTGCACTAGAAAAAGTAGTCATGATGACATTTCTCAACATTCCTGTAAAGCGTTTCTTTCTTACGAACTTAAAAACGGAGTTACACGTTTTAGACATCTTACTCCGACATTGTCTCTCCCCATACAGGTGTATACATCGGTACCCACGAATTTAAAACAGGGGGTAACCCTGCGATGGGCTAGCTTCCCATCCAGGGAGGAGTAGAAAAAGTATTCCTAATCGCTTCGTACTACAGAAACCGGGATAAGCTTTGGCCTGATGGGCCACTTGGCTCGCATGCAGTTTTTACCTATTTTTACACTGTCCAATAATAAACTGGACTCGAAGAGTTGGCTACTATTTAACCCCAAATTGTCTATGAGAACTCGTGCATTTACACAATAAAGCTTTTGATTTATTTATAATCAAAGATGGTGCTAACAGGGAAGAACGTAACCTTCACATAATCTGACTTCCAAAGCTATGAATATTGTCCCAAATATTTCTTCTGTTGATGTAGTTTCAGTGAGTGCCAGTGACAATGAACGATATGAAAAATTACCTTTATTATGTCGTCCACTTTTCAATGTTCAAAAATGGAACAGTTTTAGGCATCAAATGCAATGGTCGAATTTCCTATATCATGAGGGTTGACACTTGAGACACCTGTTAAGATCGCCATGCATTAAAGGGGACAGTGTCTCAAAAACATATATCTCTTGATATCGATCATTGGAAGCTCAATTAACAATAATGGCTTTAAGTTATTTTGTAGAGCAGTACTCACCAAATGATTAAAACCCATTAGAAAGTGAGGATAGCTAACAATAGCGAGGATGAAATGGATTGCTATATGGATTTTTGAAAAAAGTGTCAGGATGTCAGTTTTTCAACGGTTCAAGTTTGGCTCAAAAATCGTTGAAATTTCGCGAGAATGTTACGTTCCTATTATATAAAGTGTGGGACCATTTAGTGAATTTATAACAGTTTTAAGCAAATATATCATGACTGTGTCCCTCTTAAGACATTCTCACTCTTATCGTGCCCCGCAGGACAACTAAGACCATAAATGAAAGACATTAGAATAATTAAATATCATGTGTCCCCCTCTCGAGAGATCAATGCTGTCTAAGTTTCAAGACTTTCAAATTTGTGAGCGACAGCTTTGATAGAGGTGATAAGCTACACAATGAAAATTATTTCTCCACCGTTACCAAGGGGAGGATGGCAGACGGGACTCGAAATCGAGGCTAATGAAACACCACATGGAACAAGCAACGAACAAATGAAGACATGGCGTACTTGAAAGCAGAGCGAATGGTTAACCCCTCCTTAACTCCAGGTACAGCATTTGTTTATAATTTCATGCTATAACAGTATTTATGTGAATGGCTCTATCATCCTTGTTTGAGCGCAGTCATTTTGCAGATTCGTGTAAGGCTCACTTGCACGTACCCAATGATAAACAATCTGAATAAAGCCGCGCATCTGTGCTTCGAGTTCTGTTGAATACGGAATTTCTCTTGACCATATTTGCAAGAGTATCAGTAAAGTACAACATCAATATCCTGTCCCTATATCAACTATGCAATTTCCAAACTTTATATCAATCCACTTTCTGCAATTGAGGTTTATACAATCATAGCCAAACTGGTTGCATATACTTCTAGTATTGCCTACAAGACGTTTTGAAAGATCTTCTGCCTCTGTGTCAATAAGTCAAGTTGAGAACTACTGCAGACTGAAAACCAGGAGTACAGGCCTCTCTTTCGTTGACTGACGTTAGAGACTCAGAATCCAAACCAAGTAGTGACTCCCTTTCTCATTTCCCACGATAACTCCTTAGTTAGACGTGAAATTTCCTCTCAACAATGAGAATAAGCATTGTGTTACGACATTGATTCTTTTAGCGCGTTCCTAGAGACTAATTCCTGAGTTTCACAAGTCGAAAAGACACTCCAAGGAAAGACAAATAGACGGTAATGAAGGTACAGTAACTCATGGGGAACTCTGACGTCATTATGAGCTGCAAGTCTCCTGTGCGTCCGTGCTGACAGAGAACAATATCTTGAGTACCTAGTTTTAATTTCTAAAATTGAAATTACCATTTCAAGAATTAATCATTACTTGTGCACTGTTAGTGCGGGATTTGTCGCTTTTTGCGGTTTCCTCAAGTAACAAATTCATCATAACATCGTCATGGATTGGTATTCGCTCCATGATACAGTGCTCAGTATAAGCTCAATAGATATCTCCTCTCTCTTTGTAATGTCGCTGTTCAGCTTAACTTTTTCATAACACTTGATGGCATCAAAGTTGCCACGATTTTAATTTTCATGAATTCAAATGTGGGGCGAACTGTATGATCGCTTATTGAAAAACTGATTGTGTTTTCTTAGTATTGCTATCCTTCGTATTAGCCCAGTGTTCGGCAGATGTGGTACAATGTTTATAGCTAGTTGTTTCCGGCAATCTTCTCGATTTTTTGAGACCGAGAAATTCAATTAGTTAAGGAGCACTAGCTGCATGTCAGTGGGCCATTGCATTTACCGAAAGAGATATAATGAATTAGAGAACTTGAAAAAGGGTCTTACATCAGTTTTCATAATGATGTCGCGCATCGAATTTATAGAACGACGGTGTCCTTCTGCACTGAAGAGAGAAACATGCATCAAAAAGCTACTGATGAGGAACCAGTATTCGTGCAAAAATTTGGCTCCTAATTTCTTCTCCCTCAAAGAAATACTCGAACAGTAAAGCATCCGCTAAAGAGTCCGAGCGAAAAACCCTCGCTTCTTGACTGTCTTGAACATGCATGGCGTCAGTTTGCGCATAATTGACCATAGTAGTTCTGATTTGAGCGATTCCAAGTGCACCGTACAGATTATTAGCAAAAAAAAATACAAACGTAGTTCTCCGCTGGTTATTTCACTCGTCTGTGGAAGGATATCTGCAATTCCATTTAAACTACAACCTCCCAAAGACATGTTATGCGAATAATGTATAACATCATGATACAGACTTTCTTACTAAGAAGCACCGTACTCCCCAGGGATAGTGCAGTCATGATGTATTTGACTAGTTACTTCAGTCCCCAGTCTCGAGTTTTCTGAAGGTGGTAAAGTCAGTTTGTTAACAAGCAATGGCATTACGAAGGACATCTCTGCAGCACGAGATAAGACGTGAACACTGAAGGAAACAAGGATCTAATGTTAGCAATGATATCGCGCCGATGGAATTTACAGAACGGTTTTGTCCTACACCACGCTCCAAATAGCTGCTCGTAATAAGCTAGTTTTTGTCCAGAAATGTCGCACTTTTTTCCTTTCAAAGCATACTCGAACAAAAAAACATCCGCAAAAAAATTAAAAATTAATTCGAAACTCGAAAAGGGGCAGAGCGAAAATATTCTCGTTTGCACAACATGGCGTCAATTTGCGCAGTAGCTTTGACTTCAGTGATTCCAAGTTCTTCGCACAGATTATTAGCAAGGAAAGACAAAGGTAGTTCTCAGCTGGTTATTGGACTCGTTTGTGGGAAAAAAATCATCCACAATACAACCTTACAAGGACATCATTACATACCACGTATTCAAAATACATACATCATAACGCAGAGTCACGTAAAATAATCATCACCGCGGGCCGAAACAGGTCTTCTTGGTGTAACTTCATCCGTCAGTAAATCAGAATTTAGAAGTTTCGATTTACGTAGATTTAGTGTAAAGTATGCTTACCAGCAAAAATCAACTGACGTACGTAACAGCAAGAAGGAAAGTTTATACTTAATTACACCAGCAGGACGGCATCTTATAGCTGCCTCATTATAACTGTAGCATGAAACATGTCTACAAATATATGCTGACAATAAAAACATTATATTGAGTACTTGCTTTTATGTCTACAAATTAGTAATAATTTTTTCGAGAGTTAATCTCTAATTTTGCGTAGTTGAGACATCCCTCGCTTTTGCAGGTTTCCTTCACTGAGTTCTACAAAATTAGTAATATCTCCAAATGGTGGTTCCCTTCTCTCAGAGCTGTAGCTCCAACTTGTTTGTTAAGCGGACGATAAAACACTTTGCCAGCGATTTCGAGCACTCCCAGCAATTGCACTTATATTTTATTCAGAAGGTTGTCGAACTGTATGACATTTTGTTGATAAATTAAGCATCATTTGTTGTTCTTAGTATTGCCAGTCGTCTGAGTCCAGCACCCCGCAGGGACAGTACAATGTTTAGAGCTAGTTATTTCTGTCCTCTCAAGTTTTCTGAAGTCGAGAAATTCAATTCGTTAACAAGCCAAAGCCGAATATCAGTGGCCATTGTGGAGGACATACAGCATCCCAGCAGAAAGGAGTACTGTTTCGCAATGATGTCGCGCATGCCATTTACAGAACTTTTCCTTCTGCACTTAAGATGGAAGCACGCTTGAAATAGCTGCTCGAAAGAAAGGAGTTTTTGTCCAGATATCTAACCCTTTCTTTTCTTTCGAACATAACTCCTCCAACAAGAAGTTATCTGCTAAAAATCGACGCGAAATATCCTTATTTCTACAACATGGGGTCAATCTGCCCATAATGAAACATAGCAGCTCTGATTTCGGCCATTTTAAGATCCCCGTGCATATTATTAGTAAAGCAAGACAAACGAAGTACTCCACTAGTTATTTGACAGATTTGTAGAAATCATCTACAAGCCCATTACACTACAACTTTGCAAGGGCATAATATATGACGCATTTGTACAATTCATAACTTCATAACACCAACTCGCGCAAAACTGAATCAACGGTGACCAGGGGGCCGTTTCTCGAAAGCCCCGGGAGGTTTTCGGGGCCCGTAAAGCCATTACAAAATCTCGAACCTTGCGATTGCAGAGCTGTTTTGTTCACATATTCTAAAGATAAAGGGAGGTTCCCTTCATACAAGACGTTTCAGGCGAATACACTTCCCTGTTTTTAGATAACGATGATCTAAAAATGGCTTTACGGGCCCGAAAACTTTCCGGGGCTTTCGAGAAAGGGGCTCCTGAAAAGTTTTCTTGGCACAGCAATACCTGGCGACAGATCGAAATTTACAAGTTTCGTTTGTGTAAATTCAGCGCAAAGCATGCTAACGAGCGAAACTCAATGCACCCTAGCGCAAGAATGAAATTTAAAGGCCTTATTATAACTACAGGACTGCATCATGTCTTCGCCCTGCAATTCCAGGAGCTTACTTTGAAACATGTCTCCGAATCGTGGCATATGCTGACAATATAAAAACTATCTTAAACACTTTTCCTTCTACAAATGTAATAACCTGAAATAAATGAGCTAGAATTTAACGCTAATCGGACGAAGTTGCGGCATCCCTTGCTTTTATAGTCTTCCTCGAGTCTTGATTTGTTTTCTATCTTATAGCCAGTTATTTCAGCCCTCTCGATTGTTATGAAGTCGATCAATTAAATTTAACAACGAGCAAGCGCTGCATATCAGTGGCCATTACAAAGGACATGTCGCATCTTTGAAGAACGAGATAAACTGACTGAACGGGAAACGAGAGTCTTAGATTTTCGCACTGATGTCGCGCATGGAATTTACAGAACCTTCTTCCCTTGCACTGAGGAAAGAAGCACATTAGAAATAGCTGCTCGTAAGAAACCATTTTCCGCCCAAAAAACGAGCTCTTTCTCTTCCTTCCAAATAAAAAATACTCAATGAAGAAAACGGTACGCTCAAAATTATCGCGAAAAGAGAGTCTGAGAAAAACATCCTCGTTTGTACAACATGGGGTCAATTTGCGTATAATCGACCATAGTAGCTCTGATCTCAGCGATTCCAAGTTCACCGTACAGATTATTAGCAAATAAAGACAAAATTGGTTCTCCGCTAATTATTTGACTCGTCTGTGGAAAATATCTGGAATTCCATTTAAACTACAACCTTCCAAAGACATTTTATACGACACATTTACAACACATAACATCATAACACAGATTTGCCAAAAATAATCATCACTGACCTAAAAGGTCTTCTTGGTGTAATAACACCCGGCGGCATGTCGCATTTATAAGTTGCCATTCACGGAAATCTGAGTGCAAAGCATGCTCTTTGGCAAAAACAATGTTCCCTGAGCAAAGAAGGAAATTTGGAATGCATCTCGCAGCTGCCCCCAGACCTGCTCGAACTAAATAAATAGTAGTATGTTTTTTAATATAAGCTGACAATCGAAAATATCTTGAGTGACTGTACATTTCTCCAAATGTAATAAGCGTTTGAAAGTTTTTTCAAGAAGCTGAGACATTGCTCGCATTTTTAGGGCCTCCTCCGAGTCGCGGGTAGATCCTCACATCTCAGTCCAGTTGCTGGATCATTTCTCCTGATCCTGTAGTTCAAGCATGCGCTGCCAAGGCTCCCGTTTGCACAGGCCACGATTAAGATGTTGCGGCCAACTGAATGTATTGTCACTGGTCAATGAAAAACTGAGTATTTCTGTCAGTTGCTACAAACCCAATACTGGCCGCCCGGAGAATACAATAGCCCGTTTTAATTCTTTTGGTGTCGAGAAATTCAATTTGTTAACGAGCAATGGGTGCATAACACGTGGCCATTGCGAAGGACATGCTGCATCTTCGCAGACAGGATATGGAATGATTGAAGGAAACAAGACTCTTGCATTTTCACACTGAATCACTGAATTCAAAGGACGTCGAAGGGTATAGACTCTCGCCGAGAAACTGATTTGTTTTCCGCTTAGTATTGCAATCTTTCTTACTAGAAGCACTTTACTCCGTAGGGAAAGCACAATGTACCTTTAGCAAGCTATTTCTGTCCTATCGTTTTTCCGAAGTCGAGAAATTCAATTTGTTAGCAAGCAGTGGCTGCATATCAGTGGCCATTGTTAAGGACATGCTGTATTCTTACAGGAAGGAAATACATTTTCACACTGCTGTTGCGCATAGAATTTAGAGGACTTCTTCTCCGACCTGAAGAGGGAGGTATGATTAAAATAGTCAGTCGTAAGAAACCAGTATTCGTTCAGAAATCTAACTCTTTCTTTTCTTTCAAAAAACTACTCGACCAAGAAGCCACCTGCTAAGAATTGAAGTGAAAAGACTAAGAAAGAAATATTCTATGATTTCTACAAGTACACTGAGCCGGCATAGCGTCAGTTTCTACAAGATCAAACGTAATAGCTCTGATTTCAGCGACTAGCAGTTTGTCGTACTGATTATTACCAACACAAATAGAAATGTACTTCACCGAAACGAGTCAGTGTCTGGTATGTTGAAAATTTTCGATCTATAATCCATGTTACCTTACAACGACATTATATACGGCGCATTCACAATAAATAACATCACAGCACTGACTGCAAAACAGTTATCACTGACCTACAGGGTCTTCTTGGTGCAATAACGCCTGACGGCAAATCGGAATTTATAAGTTTTCATTTGCGTAAATTTAGTGCAAAGCATGCTCTCGAGCAAAAATTAATGTACCCTACAGCAAGGCAGGACTGCATTTGTAACTGCCCCCAGTTAGACCTGCGGGAAACGTGTCTCCGAAACTATACGCCGACAATCAAACACCATCTTAAGTACATTTCTACAACTTTCCTCAAGTACTAAACGCGCGTATAGCCAATTCTAAAGGTTGGATAAATCAAACTATCTCCACGAATGGTGGATCATTTCTCTCAGACTTGTAGTTCTAACATTGCCAGCGAAAGTTTCCAGTTTGCTAGTTGGACAATGAATCACTTTGAAGATGTCTGTACCATAAACAAAAGGAGCCCGAGGATTGCTAACATTGCTGAAAACCAAACACAATTCAGGAAGGTTGTTACAATAGTTTGGCATCTACACCAGAGTCATAGTCATTTAACTACGTGACTGTCACTCTAAAATATAACAAAAATATTGTAACATATCCTTTGTGCATTGTAATAAATTATAATAAAACAACATCTACCCAAATGAGCTAGTTTTTCTTTTTGCATAGTTTTTACAATAATTTTATTGCATCTAGATCTATAGTTCAGAGTTACAGTAATCCAACTGCATGAGGCGTGTACGACGCTGAATTGGAGTCGAAATATTGTAACACCCTAGCTCCTACATTATAACGTAAACCAAAACCAAAACTCAATTTCGTCTCAGTGCACAAGTTGTGTTATAACTGCGATGCGATCATTCATGTTTTTGCAAAACTCACTCATTTGTCAATAATGGCAACATTTGCCCAAATAACCTATAGCTCGTTTACCCGGGCTCGTTTATAGCATAGTTCGAATTGA
>Ga0126343_10001035_pt1 | contig 12322 bp, 7 predicted proteins | sample Cyp2metagenome_FD_92531 | JGI IMG/M metagenome (GOLD analysis project Ga0126343, IMG submission 92531) | Coral microbial communities from Lord Howe Island, Old Settlement Bay, Australia - Cyphastrea 2 metagenome | ecosystem: Host-associated > Invertebrates > Cnidaria > Coral ... | reverse complement strand
TGACTAATGGTTTTTTTTTACTTCCCCCTCGTTTTTTTTTTTTTTTTTTTGGGGGGTTGCCCCCCCCCCCCCCCCCCCCGCGAGAAAAGAAGAAAAAAAAACCTAAGCAAATAAAGATGTTTATTTTCCCATACGAAGACTAGAGGAAATATTCCTGTTGCTTTTACCATGTGTATAATTGTTTTGAGATTCCAGAGAACTTTCCATAGTGGTCTGCGCGCTGTCGCTTTTGTTTTTTGGGGTCAAGCGTAAAAGACGCCTTTTACCTGCTCTGATGAGGATTTTTTCAACTTCCTGACGAACTAGAAGATCAATGGTTACCAAGTGTACATCACAGAGAATGGTGTTCGCGTTCTAATAGGAAAGGCAAGACTAAAAAACTGGACGAACAAAACACAAGGAAAGTTACCCAGCCCAAACGGACAACTTGGACAACATGAGAAAATAAATACCTGTCTGTTGAAATATTTTTCCGAATGAAAGCTAATTAGGGAGGTCTACTCAGGGCCAAAAATGCCTCTCATCAGGTTAACAATTTTCCTTTTCTTCGCGAGGTTTTCAGGAGAATACTAGTGTTAATAAATATTATGTCATAACACGACGTTTTAAGGGCGTTTTCCTAATTATAAGTCGGCACGTATCAATTGTAAGCGTCATTACCGAGAAAAAAAAACTAAATGACTCGCCCATTTGCAGTTTTAAAACTGATTAGGGTATGATAAAAGGTAGTTGAAAATCAATCAGCAATGGAAGTCGTTAAGTTATTTTCTGCTCTCCGAAAGTATAATAGTTGCTCTTTCGGCAAAGATACATTATTAAAGATAAGTCGATGAATGCCGGAATTTTTTCGCTGTAATTGCTTTTCAAATCGACATTTTCCTGCCATTTGTCTGACCTTTCGCTTCTCATCAATGCGCCACTCCCCTGCACTGCTGGCTTAAGAAAACATGCGGTTAATTTCAAACGATGCGTGGATATACCAAAAAATACCTCCGTGATTCACAGGGGAAAGCTATAAAAAAATATATTGATGCAAGTGAACTAATGTTTATATGTTCCCATAAAGAAACAGTTTTCTTAGGACAGATTTGACGAAAACTGAGGGCAGTAACGAATGCACTGAGATCATTTAAGATTTGTGAGACCAATACTGCGTTCATGATCCTTCTGTCAATGTTTCAGTCACGCATGGCCTTTCACGACAGCCGAGTTGTAAACGCCGTAAGAGTTGTCAGTGATTCTGTTTCGGTTAGTTTTAAGAACACTTATCTCTTGATTAATTAAGTATTCTTATAACACTAAGTCTAGTTATATTGGGACAATTGTTAAACGTGCGAACGTAAGACACAACTATTGACAACGTGAAGGCGTCCTTTGATAGTCACTACTAGGTGTCCTCAATGAGTAGAGGGTTTGGTCAACCTCAGCTAGCTCAAGTTTTGATTGATTGATTGATTGATTGATTGATGTACCATAAAAAAATGTTTCTATTCAGTTCAGTGAGTGCGTTTGCCCCTCCCCCCACCCCTCCCCCTTAAATAATAATTACCTGGCCCGGGTTGTTCAAAGGCTGGATAATGCTATCCACCGGATAAATCACTATCCAGCGGATAGCGTGGTTTGTTTTGTTAACACTTGTCCACTGGATAGTGATTTATCCGATGGATAGCGTTATCCAGCCTTTGAGCAACTGGGGACTGATAGTTATAAACAAATTGTCTCTTATTCAAAATGACAAAGCCTATTTGCAGGATGAATTGTTAAGTTTAAACTTTTTCTCTTAGCTTTTAGGTTTCTGTTGGCAAAATGAGCTTAATACCGCTGACCTTATGACCCGTGGCCTTACCATGGTAACGGAAATTGGTTCGCCGCTTGACGTCATCACCCTGGTTCAGCTGCCTTGGCAAGAAAGATTCCGGGTAAGTAGTTTTCTCTTTGTATTTAAGGTGGCTTAAAACAGTTTCCGGCAGTTAGATTTTGATGAGTCATTATAAGCACTTTTTATCACTTGTTACTACAATTATGGCAACACAATCATTAATGAACACGTTGTTATCATTTTCGTGACACAATAGGTTACCATAGCAACAACATGACCTGCTAAAAATACCCTTAATTACAGCTTTAGGGGCTTATAATTTAAAAACGGCACAAATTTCAATGAGCATGATAAGACGCAACCTTTGGGCAATTTTATTAAACTAAGTTCTGTACGTTGTATACTTAATTGGCCACACCGCATCGGGGCTTTTCAGGGCCAATATAAGCAAACAATGATAAATAAATATTCAAATGAACATAGCTACCTTAAGAATCCCAACTGGCAGGAGGCAGACCAGCTGGCTATTTACAAGCGCAGCCGAGAAGTTGAACTCGGGGCTACCGAGAACAACATCAGCTAGTCGTCAGAACGGGATTTGAACCTGGGACCTAGGGATTTCAAATCTGGCGCTCTAACCACTTGGCCACGCCGTTCAGAGCCACCTTAAAGTTTTGAAAGTTAGATGATATTACTTCATGCAATGCATGAATTAAACTTTAGCCTGCACGTAATTAATTTTAATCTTAAAGTACTTCAATCCAATATTTTTTCGCTTTCCAGATATGTCTTGGTCTTGCCAGGTTACTGAGCTATTTAGCCCATTCTCCAATCGGTTCGCTCCTTATCCGGGACTTCAAGCTGTCACAGTTTATTCTGGTCAACGGAGAGATCAAGCTGACAGACTTTGACGATGTTGACAATGAAGAACCCGGATGTTTGACAAGAAAGGACTGTGTTGTGAGAGGCGCTAAAGGAAACAAAACGCTGCAATGTGATCGAGGACTCTGCCAGGGTGTAATCGCCACGAAAAATTTAGATTACGCCAGTCGCGGTGTAATAAGTCACATTCTAGTACCAGGAGCTCCGGAGAAATTGCAAAGTTACTTGAACGAGATTAAATACAATCTTCAGACATTGAGTTGGAGCAGTGACGAACTTGTGTGGCATTTGGAAAGAATGCTCAACCTTCTACGTTTAGGAGAACATTTAGGTATAACATTGTAATAGATTACAATGATAATCCATCAAATATTTTCCCTCGAACACAATTGGTCTAAGCGTGTCCAGAGACTGAATATGTCCCAGCTAGAACTGATCAATATCCGAGTGAAATAATTGTGTTGCAAAAAATAAAATATTTAAAGGATATCAAACGCAAAAGCTCCCATTTGACCTAAAAAATGCGCTCTGATTTTTTTCCTTGGACATTATCCGTTTCTTGTATCTCATAGCCTTCCTCAAGCCTACGCAACACATAGCATAGGTGTAAAAATTGCCTTTCTACTATATAGCCATCAGCATTTCTTGAAACAAATTTTTCTGTTCCTTCTATAGCCTTACATTTTAAACTACTGATATTGAAGTATTATAAAGTCCTTAACAATTTTGTTCTGTTCATGCTTTTTCTCTTATCTCCATCTCATTAGAACCGTACACAAGTCCAACCAATTTCTACAGGGAACTTCCTGACGCCGACTTCCCAAACTTACATGACTTCGACTGTCTAAATTCGCGTTTGTTCGGCGCATGTCAGCTGGCTGTTTATGACATCACAGAGGCAAAATACAGGTGCGACATGGACGATCAATGCAATGCTTTTGTGATAACGGCAAAAACATTATGGACAGGTGAGTGCAGGCAGTCTTTATGATGAACTAATCGTGCTCCTTGCAAGTCTTGGGTTGGCTATTTTCGCGTTATATGGGCCGGGTAGAAGCTCTTCACTCCTGTAGCCTGCAATTGAGTTCGCCTTCACTCCAAGGGATCTAACATCCACGTTCCCAGACTCTCTCCTTTGCCTCCCACAGGAAAGGGAGACTGGGATCGAGGATTGGGATTCAACTGGGTTCAGTGGGAATTGTTCTACGTTTTCTGTTAGTCTCCGCCTCTACACAAACTAAACACTAATTTTCAGTTTCGTTTGGACTAGAGAACTGCGCCAAGATTGGGCTTATGTTATCAATTTCCCTATCTCTAAAAACAAGTTTAAATTTTAATTTTAATTATTAAGATAATTTACTAGAGTCTACGTGAAAAGAAAAACAAATCAAAAAGGAACGTCTCGAAAAATAAGGGTGGCAGATATAAATTTCTTTTAAAAGGTTAGTCTGTTAAGCTGAATGGCATAAGAAACCTGGATTTGTGGAGCGGATTAATTTCAGTGATTTTTAACCTTTTTTGTTGAAATCACTGTTCTTGTTTAATCGAAAAGTAATTTTGGAGAATCATTTCGGGCATAGAAATAGCTCACATTATCATGAAAGTGCCACTCGATCGATCGGCTTTGTGTTGCACTTTTCGGTTTAAAAGTGTCGTTTAGTAAACATGTTAAAAGTTCTGTTTAGTACATTAGAGAGTAGCAGTTAAGCACATGGTTAGACAAGTGACAATAAACATGTTTACGCGTTCTTTTTCCTCAGGTTACTTCATTGTGTATTTAAAGAATGGCACATCTCATGTCCAACCTAACAAAGACACTACAATCTACATCAAACAGCCAATCCACGAGAAAAGTAATCTTCGACCTCCGTTTAAGCAATCAAATATCTGATCAACATGCAGAAAAAGCAAGTTTTCTAGCGATTACTCGAAGAGAAGTTGTCAATGTTCGGCTGAGGCAACAGTTAACCTTCCTCAATCCCGATATCGTTCCCTTCTTGGCAACGAAGCTGGGCAACTGTGGCCCGACCACTAAGCCCATTGTTGCAGAGGTGGATTTGCGATTTGAGGTCGTCCAAGTGCCTTCTAGCAGATGGAAGTGTTGCATTTGATTTATTCGATGTCACAGAAGACAGGAAAAGCATAAGCCACGTTTAACGCTGATAATTGCTCTCTCTGAGCAATATAACAGACTTAGCATGTTGGCATCCAAACAGAAATAAGCAATAAATAAAGAATACAGATACCAATGAATTTCATAATCACTTCCAACATAAAAAAGTAGCCAGAAGGTATTGTTCTATAACAGAGTGCGCAGTATCTTCAGTTCGCCGCGGAAAGGGAACCAGAGGAGGGGGGTATTCCTGGAAATTTAAAGTGGAACGTGCCGAGCATTTCAAAGTCTTTACCCTATTGCAGACCAAAGCATGCGATTTTCGATACGTTATTTTCATACTGACCTAACATTAGATTCCCTGTCGCAGATCTTTAAAAGAAGCACACTTCCCTAGTCAAGAAATTATCAAGGTAAGCTTATCTTGATAATCTCTTGCTCTAGTACATTACCTCAGCTAAGCAGGAATGGTATATATTTGCGAAATCCCTGATTTTAATGGGAACTATCACTGCTTAAAAAGAGTGTGAAGCAAAAATACCACGGACACGTACCAATAGTCAAAGCCACAGCATAATTCAGATTAAACAGCTGGAAAACCATCCCCTTTGGCGCCGCATATGCATAGAGAGAGCACCCCGTTTTATTATCGTCACCAGTTACAACACGTAAATACATTTATTTATTCTCGCAAAGGGCTGATCACGGCGTCCAGTGAAGAAAGGTTGCTTGATTTGCAGACGAAATCTTTAATTAAATAAGTTGCTAGCCATATACATGCGATTCTCTTTTGATCTAGGCCATACTCATGGCTTGCTTAGAATTGGCACAGAAAAAAAAGGGACCATTGTAAATGTCCAAAACTTGAGACAGTTTTATAAAAGCCTCATTACATTATTGACCAGATGTTCAAGACAAATTTGCATTTGATTCAACAAACTTCAAGTATTTATCTCAAAGCAATTGTTTCAATATAGTATACAGGATGCAAAAAAAATCTTCTTAAATAACGCTTGGCCTGGAATATAGGCCCGGCATGCGAGGCGAACTTTTAAATAAATGCCCCACTCTCCCCTTACCCGCGTTTACTCGCAAAAAGGCATTGTGTCTTTACAACATTAGCCCAACATTAAATTATTTTGTAAATACTTCCATCAACTCTTTCCATGCCATGTGAGATAAACTCTGAGCTCTGAAGAAGAATCACAATTTGTCGAGTCTATGATTTTTCGTAGTTCTCCGAACCTACACTAGTAACCATCTGGTTTACATCAAATAAGTGATTAATGAAGGTCCAAAAAGAGGGCAGCGAGGTCCGTGCTAAAATCACCACGGACCGTTAATTCTCAATAGGGCTCGAGCAAGCAAGATTAGTAAGAACTTTATTACATGGCACGAGCCAAAAAGCACGGCTTATGACCGTTTATTTCCAAGGAAACGATCCATATGTAAGAATCTCGACCAGGAAAGAACCAATCAGTACTTTTGGATTTACTCCTAAACTACCTTGCCATATAATAAATGTTTTGAAATATGTGATTTTTTATAGGTTTCCTAGGGTACGATTAAACGGTTTGCGTGACCGAGCATTAACGTGACCTAATTAATACAGCCTAATCTAGCGTGACAGTATCTTTGCATAACAAGCCGTGGAATACATCCACGGACGGTTGTCACGACATGCGAACCTTAAATAAGCAGTAAAATGTTCCAAAGTCGACTTCATCCTAAAAAGTCACAGCCTTACAAAACATACGGTTTCTACTTTGTAAGTATATAAATTACATCATTTTCTTTTCTGAATTAAAATACAACGAGTTTTTACAAATTTAGCCGAGAAACTAACAATCATGGTTAAAAGTCTTGGGACAAATTTTCCATACACGTTTTCAAACTGAGGAACAAGATAATAGCCTACAAGTATTTCTCCGGCGTGTTCCAACGTTGTATCGCATGGAAAAGGGGAACAGCAATGCGTTTTCAAAGGAATAGCGGTGCTTGGTTTCAACTTCCAGTTGTAAAACACAGATAAAGCGTTGCACCACATCAGTGTCCCGAGGACTTTTGTCCACGATTGTATGTCAATAATAATCCCTAAAGTTTAGTAAGTATGTTAAGATTTCCTAATCGGCAATAAATGAGCCTCTGTATTGAATACAAACTTATCAAGAGGAACAATATCCACATCGCTAAGCAATAAGAATAAATATTTGAGAGTCTCTCCGAGAAAGAAGCTCTCCATTTTGTCTCTAAACCCTGACTTTGGGTCTTTGACGCTATTTAGAGATGAGTAGCCTCCAGTGGAGATTTTGGTGTGTTTTTCAAACGCCTGAAATATGTCCCAGCCATATTCCTGGTATTTCTTGTCTCCAGTGAGGCGGTAGAGAATAAATAAAGACTCCAAGGTCTCTGGTCGCAGCAAACAGTGAGCATCCAAAGGCTATAGAGATTGAACAAAGAAAAACCTTACTAGTTCCCAGCGCTAAATTCTATTTCCTGTCGCATGAAGTGACTAGAGTATTTCTACTCCTCCCTGGATGGGATATAAGTCTGTGGCAAGTTACTCACAGCATTCTGATAGGTCCCCACAACATTATAAACACTATAACACCTGAGAAAAAAAAGGGGGGGGGGGTGGGGTTGGCAAAGACACTGTGAGAGCAAAGTGTCTTTACCCCAAGACCTTGACACAACATTCTTGAACTGGATTTAAACGACATGTAAAACCGCTTAAGGTAATTCCCTTGAACTTGTTCTACTATCAAACTTTTTTTGAAACTTGGCGTAATTAACATTCATCATATGAACATTAAAAAAATGCAATAAAAAAATTAGGTCACCGTGCTTGTTTATGTGTCGGCAAGGTGTAAAAAATGGGTATTTGCACATTAAAAATTAGAATCACCTTCATACAGAATTAAGTCTGGCCCAATTCCCCACTAGGGGCAAGGGACTGAAGTCTCCCACAAAAAGACTGAAGAGATTGAGAGAGATGTAGTTCAACAGCTTAACAAAAGTAGAGTTTGGGAGACTGGGTACCGTCTTTTGGGTTGAATGGAAAGTGTCCTTGTTTACCTTGGGTGTAAAAAGACAACATACTGATAACTATCTTGACCAAGAACACAACACAGTGATCCCACCCAGCACTCAAAATGGTGCATATAAATGTAGGATGCGGCAACAGCACACCTGACCAAAATTTAAAGTACATGGTGAAAATACATGTACTTACTCTAACAGTAATGTCTTGCTGTCCCTGTGCTGACGGCCCTTGGTTGAAGTAAACCAGCTCAGCACTCAGCCCTGTCGGCATTCGTTTGTACATCTGCACACAGGTCTCCATCAAATCCTTAGCAAACTGTTCATATCTTTTGTCAAGGCCATTGTGGACAGCTAACATTAAAGTACCAGGAAGAAAACACACTAGGTGATCCTACAAAGAGTTCAAATGGCATAAAAAATTTAGACCATACAATGTACGTTTTGTAAGCAAAATTAAAATGGTGCTGGAGAACAGACACCAACACCCTTTGCAAAAGAAAGTCACATTACAGGATACATGTACATGTATATGTAGTTGGACATAAGGAGCAATTGAGTGAGAATGTACTATTAATATAAAGCTTTTTCAAAGCTTTGAGGATCAGTGTTTCTGTAAAGCCATGCCGAAAATACATGTATGCCACAAGGTACCGATTTTAAAAGTGTTAACAAACAAAACATGATCCCAGCCAGCTGCACTGGCACACACGCCTAAAATGTATACATGTACACCTAGAGTCACACAATACAATACACCATTAAGTCTAACTACTTGGCCACTGTAAACAACACCTACACACATTTGGCATCTACATAGTAAATACACATACCATTTTAGGGCTAAATGTTTGACCATGAAGAAGTTCACCAATGTAAACCAAATTGCTTGGTTGAGATTCTCGCTTTAAAAGTGACATCACTCCATCCATGGACTCTGTAAAATCATTTTTAAGCCTGCAAATGAGAAATTATGTACACTGTTTCAGTTTGATCTGATTCTGAATGTTATGCAGTCATGCCATGCTTTTTAATCATGAGTATTTAGTGGTCAAAATACAGGTAACTTAACCTCATAAAACTTTGTATGTATAGTGTAATTCTGCCTCACAACTTCACAGCCTTACCAGTCTTCTGTCTTTCCACTCTGTAACCACTGTTTAAACAGGTATTCGTAGTAACTGTCACCACGGGCACCCAGGGTGATTGTTGCCGCTGGTCGGAACTTGCCAGTATCAGCATTTACAAAAATTGGCACCAGGCCTGCTCGTTTTGGAAGGGCATGGATGTGGTTTGACACTGTATCTACAGCTGCCTGAAACAAAAAATGATCAAACATTCTACATTAGCTAATGATACATTAATCAAGGGGGAGGGATGGCTATTGCTTTAGATGGGGCCAATGTGCATTGTAGTGCACATGTACACTTTTATCCCATGAAGTTCATTATTTTGAAAGAACGAAAAAGTACATTAACATGTACACTGCACATTTTAATTAACTTTATCATAAATACATCTCAAAATGTTGGTCAAAGAAGAGGAAAAGGGACATAAAAGATGAACAGGCTTGAGACACTTAAAATGAAATGCAAAGATGTCACTAACAGATGCACAGTTTCCTGTGCACCTGTTAAATATATTCAGTCCAGTATGCACCTGTTATGCACCTGTTATATATATTCACCTGTTACATATATTTATATATACATGTATACTGTTACATATATTCAGAACATTGGTGGTATCATAAAAGAGTTTATCAATTTCCCTTTTGCTCCCAAGATCTGAAAGTTGATTCTCCCAACCAGTCACCATACTAATCTTTGATTCCTGAGAATATGGTGCTATACATGTATTGAAGACACTATCCCAAGTTGATAGCTTTCTTAGATCCTCATTACAATGTCCCTATAGTATCTGTGTGATACTGTATCACTGACAATTGTAAGGAGAACTTAATATATATGTTTGCCACTCTTGGGAGTTAAAGGGTTAAATAGTTACCTTGTATTTGGTATTGCCTGTGGTGTAACTAAGATCTCTAAACTCTAGCTGTATGGTGGTCACCTCTGACACAGAACTATCAGGACCCCAGCGGGGAGGGTGTGCGGCGTGAGTAAGTAGATTAACATCTGAATAAGGAATATTGGATCTTGACTGAAAAGCTGGCAAGAGACGATCCCCAAGATCAATCTGCAAAAATGTATCAACCTTAACTTGCATCAACTGACAAAGTAATGACTTAATATTATAATAATATTTAAGGCATTCTAACATTAGATGCTTAACTTGTAATTACCATCTCATATTGTAGTACTGTTTAATATAGTCATTGTAGTTTCAACTGAGGAGTCAGATGTGAGCTAGAAATTCATTTTACAGGATTCATATACAGTATTTTATAAGTTATTTCATGTGAGGTGTCAGCGGCTCTTCTCTTGACCATACATGAAGTACAGGTCTAAAGTTACACTGTACAGGTCTAAAGTTACATAACTGTATAATAATGAGTGGGTTTTTGAGCTATACATACCCTATATATAAATATGTACTCAATGCTGATGCACATCATGTACATGTACATACTTTCATTTATATCAAATTTTAGCTTGTCTGGCAGTTCTCGATCTCAATCTCCATCAAAGAAAGTCATTTCCAGTTATAATTATCAATATAGTTTTGAGATTTATTGTTAATTAAAACCTAAAATACATGTACATGTAATTGACGGTCTTAAGTTTTGTTACAAGTGAATAACAGACAACTAGCTGTTTTAAATGACATAGGCATTTACTGTCCTTTTTAATTTGAATACAACTATAGTAAACAAATCAAATGTTAAATTGTGGTATTATGATATTCTGAGAATTTATCAAGGAGGTACATGTAGTCTAGATAACCACATCTTAAACATTCTTGAAAGAAACATTCAGTTTCCAAATTCTGATTTGGGGAACTACTCCACATGTATGTAAATAAGAACATTACAGTTACAACTGTACATGTGCCTACTGTAAAACCTACAATATTATTGGTATCACTACCAGTCAAGACCTATATGTAACTATTAAAAAACTCTATAATAGTAAAAAATATACAGAATACTTACTGCCTTCTTCAGAAACAAGTCATCTTGCGACAAGTGATAAGCACTCAAAAGTCCTCCAAGAACACGAATGGTGGTCTCAAACAAATTCACGTCAACATTCTTCTCAAGCGTCAAGCTATTGGCAACCCAGTCACGTGCCTGTTGAAATTCCTCACGAAGATTCATAAGAAGCATGGTATCTAAGGAATCAATGATTGTAAGCCCTAAGCCAAACCATTCACTGCTTGACCTAGAAATCGGGCGCAGTTCATCGTGACCCCATGCGTATTTCCTATAGCCTTCCCAGGCATGTTTGAAAGCTTCTACAACTTTCTTTTGCCGCTCATTCTGTTTCTCAGGTGGAAGGATGTTTACTCCATTTATGTTTAAAGCAACATTCTCGTGACTTTCCAAAGGATTGGCTTCACCATCACCAGCAGTGTCAGCACCATTTTCACCTGGTTTGTCCTCATGGTGAACTAATGTATCACCATGTATCTGATTTTTGTTATCATTTTTACCAACATCATTGTGACTAGTGGCAAGCACTCCAGCATTATTTCTATTCTTTAGCTTTGGAGGTCCCTTCTTTAGTGCCAAAGCACGTTGCTTTTTGAGCTCTTCCAGATCTCTTAAACTGTTTTCAATCATTTCCTTCTTATTAACTCTGTTAAACGTAGGAGAATGTTCATCGGAAATCTTGTGACCTTTATGGTCTCCAACTTCGGCTAAGTCCTCTGCATCGTAACTCAGTGACATAAGTCCTTTATGCCAAATCAAAAAAGTTACACAAGCAAGAATAAAAAGCAAGATAATCAGTGACCTTTGAAAAGAAGACATGGCTCGCCATTTCTGAAACAGAAAAAGAAAGAAAGAAAGACTCATTCTACTTCAGACGGTAAATAATTAAATATTACATACATATACCTAACTGGTCCATGATAATTAAGGAGAATTATTCTTCTTGCTTCGCTAACTGGTCTAAATTTTGCTTTTATTAATCTTCCATTCATGGCAAAAAATAAACAGTTTTTATGGTCAGTAGAAATCTTTTTGCATTCCAGTGTGGAGAACACTGAATTTCTATTAAAAGTTCACAAATGCCCATGTGAGAAACATAAATAATCCTAACGTTTCACATGTGTCAATACTCTTTTATGTATATGTAGAAAGGGAATGATTATGAACAATAATATTTCATAATTTTTAAATGAGACAAATAATCCAAAATCTCTAAATTTAGTGACCAATAGTCTATATTGCTTCTCTAAGACTAAATCCCCTAAAAATCCATAATTCTAAAACCCCAAGAACAGATTAAAAAGAGTCATTGAATTATTTACTTTATTGAACTACAGTCCGACCTCTATTAAGTGGC
>Ga0126343_10001034_pt1 | contig 12337 bp, 9 predicted proteins | sample Cyp2metagenome_FD_92531 | JGI IMG/M metagenome (GOLD analysis project Ga0126343, IMG submission 92531) | Coral microbial communities from Lord Howe Island, Old Settlement Bay, Australia - Cyphastrea 2 metagenome | ecosystem: Host-associated > Invertebrates > Cnidaria > Coral ... | reverse complement strand
GTGTGAAGCTTACCTCGAGCCAGTTGTGGAATGTGGAACCAGATCAAGATTAAATGTATCATCACTGTAGAGATGTGCAAATTCCTCTAAAATATCGATATCTGCCAGCGGTTAAGTGAAACAACGGGAAGACGTTTGATTGAGGTGAATTATGCGGAGTTTTAATGACTTGCATTAAAATAAAACCACATTAATACAATCAGGCCAAACCTGGCCAATCGCTGCATCACTAAAGCACCAACGAACCGATAAAATGCATGTGTTCCTAAAAGCGGGAAAACGGTTCCCGCGGTTGGCATCGGTTCCAAAACGCGTAAAGCAAGGACAGCCTGGAATCTGACTGGTCGAGACAAGTCTGCTTCAGTGCTCTGATTGCTGAGAGCAGTTAAAGTCAATTGCAATGGGTGAAAGCAAATCAGAGCGCACGAGTTTATTTTTTTCAGTCAACTGAAAGCAAATTTTAAAGGTTGCGAAGAACAAAACTTGAGCAGGCATATCAACTTAGGCAATTTTCGACTCCCAAGATGTACCTTAGCTAGTGTTGATTTCGTAGAGGTAAGGAATATTTCTTTTTCTTACCATTCCCTCTTTATACCAATAGCATATTGTAAGACATATACCGACAGTTCTTTCCATAAAAGGATACTGTTCACGTAGTTAAAAAATACTCTATATTTCAGGCCACCCTGATCACGGATCTTATCCAGGAGTTCGTAAAATGTCCCCTCCTCCCTGGGCCAACCAAACTGCAGAAGAACTATCAGGTGACCGAGAAGTACGTCATTTCGTCCCCCTGACGCCAGTCTTTGCTATAAAAAGGAAGAAAAAACAACGAACACAACAGAGAGGGATCACGTAGATTCCGGTTATATTGTACTATGTTGTGGATAAAATCAATTTGTAATCCAACTCCCAGACCTCACTTTGTTCCGCTTGGCCGTGGGAGATCTGGGTTCTAAAGTAATTAGTTTGTTCAAAAAAAACCCGCGACAGTGTCAAGTATTTAACAAATTGAAGTCAGGTTTTCATGCGTCTGTCCTGTCTTTGATCATGAATTTCGCCATAACATTGTCAAAGTAGCTGTGGAAATTCATTGTCAATAACAAGACAGACGCATTAAAAACTGACATCAATTTGTTTTTTACAATAATAAATTGTCAAATTGTTCGTTCTCGCTCGTTGACGCATCGCATAAATTATAAATTCATGTATATGTCCGCTCATTGAGAATAAAGGCCGAGACACACGATGCGACAAATCGCTGCCACAAGTCCCCTCGTCTGCACTGATCCTGCGACAAGTCGCTGCGATAAGAAACTTGTTCGGTGCACGTAACCGATTTTGGAAGAGAGGAAATGTAAACTAGCTCAAATTTAACATCGCTGGAAACTAATTGATGTTTCCTCATTGGTTGATTTAAATTTTGTCGCAGCGACTTGTCGCAGATGCGTACACACGGTGCGACAAGGCTGCTTGTGCTTATTTTGTCGCTGCGATACGTCGCACGAATTCAAACCAGTTTGAATTCGTGCTACAGATCGCAGCGACAATGATTTTCACATGTCACACGAGGCGATTTGTTGCAGCAACCTGTCGCGGCGACGTGTCGCAGCGATTTGTCGCATCGTGTGTCTCGGCCTTAAAAATTAGCCTATGAGCGCGCGAGAATTTCTGCCGTTATCGTAAAATTCGACCTTGATAAAATCGATAGGTGGATCACCTTGAGCGAAGAAAGAAGTAAACGGACAGTAAGGGAGAGCACCTCTGTTTCACTGCACTGAATCAACCTCAAACATCGACCTGCAAGTGTAAAGAAACACATTTGTGAAAATACAAATTCGTAAGGATCGACATGTACAAACAAATTGCGGTTGGGAATTTCCGTTCTAAAAGGATGTGTTAGATTTGAAGTTTCAATGAAGAACACGCCATTTTGACCACTCTTTTATAGCCTGCGTAGCAAGCGTTGCCGTACGAAGCGAACGAAATTTACGCCGCGCAAAGGAGTCTTTCGCATTTCCCAAATGCCAGAATCTCAATGTTTCCCGAGACGAAGCTAGATGTAACTAAGAACAATAACTACTATCAGCAGCAACATTTGAACTTTTTTTTTAAGAATCCTAAATAGAGAGAGAGATTGTTAGAGTGACGTGACTTGCCTGGAACAAAACAGCGAGCCAGTTAAACCAAAACTTCTTGATTCATACTGGCTAATGGTCAACAACGCCCACTTCAATGTGCTTAACTAAAACATCTCGCAATAATTGTCATCAATCCTAGCAAATAAAGAAAAGTTGAACCACCATCTCTCTACAACAGCCACTGGTTTTGGTCCCGGAGGACAGTCCATGCATTCACTCTTATTTTAACTTCTCTACACTGGCCACCTCTACACAACGACAACGGCCACTAAACTCGTCCCAACTGCCAACGAACGTCACGACAACAGGCCTGTTAATCAACCACTGACAATGAGTGTATTCAAAACACCCCGGCACTTTTTGCTTTTAAAGGTCAGCAAATTAAATCTGTACCGCGTGGCGTTATTTTGATTTATAAAACCTAAATAAGCATTTTTGAAGTTTTAAAAGATGTTGCACCCTCGAGAAAAACTGGCATTACGTTACACCTCTACCTCCCCACAACAACCATCTCGCTACAACGACAACTTTCTTTCGTATCCAAGGTGAATATTGTGGAGAGGTTCGACTGTCTTAGGGCAGTCTTGCAATTTTTGTGCTCATTTACCAGAATGCGAAGAACAACCCAATGTTGAAAGCTCGTTTCCACTTGCATCAAGATGATGAATTGATGAGGATCTTTTGAGCGCCATGCTGTCTCCAGGAGACGCTCTGGACGAAAAGAAGTTGAGAGCGTAAAGAGCTTCTTCACAGGCCTTCTGATGATAACAACGACAAGAACAGAATTAAAACTCTCGATAAATAATACCCTATTACACAATTTTCCATTCTGACTTGTTTTCGGCACGCCTACAAAGATAACAAGCTAGTTTACAATTATTCCCGGGATTAGCGCGGTTTTCAATTGAGCAAAGTACAACCGAAACCAAAGTAATCACTTCTTCAAAGAGAAAGACAATTGGTTGGTAAATATTACCTTGTGATCATCAAGGTGAAAATAACAACAGGACAGCTGAATGGCTCCTCTGATTAATAACTGAAACAAAAAGCAACAAATAAAAGAGCTTTAAGACGCTTCCACCCTTATCAGTGTTCGGGTCAAATTGTCCATCAATTGGCTTTCTCCGAGTTAGAGGGGGGTAAGTTTCTAAAGAAACTGTGGTGCTGGGTTGGTGGGAAGTATAACAAGATAATTTGGTTTTATCAACTGGGTTGATAATGTGAATTGGCCAACGAAAAGAGATTCGAAAGATGACGTTTCGAGCGTTAGCCATTCGTCGGAGCGAATCCGGAGGAATTATAGGTTGTGTGTGGTTTATATATAGAGAGATGGAGCTGCGCTATTGGTTGGTGCACGTTAACGTGAAAAACAACAGAATAATTAAGTTGAATAAAAAGCGTTTGTTAATAACGTGAGGACTAATAAATCTCGGCACCAGTCACGAATTAACAATTAATAACTTGTTAATTCTCCAGAATTAACAACTTTCTTAACTCCCGTTTGACGTATAGATAATTTACTTATCATGCTATCTGGTGATTTTGTCGCGTCGTGGTCGGAAAACTTCTACAAAACGCAGACCCACGATTTTATGTCATTAAACATGCGTACCTCTTGATTTGCCGAGGCATCCTTTTCCATGGAATGTTTTTGTTCCTGAAGAAATTCCACAGCCTTTTTGTACTTTCCCTGAAATTGTTACACCGGACAAAAAAAATAAAATTAAAAAACATCAGTCCAGTTCATCACTTTTCACAATAAAACCAGTTTCAGCTCGTACTGCCTGCATCAGCGGACGCGGGACTTTTACATGCAAGTACCGAAATCAAAGCACACAGCTGTCCTTAAATTTGCGGCAACTTTGCCAACAAGACGTCGAAAGTTTGATGTAATCTTTTAGAAACAGACCACTAAGTTTTCAATGGAGCTACGCTTATTCAGTTCCCGCTTTTTTTCTTGATGTACTGCGGCGTTACTATATGATTTCACCCCAAAAAACAATACTTCTACGAAAAGCAATTTAGGGCAAATAATAAATCCATGATTGTACCACAGCTGTCACCTTATAGTTGGCGTATAGTTCCTGTTGTACAAAGGATAAATAGCACTTTCCGCTTGATAAATAACTACCCAAATGATAGGGTAGTTTATTTTTTTTAAAAGCGGCCAAAAAAGCTAACCACCTCAAAACACATTTGCTCATTTGGCAAAGCAATGAGGAACCAAATAACGAGGTAAAAAAAGTAGAAGTTGTCAATGTTTAGTTAAACTGCAGCAAGGGACGTCAAGCGTTGCGTTACATCCCCCAAAAAACGACTAGACTAGTTTAAGTCGGAATCAACAGAAAACGAGAGTTGGCAAGTTTTGCTTGGTCGCGTTTGATCACAAACTCTCATGCTTAATTTTACTAACCTTTGTGTAAAAGATTTCTTTTTGAGATTCGACGAAAGTTTCCGCTTTGAGAGGTAGCTAAAAAGCACCATCCAGGTAGATGATGTCACCTTTCGCTTTTTTAAGTCTTTATGACGAACAAGATTACTTTCCAAATAAAGTATAAGGTAGGGAGGAAAGCGAATGTTAGTTGTAACTGGAGTTGCAGTAGTACTACCTTATAAATTAGTCTGTCCACTTCAAAAGTTCCCATCCAGTTCCACTGACTAACTTCCCACTCATCTAACAGACGTGTAAAATCTAAAAACATCAAAAAAGTTTAAAAAAAAAAGAACTTTTTATTGACTTTTGGTAGTAAGGTAGCTTGGGGAGCGCTCTCATTTAGTCACGTAAGAAATTCGTGCAACCAGATGTGTATGGAAATAATGTTTATGCACTCCTTGCCTCTTTCATATGGAGGTCCCTCTTGGACACAAGTCCTCTCCGACATAGAATCCGTCCTGACTCATTTTCTATATATAAATGATGTCTCAGGCTTCATTTTGCTTGTTTTGTTGGAGCTATACCCATCGGTTCTGTGTCTCTCTATATTGCAACGATGTTATCTAACATAACCACTTGAAGAAATGTTGTCAAAGCGTACCGTTTTTATAGTCGCTGTGTGTGTTTAGAAGATGCCATGCCTCCACAGAAATAGCGAAGTCATCTGAAAGGTTTTGACTGACTGAACCACAATCTATACAAGAATCCAGAAAAAGAAAATTTATTTTGGTAACTACAAAATAATGTTAATTAACTTTCTTTCAAAACTCTTGCTTGGCTCCAGTGTTCAATGTTTTGATGAAGTGATTAAGTCAGGTGACCACCCATCTACTCACACAGCTCCTCACCAGCCCCCCTCCTATGATCAGAGGCAGAGAGGGGCCTTGTAAGAGTTCACTGTTTTAACCCAGAACAGGACACAACAGCCCTTACCAGGTTCAAACCTGTCACCCCTGAAATCTTCTACCGGATAAATTCACCTATCACCCTGGGCACTGCCCAGAGAACTTTTGTCTCATTACATAAATTATGCATCAGAACTCACTTTTGTCTATAATAATGTTTGCAGGTTGCTTGTTTTTACTGTCATCTTTTCCTGGAGAGCCAGGCCTACCCTACAAAGATGGAAAGAGCCATTCATTTGAGACAAAGACACAAGACAAAGACACAAGAAAAAGTTTCTATACATGTCTATAAAGTAAGCGGTGCATGAAAGCACGAAAAAGCTTCCCCCCCCTCCCCACCTGGATGGCATGCTAGTCCAGCACAGGCTACTCCCTAGATTGTGAGCATTCTCTCTTTTGCTAAGCAATACAAGGAGAAGGACACATAGCAAGTAAATGCACAAGCGTGGTGACATGTGAGCGGCAGTTCCCAAGTAACCCTGCTTGCAGTTTGCAGCTTTGCATTTCAAGCTCACACACTCATGACCGCTCTCCTGTATTGCGTTCTTCTCTGTGTTCTTCCCCATGGACTTTCAAGCAAAAGAGAGACTGCTTGCAGTCTGGCTACTCCCCTGCATTCTGCCATGTTGGATCCGCTGCTCTCAAACTCATCAAGTTTAAACAGAGGAGATCATGGCTGTGACGGTGTGTGGATATCTGATCTCAATTAGCATAGATTTTTATGATCCTATTTTTCAATTTTTCCCTTAGTTTTAGTTTTGATTCAGAAGAAAATCAAACACTCAAGACAGTGTTTACCCGCATTTCCAAATGCCTCACAGTTTCTCAAAAAAGTAATTTGCCATGCGTCATATTTATGTGGTCAAATATGGTCTTCGTGTTTGATATAATACTTTATATCCATTTATACCCTTGAGTGGAGAGAGGTAATAAGCTTGCCAAAGAGTAAAACACAGTGACCCCAACCAAGGATTGAACTCAAACAGTTTGCTCATGTGTCCTGCGCACTCATCATTAGGCCACTGTCTCTAACACACTGGGCAAAAAAAGTTCAATCACTGATTAATGATAATTTACAGAATTTGTGCAATATTAAACTTTCAATAAAATATTACACTTACAGATGCCAGTTTCCTTTTTTTCTTCTTTGGTGCTGGACTACAAGTAGCAAACAAACAAAACAAATAAATAAAAAACCAACAAAATAAACATTCACACAATGAATTACACCTTCATTTTTTTGAATTTTCAGAAAGGCAGCTGAAGTCTCCAGTTTGACAGTTCTCTTTGAATTTTCAAACCAAATGTATCTGTTAATTTGTTTGTTGATGTTCAGAACAATTATTAAAAAACAAATTTACAATCACATGCTCTGAAATCCATTTGATAGTGTAGAAAAGAAAACCGTTTCGCTCAAGGTCATTCTTTCCTGAAACATTTATGGTATTTTTGTTGTATATGTGTCATGTATTAAGACAGTCATGTGATTGTTGCAGCCTCCTCATCCCTACCTGCTGCTCCCTCCTGCAGCTGAGATGCTTGATGCATTGCCTGGATTATTGTCATTTGCACTGTCCTCTATGAGAACTAAAGGAAACACTAAACCAGAGGAAGCTATTGGAGAAAAAAATTTGCACAGTGACTATACACTCCCACAGGTCAGAGTGTAATGAAATCATCTTATGTATGCCAGTCCGAGAAGACATTTTACACAAATTTCAGTCAAAACTTGGGCATTTATAATCTGTGACATACACTTAGCAACCTAAATTTTCAGCACTTGCAGAAAATTACTACGGCCTTATGCGCCTACTGGGCATCTCATGAACTGATGATGATGTGATGATGATGATGATGATGATGATCAGATGCAGAACATTTCTGCCTGATCAGTGAGTACTTACACACTAAGTCAAGTCTATTGACGACACGGCAGTATTCCCAGACAGTCTGTAGAAACAATATAATAGCGGCAAACATGACCCCTGTTTTCTCTAGCATCTCCTCCTCTGTGCCCTCTTCTAGGCTATGTTTTGACATCCTCTTCAGTTTGTGGTGCAGTTCTGATATGCTGGCCCAATGGTCATTGCTGCTTCTGCAATAACAGATTGTTAATCAATTTTAACAAATCAGTGTCATTTATAACCAAGATCCAATTACTGCTTTACTAGCTTTACTAGTATGAATACAGGCTGCAATAGCTCACAGGACTTTTCACATCCATTGAGTTTTACTTGTCTAAAAAGTCTAACTATGGTTCATCTCTTTCTGTATTCTCAGTGCCTTTAATTTTCCTTTCTACAAAGAGTTCCAGAAGGTAGGGAGACTCCCATACGAAAAAAGTCAGGGATGCTTGCACTGTTGCTTAGCAATGTAAATGAAAGATTTTGGTCTCACTTAGGGTGTTCAGGGCAAAAGGAAACTATTTGAAGCAATCAAAGTACCCTCTAACAGTGCTCTTGAAAAAAACACTGTCATTTATATTTTTGGGGTACCTCTTAAGAGTAGAAAAAGTTCATGCAACTACCAGACTGGTGTTTAATTCAAATTTTTCCAACAAGTACCTCCAACCTTTTTATTTGGTCATGCCTCTCTCCCCCTGGGTGAGAGTCCCATGGCTCATACCTGTACTTTTTGGGGTCAAGCCTGTCATGAATCCTACAGATCTCTGCCCAGCCACACTTTTTCGCTGTTAGGTAAAACAGTTCATATAAGGCGACCCAGGGGCCGTTTCCGTCCAGCACCTCAGCTACAATGCTTGTGTCTATAATGCTGTGTTGAGTATCAGAGTTCTCAGACAGGAAGTTGTGGGCTGTGGCGCATGAGACATAGAAATGAATGGATAACTCCAGCCACTTGTATGCTTGAGGAAGAGAGATGCCTAGTGCACAATCCTGGGTAAAGAAACACGGAATTACTGGAGTTTGAGTGCAAGGAAATGTTGGAGCAAGGGATTTGGAATTGCACAAACCTCATCATCTTGACTACCATTTGCAGATGAACTATCGACAGTCATGTTGTCACTAGCCAGCAAATGAGGCAAAACATCACAGACTGAAAAGCAGTAAAACACTTGAAGTGATTAATATGCTTGCTATAATGCTGTCATGTACTATTGATGTCATGTTGTCAACCAAAAAGTTATCAGAACTTACCATTTTTTCTTACAAGAACATTTCTTTTGAAGGCAAGGGAAAACAGTGGATTCTAAAAAAACCTTACATGAAATGATTTCAAACAATGTTCACTGTCTCCTTCTTTCTCTACTCCCTTATACATTTATCATCTGGATGCTGCTGCCTTAATTATTCACACATCAGTCATGACTAATCTTCAGGTCTTGCACCAATATTGTGAAAAAAAAAGGGTTCAAAGTTGGTGAAAAACAGTCTTCAACTGTTCAAGTCAGTTAAAGACAGAGAGGAGGTTAAAATGGGTTCATACCTAACAACTTTCTATAAGGATTGACAGGAGCATCTGGATACTCAGAGTTTTCAGCATCAATTAACATCTCAGTCAAAGCAACCTTACGCAAAAAAAAGTAACATTTGATTAAATGCACAAAATATGCATTAATCAGTTTGATAAGGTTATTCTATAAATTTTAAAAATACTGTTTAACTGTAATACTGGTAACGTTATAATTTTTGTAAATAGTGCAAAACAATAAAAATCTGAAATCTGAACCTAACTAAGCAGCCAATAATTATTAATTAAAAACATGCTTTAATTATTAGGTAAAGGTAAAGTCTGCATACGAGCCAAGCGGCCCATTAGGCCGGAGCTGTAGCATGAAGCGACTAGGAGTATTTCTACTCCCCCCTGGATGGGATGCTAGTCCATCGCAGGGTTACCCTCAGCATTAAATTCGCCGGTACCCATTTATACACCTGGGTGGAGAGAGGCACTGTGAGAGTTAAGTGTCTTGCCCAAGAACACAACACAATCTCCCCGGCAAGGGCTCGAACCCGGACCGCTCGATCCGGAGACGAGCGCACTAACCAGCCGTTTTGAATTATGGAGCATTAAAAGTAACAAGACAATTACTTTAGTTTTGGTTTTACTATGGTTTGAGGTTGGCTGAGTGGTCTAACTGGTAAGTAACTGGTTTCAATAATATTGATTGTGGTTTTATGACACTCAGTTGAAAACTGCTCTAAATAAAATAAATAAATAAATACCCCGTTCCTTGGAATCACATCAGGAAATCTTCTCATCAACAGTAGCATCATTCTACATTTCTCAATACAATCTTTGCATCTCCCTAATAGATATACAAAGTCATGGTGAAGAAATATTCAAAAAATATGTAAATATCATCCACCAATATCCCACCTGCTGCCTTCAGAAGAATTTCTCGCTGGGCGTGCTGTGGGAGACTGCCGAACATGTCTGGAGATAAATCATCAAATTGACAGGTTGTAAATGTTTTCATTGTATCTCAAAACTATAAACTAAAAAAATCTGAAAAACACTCAAAGAAATTCAGACTCTTTCAAAGAGAGACAGAGGTAACTTGAGCCACTCTGTTCACTTATGACTACTCTATAACATAAAATTTAAAAACATCAGTCCTGGGATATTTGATTAAATTACTATTGCCAATAGAAGCTTCACTATCTTTTATCTATAGGGCTAATATAAGTAATATTAGCCTAATGCAGGTATATTTCTGTGAATCAGCACATGTTGACCAAGCCAACACCATCTGGGATTCAAACTCAGAAGAGGCTTGAGGAGAGAGACAAATCTACTTGATCAGGAGCTAATACTGCTGAACAACCCCTGTGATGTATACTAGAGTAATATCCTCCCAGTATGCTCCTTGCATCTGTCTATTTTAATACCTGTCAAAAATTTTCCATGTTGGTCCAAGACCTCACTTTCAAGGGCATCAGTGAAGCTTGCTACCTCCTTCCAAAGTATGTTGCTGTCTGGAAACTGGTCAAACCTGAATAATAATGATAATGATAACGATAACGATAATGATAATAAGCAAAACAATACAATTGTAATCATTTGATATGTGGTTACCACTAGATCAAGTTTAGTATTGTAAGTTTCTCTGGGAAGTATAATAATAGATAAATAGAATTTGCTATTTCTTGTACAGCTATAGGGAATATCTCAAAAACCTGTTTGCATCCACTCTTTGAAGTAAAACATGTGTGACAATGTGTTATTTTTATGACTATGGTGTACATTAAAATGTAAATGGCTAAAAGACTAAAATTCACAACAAGTTAAAGATATGCTTTTCCCCAGTGGTTTGAGAATTTGAAATATGACAATTATGATGTTATAGTGTGTCTATATCTTTACAAATTTCTGGTAGAAAACTTCTCCATCAGGGCTGTCAATAAGGGCCTTGACCCATAACACCTGTTAATGCTGAGCATGCTTGATAAGCCATTGATGTTGTGGGTGAACTTGACTGTAGTTGATATAATTCACCGATAAAGTAACATGCTTGTTGTGAGTTTGAAGATCAAGGTTCCTGAAGAATTAAAACTTAATAACAGCCCCAGGTAGAACTTACAAGAGAGTTAAAATATAAGTTGGGGGCCAGGGGTAAGTGATCGAAAAATCTGCTTCTTGTTGAGATGCCAAGACACTTGTTTGAAAATCAAATGCTCTAGACTCTGAGACAACAAGAAATGTACCCAACCCAGACTTTGTGATCAGATCAAAATGTTTCCAAGACTCACAATCTGGGAGTCAGAGGTTTTTTTTTCTTTCTAGAGTAGCATATCACCTCCTTTAGCGTAATATGTGGTGAATGGTTCCCCTAACCATGACTGTTTTGCCAACGGGACTCAAAATCATGGCTTTGCCACTCACCGATTACAACACCTGTGGGATCCAGAGTACAAGACCCTTGAATTCCCAGCTGTCATCTGCCAATAATGAAAAACCTATAATCTAAAAAAGCAGCGGTGGATCCAACCTAGTTCCCAAGGAGAGGACCCTAGGAATAAGGTTGGGCAGATCTAAGAGGAGGATGCAGGGGATGTGCACCTCCCCCCCCCCCTCCCCTCCACACACCCACTCCCTGAAATCCTTCTTCTTCATGCTTGCTTTTAAAATTTTTCAAACTCACCAGTTAGGAGGTGCACCATTCCTTAGTGGTGCACCCCTTCCTGAGAAAAATCCTGCATTTTGCCCTGAAAAGTTTAAAACCTAAATCCACCCTCCTGGTTACATTCTCTCTGAGAAAACTTACATGATGTAGAAAAGCTTGGCTGACTCCTGAACTCTCTCTGCATTTCTTTCGATAGTGTAAGCCTCATACTAAAAGAAAATAAATAAGTCAAACAGAATGAGCGAGTATTCCAAAACTTTCCTGTGAGTTTGTTGCAAACCATATCAGGCCAGGTGATGAAAAAATTAATCATAGAGGAAATTGTAGAGCAATATGCTGTATAAAACTCAGGAAAAAAAATAGAAAGAAAGGTATAGAAAGGATAAATGAGAATGTTCGATGAAAATTTCAGAGAGTATGACAACATTATGCAGCCGTTTTTGCACCTAAAAGTAAAACACGGATGAACACTGCACATGTGCATTGTCACCTGATGTCTAATGTAGCTCACCTGAACTCCAAAATCTTTTGGATATAAAGTTTTAGCAGTTATAAGCCACGCTTTAGCTTCATAAGGATTGTTTTCTTTAAGGCTTTGCCTAGCTCTTTCAACTAACCACTGGGTTGAACAATCGACGTCAGCCATGGTCACATCTTTTTCGGCGGCCATATTGATACGAATGGCTTACAGTGCAAATTACACGAAGTATGTACTAGTTTGGTGGTAAAAAATAAACTATCGCGGGCGCATAGAACCCTTAAATTATTTCGCGGC
>Ga0126343_10001033_pt1 | contig 12338 bp, 8 predicted proteins | sample Cyp2metagenome_FD_92531 | JGI IMG/M metagenome (GOLD analysis project Ga0126343, IMG submission 92531) | Coral microbial communities from Lord Howe Island, Old Settlement Bay, Australia - Cyphastrea 2 metagenome | ecosystem: Host-associated > Invertebrates > Cnidaria > Coral ... | reverse complement strand
CTTTGGCATTCATTAATTCTTACCGGAATACCTGAAAATAATCAGTCACTACCATTTTATTAATCAATATATTGTGTTTTGTTCAATCGGTTATTACAACATATAGGTGCTGAATAGTTACCAAAAATGAAGTCTGGAGGAAAACAGAGCACGAATTTTTAGCAAGGCTATCGTCGGGACACTGATCTTTAACAATTATAAGTGTATGTCGTCGTATGTTGTCATCACCCACTTCAAGATGAGTGACATTTTGCATCGGCTTATCTGACTCACTACCAATCAATCACCGCGTATTGAACAAATGGAGCAGGAAACAGTCTTGTAAGTGAATGACAACTGATTCCGTACCTTGGTGTTTGGCACATATGGATGATCGTAACGCGTGCTTGAGTCCTCCTGGCTATTCGTCTACTCCTTGTTCGAGTGAGGGATGTCGCAGAAGTAAGACTGATTCCCGCAGAAGATCACATTTCGGTAGGGCTACAAGATGCACGCAACCGTCACCAGGTGCGTCGAAAACGACACATGTCTATATGCCCAGAGGGTTAGACAAAAATCAACCGGTCGGGAGATTTCAAAATTCTCATAACCAGGCACCATCCAATCCCCTGCCAATGGCAGGTTGTTATCAGCAGGATCCTCATATTGTTGAAGGGTTTGCGTTTTTAGGTAAAAACAATCATCGTGCACTCAAAATAGCTGAAGAGGTATTGGCAACGGATTCCAGCTTGAATCCACTTGACTATCAATATGCCAACCAACTTAAAGCGAGAGCCCTGTTAAAATTGGGAAGAGTCGATGATTGCCTGCAAACAATAAAACAGGTAAATCTTCCCCTTGACAAAGCGTTGCTGATGGCAAAAGGCAGAGCACTTCAAGCCAAAAAAAGCTTCAGTGAAGCGTTGCCTGTTTTTCAGGAGCTTTATTACAATCACTCAAAAAAGGAAAACGATAAAAAAGTTCACGGTCTGGCCCTTGGTCGACAATACCAGTATATGGGACAGCATCAGGCAGCGCTGACAATCTTTAAGCAGCTGCGCACTAACCGCTCTGGTCAGGAAGGCACTCCCTGCGATGACAAGGACATCGAGTTAACCCTTGGCCGGCAATACCAGTACATGGGACAGCATCAGGAGGCGCTGACGATCTTTAAGCAGTTGCGCACTCACGGCTCCGGTCACGAAGGAGCTCCCTGCCACGACAAGGACATCGAGTTAGCCCTTGGCCGGCAATACCAGTGCATGGGACAGTATCAGGAGGCACTGATGATTTTTAAGCAGTTGCGCACCTACCGCTCCGGACATGAAGGCACTCTCTGCAATGACAAGGAGGTTGAGCTGGCCCTTGGCCGGCAATACCAGGATATGGGACAGCCTCAGGCAGCGCTGACGATCTTTAAGCAGTTGCGCATTGACCGCTCCGGGCATGAAGGCACTCCCTGCAACGACAAGGACATTGAACTGACCCTTGGCCGACAATATCAGGACATGGGACAGCATCAGGAGGCACTGACGATTTTTAAGCAGTTGCGCACCTACCACTCCGGGCATAAAGGCACTCCCAGCAACGATAAGATCGTTGAGATGGCTCTTGGCCGGCAATACCAGTGCATGGAACAGCATCAGGAGGCACTGACAATCTTTAAGCAGTTGCGCGCCCACTGCTCTGGGCATGGAGACACTCCCTGCCACGACAGGGAAATTGAGCTGGCCCTTGGCCGGCAATACCAGTACATGGGGCTGCATCAGGAGGCGCTGACGATCTTTAAGCAGTTGCGCACTCACGGCTCCGGTCACGAAGGAGCTCCCTGCCACGACAAGGACATTGAGTTAACCCTTGGCCGGCAATACCAGTACATGGGACAGCCTCAGGCGGCGCTGGGGATCTTTAAGAATTTGCGCACCAACCGTTCAGGGCATGAAGACACTCCTTGCAACGATAAGGACGTTGAACTGACCCTTGGCCGACAATACCAGAGCATGGGACAGCATCAGGAGGCACTGACGATCTTTAAGCAGCTGCGCGTCGCCCGCTCCGGGCATGAGGAGACTCCCTGCAACAATAAGGATATTGAGCTGGCCCTTGGTGATATTCATGTGGAGTTAATGGACTGGGATCAGTTTGACCAAATGCAACTTGATGAGAGGGGGTTTTCGGGGCCGGAAGTGGATTTGTGTATCAGTGTTCGTTACTTTCGAGAATGCATTTGTTCTCGTCAAAATAAGGAAGTTTCAGAGCTTTTGGCCAAGGCCATTCATTACGCATGTAATGCAATAGAAAAAAGTCAGTATCTCAATGCTTCATCTTTTAGTCAGTTAGCTCACTGCGTTCGTATCTCGGCATTACTGCCTTCCGGGAAAATACTGGATTCCTTTTCAAAAAAGGAATTGAATAACCTTGGTTCCACATTTTTTGCCGAAGCTAACAAACTGGCGCCTGGCAGACAGGATCAGCTCAAAAATGAAGTCTGGAGGAAAACAGAGCATGAATTTTTGGCAAGACTATCGTCGGGGTGCTGATCTTTTAGTAACGGCGGAACGAACAAATAAGCCTGCACAGTGGAGGCTCTGGGCCAGGATGACAGCAGAGCAATGGGGATCCCCCACTCGGATCATTTTGCTCCGGAGAGGGAGATAAGAGAAATACCTGGTCGTAAAACCGTTAATTATGGGCGTGCAACTCATCATTGAGTTCAATGGCTGACTTATTGGTGAGGCATTCAAGCGCACCGGTCAGTGAGTTTCTCCGAAACAGCAGATCGGATTTACCGCTCAGCTCCCCGGCCTTGATCACCTCAATAACCTGCCTGTTCTCATCCAGAATCTGCACTTTGCTGCCGGCGGTCAGGTAGAGACCCGCTTCAATAATGCAGCGATCGCCCAGGGGGATACCCAGACCGGCATTGGCACCAATAAGGCAGTTATCGCCCACGGAGATCACCACATTGTTGCCGCCGGAAAGCGTGCCCATGGTGCTGCAGCCGCCGCCCAGGTCAGAGCCTTCGCCCACCATCACGCCGGCCGACACCCGGCCCTCGATCATGCTGGTACCCTCGGTGCCGGCATTGAAGTTGATAAAGCCTTCATGCATCACGGTGGTGCCTTCGCCCACGTAGGCTCCAAAGCGCACCCTGGCGGTGTGAGCAATGCGCACGCCGGCCGGCACCACGTAGTCGGTCATTTTCGGGAACTTATCCACTGAGTTAACGCTCAGAACGTAGCCGTGGGCGCGGGCCAGCAGTTGGCGTTCGGGCAGCTCTTCCAGGTCGATGGCCCCTTCGCTGGTCCAGGCCACGTTGGGCAGCAGGGTGAAAATACCTTGCAGGTTGATGCAGTGAGGTTTCACCAGCCGGTGTGAGAGCAGATGCAGTTTCAGGTAGGCCTCGGGTGTGCTGGTGGGGGCTTCGTCGGTGGCCAGGATAGTGATGACCCGGGGCTGTTCGCTCTCTTCGAGGATGCTGGCAATATCGGCCAGCGCCATCTGTTCCATATCGACAAACATATCTTCCAGGGCGTGCAGGGTTTTGCTGTCCAGCTCAATGCATTCGTTACCACCCTGATAATCAACCAGCCGGGCAATGCCGTCGAGCAGCTCCGGTGCCGGGTTGAGGATGGGCCGGGGGTAGAATACTTCCAGCCACTGGCCTTTGCGGTTTTTGTTGCCAATGCCAATGGCCAGGCTGAAATGGCGGTTGCTCATTTAGTCGCTCCTTTTACTGGACTGAGAATTACAAAAGTTCGTTGCGGTACTGCTCGCTCGAAAAGCCCAATAATCGGGTTTTGCCGGTATCCAGTAACGGTCGCTTGATCAGGGCAGGCTGGGCCAGCATCAGAGTGATGGCCTGTTCGGCGTCAATGCTGGCGCGTTGTTGTTCATCCAGCTGACGCCAGGTGGTGCCACGGCGATTGAGCAGGTTTTCCCAGCCCAGCTCCCCGGCCCATTGTTGCAAAGTGGCGCGTTCGAGGCCGTCCCTGCGGTAGTCGTGGAAGTGGTACTCAATGCCAGCCTCGGCCAGCCAGCGCCGTGCCTTCCTGATCGTGTCGCAATTGGGTATGCCGTACAAAATTATCACACGACCTCCTGTTTTACCGGTCTGAAAGCGGCTAAAGCTTACACGGTTATGGTCTGGTTTGCCTACTGCTTCGCGGGGACTTGTAACCTGATCTTTGCCATGTGGTAAATCCGTGGCTTTGTGCGCCGATACCGAGCGGTATATCAAGTCACAGGGTTGACAGCGTGAACAAACTCGGTGGAGCAGGGCAGTGCACATTTTCCGGCAGTACCGGCCGTTGCCGGGAAGATGCCGGCCAGGGGCGTGCGCTGTGTTTCTGGCATGATCCGGAGGCAGACAAATCCGGCGCTGATGTCCGCCAAAGGCTGGAGCACCGGGCGAAAAGCGGATTGCCCATGGAAGGATTCATGCTGCGTCGTGCTGATCTTGACCATATTGATCTGGTCAATCACAACGGTGGTGAACCGTACCGGTTAATTAACAGTGATCTGAGCCGCGCCAGTTTGCGCCACGGCCATTTGTATCGGGTGGATCTTTCCGGCTCACGGCTGCTAAAAGCCAACTTTGCCAATGCCAATTTGCACCGGGCGAATCTGGCTGGGTGTAACTTGCTCGGTGTTAATCTGAAAAACGCCCTGTTGGAGCACGTTCACTGGGGGGAGCGGCTCTACCAGGAGGAGCAGGCAGAGCAGCAGCCGGAGCAGGCCCATGAGTTGTACCAAGAGGCGGAGGAGACAGCCAGAAACATCCGCCGCCATTGTGAACACCAGGGCATGATGTCAGTGGCCGGGCACTTTTATTATCAGGAGCGGGTTTTTCATCGCCGGCAGATGCCACGGTTCTCCCGTTACCGGCTGTTATCGTGGCTGGTGGATAAGATCAGTGGCTATGGGGAGTCGCCCCTGCGGGTGGTGACCTTTTCCCTGGCATTGATTTTATCGTGCTCGTTTATCTACTTGTTCAGTGGGCTTAACAGTGATGGCGCTGTCCTGCGGTTTGATCAGAATGCGAGCTTTGCTGCCAATCTGCAATACTGGCTGGACTGCCTGTACTTCAGTGTGGTGACGTTTACCACCCTTGGCTACGGGGATTTGACACCCACCGGGTTATCAAGAATAGTCGCTGCCTGTGAGGCATTTACCGGCAGCTTCTCGCTGGCACTGTTTGTGGTGTTATTCGTTAAAAAAATGATTCGCTAGGAGGTTGTCGGACTTGTGGGTAAAGCCCGTGAGGCTGCCCGAGAATAGTCTGATTAAGTACAATCAGGCATCTTCTGTCCATTTTGTTGGCTCGAGCCGAATCCTGCAGGCTTCGTCAAACACCTCTCGTCAACCAAGTACTGTAAGAAACTGGCGAAGATCAACATATTTGGACTGATCATCAGGATGGATAAAACGCATAGTGTATTCATACGTATCAGGAAGTACGTTGGTATCAACAGAAAAAAGCATGAAAGTATGTGGCGTTCTTGAATATAAGTTAGCATCTGTCGTATGTACCCTTTTAACTCCGTCATTTACCCAGCTAATTCCTGCTGGCAGGCCTGTCAGGTTAAATGCCCAGGCTTTATCAACCTGATTGCCGTAGCCGAAATCAGAAATTTCAGCCATATATTGCGTCTCGAATGATGCACCTCCGAGAACACGACAAGCACCGGGATAGTTGCACCTGGAAAAATTAATTAATGGCGGATTTCGCACAGGATGCGTAGCAGTTAAATCAATACGACAGCGTACGGTTCCGTTAGCCGGGTCAATGTCAATAATGTCAATGTTAAGACCTAATGGGGCGAAACTGAAATGACTGGTAATACTGACGTCAGTCTGATCATCCAAAGCCTTCGTTTCAGGCGTAGCATCCAGCAACAGATTATTTTCATAGACCAGCAAGCCACTCCTTACCTTATCAAAGACCGGATCAAACAAGCCGTAGTCCAGTTCAGTAGGTTGTCGGGACTCCAGCCATATATCAGACCCCATAAATTCCTGATAGTCTATTTTCACCGCTTTTTTACCGTAGTCCTGACTGCTCAGGTGATGCAGAGTGACTTCATGGTGGCCAGATTCCGGCTTCAGGGAAATGATATTTTCATCAGCCAACCAGTTTATCCAGTACTTATCAAAGGCATTCAGACTATTGCCATATAATCTTTCAGAAGATAAAGCATCGAACCTGTTATAGCTTTCGATACGGCAAGATCCCAGCAAAAAATTTTCACAATATTTCGTTGCACTATGATGGGCTAATCTTTTTGTGTGCAGAAATTCGTGAAACAGCACATCCTCAAACTCCTTGAGATTTCCCCCCACAGGGTTGGTATAACAACGTTCGAGATCCGTGAAGATCAGACGTTCATAAAAACAGTGGTTTTGCAGATCATTGGGCTTGAGATATTTAGCAATTTCATATTTTTCACGATACGTCCTGCCATCAATCATGATGTCTTTTTTGTGGGGAAGTGCCTCACCTTTCAGATCAACAATCTGTTGTTTGTCATCCCAGACAGTGATCACATAGTCGTGGTTTTTGAGGTCCAATGCACCACTTCTCTGCGCCCGAACGACAGATTTTATGCCTGCCCAGTCTTTTGATCTCAATACCTCATTCCACTTTGTATTACCAGCGTTATACCAGCCGAACTTGTCAACCTTGGCAAAACCTTCCTTTTGGTAGCTATTGCTTCTGATCAGACTGTCCAACTGGTTTACAATGCGTTCGTGGAGTCTTCTGAGGTGAAAACGAGGTTTTTCACCATGCTCTTTCAAATAGATAACAGCAACATTATGGCGGATTTCAGCCTGTCTTTTGGTCGTGGGTGAAGACGTCGCCTGCACGGTGTGATCAGGGCTTACTGTGGTCAAAGTATCTGTGGGTTTGGCACTTGCTGAAGTGGGGCCTGTCGTGGCTCTGTCTGTAGATTTGCCGGTTGTCAACGTGCCGCTTGCAGGCAGGGCCGTTGTTGTTAAGTCATGGACTTCCGTGGTGACTAAAGTCGGTGTCGTAGAACTCATTGTGTTGATATCATCGGGAAATACCAGACCGTTGGCTTTCGTTACTACATCTACCTCAATCCAGGCATTGGCACTGTCCTCTTTGCCCCCTACACGATAAGGTCTGATTTTAAACGCACCCCATTTGTCCTCAAAACTCCGCCCAAGCCCCAATGCCGCATCCGTATAATCGTCGCCCCACCAGTTGGGCCTGGTGGCATTTTTTGATTCCGGTGTCATATCCAGCAAATAAGACGTTGTTTTCCAGAATTTCGGATCTTTGTCGTTCTCTGCATAACCCTCAAGATTAACCAGGACCCCTTGCTTGTTATTGTCTGCATAAGGCTCTGTAGTTCGATATTCCAGCCAGTAGGTATATCTGCAATTTCCGGATCGAATACGCAAACCAACAGGGCCATTGGATTTTTCACCGTGGTCAAAAGCATAAATGCGATATCTTCCGGATGCGGTTACCAGAGGCACATCGGTATTCAAATCGACCCAACCAAAGAAGCTTTTGTATAACAGATTCATTTCTCCTGCTTCATTGCGAGGAGCCGTACCCATCAGGTCGAACACATTGCCGGTATTTACCAGGTAAGCATTTTTTTCCTCAGTACAGGAGGATTTCCCCCGGCAGTTATACCACGAGTCATCATCTGGCATGGTTCTGATAATTTCGGAACCCGACTCCAGTGCATTGGCATGTCGTAGCCCCATAGCATCAGCCATTTGATGGGCAAGAGTAGCAACTCCCTGTTCACGATCATTAGTTGCAATCAGTGAATGACCGGCAGTCGCGGTAGAATTTTCGATATAGGGCGAAATCATGAGAATAATCCGGTTACCACCCGGATTTTTTGGGTCGATTCCACTCTCTTTCACTATGTCATGATACCTGTCTCGCCATTCAGTCCAGTCGGTATTGCTGTATTGTTCAATGGATTCACCCAGTTTCACTTTGATGACATCCCGGGCGATATCGAAATCACCATAGGATTGACGTTTAAAATAATTGTTGACACCATCAAGATCCTGGGCAAGATTGGGCCAGTTAATTTTGGCATCAGCAAATTCAATCTCATATATCAAAAGATGCGCTGATTTGAATGGATATCCGTCAGTTCGGATCTCTGTTTTGTCTGCAAATCCTCTGCGAATCGGAAGCCGGCACATGTTCGTGTTAAAATCCACGGCAAGTGACGCTTTTTCTCTGTTTCCTGTAATAGTTATTTCAGTTTGGAATGACTGGGGATTTTTAATCACAACACATTCTGTGTTACTTCCGGGCTGGTCTGAAACACCCGATACCTTGCCATTTTTTACCTCCAGCTTTAAATCTCCGTGTCCATGCCCGGTACTGACAGTAATGCTTTTCTGGTTATCAGAGAAGGCCACGGCATAGTTCTGGTCACCACCACCGTCCGGAATACAAATCGTTTCACCATTAACAACCCCGAAAAGTATATTTTCTGTTGGCCTTCGTGTTACACAGGTGTCTGGTAATCCTCGAACCATGGAGTGGCCAGATTGGGTAACGATTGGGTCAAAACCACGATCTGAAACAAATTTATACGTGGTTGATCGCTCACGGGCGCTGGCAGGGACTGTTCCATTGAGGGGGATAGCGGCTGCCGCCGCCGGCGAAATAACTCCGGACATGACCGACTCTGCTGCCAATGCCGTGGTCATGAATTTACATAAATCCCACACTTTGCTGCTGATTTTTTTATTCCGTACGGTTGAGTGGCTATTTTCCTGTTCTACTTCATCCATTAATGGATAGTCAGTCCCTTCTTTCTCATTCAGCAATAACACCAAGTGATCAATCAAATCTTCATAATGCTCAAAACGACCAGTGCTCAAATTGAGTAGATAGTGTTTTGCCTTTTCCAGGTGATCCGATGAGACATTGATTAATCTTTGCAGATAGTATTCAACGTCTTCCCATAGGGTGTCTGAATCAAAGCTTTTACCGGCATCGGTAATGGAGATTTGATTGGTCGGTGGAGCAATCCAAGTGCTGGCTGCATCAGGATCAGGTGATTTATTGACGGCTCTTGAATCAAGAATCAACTTTGAAATAGAGGAGGGCATGTTTTCTTTTGTGGGAATGATTTTTGTTGTGCAGCCAATTGAATTTTTTATTTTCCGGCCATGCGAAAATTGATCAGGGGGTTTAATGTCCGACGATTGAATGCTGTTTGTGTTAAGTAGAATCGAATGACTTACTGTATGCATGCTAAACCCTACACCTTAATAATTTTAAACTGACTGGACATGCAGTTATTTGGCTGTAGCTATTCCGGAGTAAAATTCAATCTTCAGCATCAATGCTTCTGCTGGAAAGTAGCATAGTGACGTTAGCATCGCCTGTTTTTTCAGAGTTAGATTTGCTGTAATTTTTCAAAAACTACTGCAAAGCCCACAAGATAGGACTTGGGAGACTTTTTCAATCAAACTCACCAGTCTCGGGAACTTCCCAACGCCATTTTGGTGATCTTCAATGCAGAACAACCGTTATTTCGGAATCAGTCACCGCTTCCAGCCTTGTCAGGCTGGTCGCTATCTATCTCCACCCAAACCTGAAAGGTCGCCTTGCTCCTTTAATGCCTTTATGTCTTGTGGGTGCTTGGGGTGTGCAATCAGGCTATTAGGCGGCTGAACAGCGGTATTTTGGCTGATTTTTAACCAGCTCTTGTCCGTGGTTGAAATAACCAGCGTCGTTTACCTGTAGGAACCAAACAATTAATGATCAAAAATCGGTATTATGGAGTATTTAATGAGAATCATTCTCTTCGCGCGGAAGCCCTGGAGAAGGAGCTAATTGCTCCATCAGTCGTAAATAACTGCTTTTGGGGTGCATATAGGGACTTGGGGTCAGGTCTTTCTTTTCGAACACATCCGATATTCAAGGCCTGCCCCCGGATTTTAAATTCCGGGGGCATGGTCCGGATTCCGGAAATCGCGCCAAACACGTTCACGTGCAGCCAGAAAACTTAACTTAGCTATCTGTCCAGTTCATGGGGTTCACTGTACATATCAATATCACTGGAATAGTCTGGATGTTGCTGGGAAACAGAACAATGCTCGGACATGGAAATACTGCGGCGGTCTATATTCGGTTTTGGCAAGTTATCCAAGAAGCGTTTGATTTCACCTGCTCCCATGGTGACTTTACGGAGATTGCCATCTTTGAGTCGTACGGTACATTGGTGCTGGCAAGGTAGAGTCTCGATGCACTCATGTCCCACCGAAAACATATCGACCTGAGACATATCGATTTTAGTATTCACGCGCTTCTCCTTTTTTTTATAAAAAGACCCAAACCAAAACCAGATAGCAACCATGGATTCTGCAATGCTAGCTCGCATGACATTGGCGGTTCCGGACTCAGAAAAGAACCCACAGTTTCAAACTGTACGGAGCTTGGACTTGCTGATTCGTACTAAGTTCCCTTCATATTGACGCGAGCCCTAGCTGTTGGTGCTATAAGCATCGGCTTCATCGGGGTCATAGCTGATGGCGGCGTGGGGCTGCCCTTGCAGCAGTTTTTTGAACTGATCCCGCTGCAGATGCACCAGTTCCCGGTGATTGCCGCCCTGGAAGTAAAGGTCGTGCACCGCATTGAGCTCATCATCCCAACAGGTTTTCATGCCGTAGGCAATGCCCATGGCCGGCACGGCACCAATCTCACAGTCGGGAAACAACGCTTCAAGGGCCGGTTCCGTAACCAGCTGCAGGCGGCGGCTCAGTTTGGTGTTGAGCCAGCGCAGCATCAGTTTGTTCATGGACGGGACAATGGCCATCAAATACCCATCGTCGTCTTTTAAGACAACGGCCTTGGCCATATTCTTCACTGGCACGCAGGCAACATGGGCGGTATTGAGTGCGCCATCAGAGTACGGGTGGCTGACGACTTCGAAGTCCGCCTGGTTCTGGTGCAAAAAAGCCTCGAGTTTTGGTGCAATCGACATCAGGCACTCTCTTGCAGTCGGTTCTCGACGGCGAAATAAAGAACAGGCCGAAGAACATAGAACAACTGTTTTGTAGAGTCTATACGTAAATCGGGTGACATGTGGTGGTGTTTCGTACTGTTGCTATTGTGCTAACCCACCAGCCAGCGAGTGATCGGATGGCGGCTCAGGCACCAGGTTGCGCCGAGCGAGATCACGGTAATTACCAGCGTCAGCAGTGGCACGGTAATCAGGGGTGTACCCGGTACCATGTCCCATTGGTGCAACGGCCAGAGGAACAGGGGGTGAATCAGGTAGAGGCCGAGGCTGTTTCCGGCCACAAATTGAATCAGGCGCTGTCCGTGTACTTGTACGACGGAAGAATAACGATAGCCAAGGCTGAAGACTGCCGCGGCCATTATCGCTGTATTCAAGGTTTTGTAGGATGTATAACGCCCGGGAGCGTATTTCCCCGCCAGTGCTGAGCGCTCCCACAAGCCGTAAAAACTCAGCAAAAAAACGATCAATGATGCCAGTATCAGCCAGCGCATATGATGTGGCTGAAAGGGCGTTCTGATCAGCGCATAACCCAGCACAAGATAACCACCGTACATAATCACGCCGATTTGCAGGCTTGAATTAATATTCATCAGGTACAAGGTGGTCAGGGCCAGCCAGGCAAGCACCAGCATTTTTAGTCGATCATCCGACAATTGTTGTGCAATAGGCTGTAAAAAGGGGATAACAAAATAGAGCGGAATAAAGTAGTAATAAAACCCCAAATGCCCCCAGGTGGGTTGGCTGGCGATATGCTTCAGGTCAGCAATGGTTACAGCCAGATCATAACTCAAACCGGCACTGTCCCAGCTGACACCGGCCAGCATCGCATAGAGCACTGACCACGCCAGAAACGGCACCAACACCCGGATGGCACGATGGGACAGGTAATAACGCAGGTTGAAAGGGCGCGTGTCACTCAGCAACAGGGCACCGGTAATCATGATAAACACCGGCACTGCCCAGCGGCAGGCAACGTTATAACCTACTGCCGCGAGCCAGTCTTCCGGGGCTATCTGGCCGAGCAAATGGCGGTATGGGCCAACCACATGGATCATAACCACAGCAACAGCTGCCACGGCGCGCAACAGGTCAATGTAGAAATAGTCAGACCGCGATGACATGAGTACTCCGGCGTTTTATGTGTTTCAGGTGGTAAATGAGACTGGGTTACCCGGGACAAATACTAAGGGGGGGAGCAAACAGATCCGTACCACCGTTCACACTGAGCCTGTCGAAGTGTGCTGCCCGCATCCTTCGACAGGCTCAGGATGAACGTCCTTCGACAGGCTCAGGATGAACGTCCTTCGACAGGCTCAGGAT
>Ga0126343_10001032_pt1 | contig 12338 bp, 8 predicted proteins | sample Cyp2metagenome_FD_92531 | JGI IMG/M metagenome (GOLD analysis project Ga0126343, IMG submission 92531) | Coral microbial communities from Lord Howe Island, Old Settlement Bay, Australia - Cyphastrea 2 metagenome | ecosystem: Host-associated > Invertebrates > Cnidaria > Coral ... | reverse complement strand
GACGGCGATCTGAACAGGCTGCCCGAAGCTCTCACTCGTTGCTATGTGACGTCATACTGGCAGTGATGAGTGGTTCCCAGACAGATACTTGAAAACAATAGAGTTACCCCCTCCCTCCTGGATTAGTGCGGTACATTTTGCCAAGTCTGCATCCTACAAGGCATGCAGTCCGACAGCGTTCACTTCGCGTAAGGTTGCTCTGCAAGTGGTCCCTGTAAGAGTCGAAGGAGAAGATGGGAGCTCAGTGAACACGTGGGCGTTGCTCGATACGGGAAGCGAGGAGTCGTTTATTACTAAACCTACCGCTGACACACTAAAGTTGAGAGTGAAGAGTTTCGAGTCCTTGGTAGTTTGTACCTTGACTGGGGAGTCTACAGTACGCGTGGGCAGAGTGGACCTGGCAGTTTTACCGATGGAAGGTCCAGAAGGCCATCGAATTCAGAATTCAGAATTCATCGAATTCAGAATTCATCGAATTCAGATTGAACACCTCAACGTGAATATGTCTAGGCCGCAGGACCTGTCGAAATGGGAACACTTAAAGGACATACCGCTTCCGGAGATTGGTGGAGAAGAAGTTACGATACTTATAGGAGCAAACATCCCTGAAGCTCAGATACACGAGGAAGTTCGCGTTGGTGGAGCGGGAGAACCATATGCTGTCCGTACTCTGCTTGGGTGGGCCATTATGGGTCCACTTAACGGCAACATTAGAAGCCAAGTTGACAAAGTAAACGTAAACTTTCTGAAGTATGGCAACGAGACATTAGACCAGCAAATGAATCAGTTTCTTGGTTTGGAGAACATTGATTCCACCAGCAGTAGTAGGAAAGGGATGTCAGTCCAGGATCGAGAAGCCTTAGGCAAGCTGAACAGTTCTGTTCGTCTAGTAGATGGCCACTACGAGGTGGGAATGCTGTGGAAGCAAGAGAATCCTTGGTTGCCAAACAACAGAATGACAGCTGTAGCTAGACTTCGTTCCCTGAGAAGACGGCTGAGCACAGATGAGCAGTTGTGCTGTAAGTACCGGAACTTTATGGATGATCTTTTGACAAAAGGATATGCAAGAAAGTTGACGGAAGACGAGGCTGCGGCTCGAAGTCCCAGGACGTGGTATCTGCCACACCACGGCGTCTTCCACCCACACAAACCGGGAAAAATTTGTGTTGTATTTGATGCTGCGGCGTTACATGATGGCGTTTCCCTTAACAGTCAGCTGAATCGAGGACCAGATTTAACAAACAGTTTGCTTGGCGTTTTACTGAGGTTCAGACAAGAACGCATCGTACTTGCAGCAGACATACAGTCTATGTTCCTTCAGGTGAAAGTACCTGCCGAGGACGCTGATGCCCTTCGCTTCTTATGGTGGGAAGACGCTGACTTCCGTAAGCCCCCTGAGGAGTACCAGATGGTCTCTCATATTTTTGGCGCCAAAGATTCTCCGAGCTGCGCAAACTACTGCCTCAAAAGAACCGCTGATGATAACAAGAAGATCTTTAGTAAAGAAGCTGTCAAGTCTGTCCAAGAGGACTTTTATGTTGACAATCTGTTGAAAGCCATAGAAACACCCGGAAAAGCGATTTCATTGGCACACGAATTGATGGCCCTACTCGAGAAGGGCGGATTTCGTCTGACTAAGTGGGCGAGCAATAGTCGAGAAGTGTTAGCAAGCATACCTGAAGATAAACGGGCGCGGCCAACTGTAAACCTAGACTTAGATGAGTTGCCTATTGAGAGGGCGCTGGGCGTTCTGTGGAACGTCGAGAAAGATGTCTTCCAATTTGAAGTCTTCAAACCCGATAAACCAGCCACTAAACGAGGGATCCTGTCAGCCATCAGTTCCCTTTACGATCCTATGGGTTTCATCTGTCCAGTTGTGTTGGAAGCAAAGAAGATCATGCAGCGGCTGTGGAAATTACAGTTAGGATGGGATGATCCTGTTCCAGAGTGTGAGCTTGCCCACTGGGAACGATGGAAGTCTGAGCTTTGCGCCTTGACGCAAGTACAGATACCCAGGTGCCATTTCCAGCTACACGGAGAAGTCAAAGAAATCTCTCTTCACCAGTTCTCAGACGCGTCAGATGAGGGTTATGGCATGTGCTCCTATCAGCGGTTCGTCTATGAAGATGGTTCTATTCAGTGCTCCTTCCTTATTGGCAAGTGAAAGGCAATGCCAGTGAGACCGATTTCAATCCCAAGACTTGAGCTGCAAGCTGCGACACTCTCTGCCAGGGTTTATCAAGTTTGCCGAGAGGAGTTAACCTGCAAGATTGATAGAGTAGTATTCTGGACCGACTCTCAAACTACCTTGCAGTACATCAAGAATGAAAACAAACGTTTTCACACCTACGTAGCCAACAGAATTGCTGAGATTCGTGAGATGACCAGTCCAGACCAATGGCGACAATGCCCAGGAAAATTGAATCCAGCCGACGATGCTTCCCGTGGTTTGAAGCCCCAGAAATTGATCGATCAGCATCGTTGGTGGAAAGGACCAGAGTATCTATGGGAATCAGAGGAGAACTGGCCTGAGGCAGAGATTGGTGAAGTCTCACAAAACGATCCTGAAGTTCGGGATGAAGTGCAAGCTCATTCAATCAAGATTGAAAACCCTGACCCTGGATTCGACTCAGAAGCTCCATGCGCGAGCGACCGGCCTGTTTACAAGATGATGACTCGCTATAGCTCGTGGTTAAAGTTGCAACGTAGCGTTGCTTGGCTGGTACGCTTTTGCCATTGGCTGAGGAACCGGAAAACCTCTTCTTGTACAGAAGCATTAACCACAGAGGAGCTACGGGAAGCAACCCTGCTAGTTATGAGGTTAGTTCAGGCTCAAAGTTTCGCTGAAGAGCTGAGAGACCTCAAGGCCAACAAGCAAGTAAAGAGTTCCAGCAGGCTTGCGAAGTTAAAACCGGTGCTGGCGGATGCGGTTCTTCGTGTTGGAGGCCGGCTGGAAGAAGCAGTTGTACTGTCCTACCACGAAAAGCACCCAATTATGCTCCCAAAGAAGCACCATGTTAGTCGGCTGATTGTTCGCTTCTGTCACGAAAGTCTTGCCCATGCAAGTAGAGAGCAAACCCTGGCGCAGACGAGGAAAATGTTCTGGATACTCGGAGGCAGAGGTTTGGCGAAGAATATCATTAGAAATTGCTTCAAATGTGGCCGGCTGAATGAAAGGCTAATGAAGCAGGTCATGACTCCCCTTCCTAAAGAGAGATTGCAACCGTACAAACCACCCTTTAAATTCTCCGGCGTCGATTTCTTCGGGCCACTAATGGTTAAATGGGGCCGCGGTTCAGCAAAACGCTGGGGATGCTTATTCACTTGTTTAACAACGCGAGCCGTTTTCCTGGAGCTAGTACCATCATTGGAGACTGACGATTTCATTATGGCCTTGCGACAGTTTGTCAGCCGAAGAGGACCCCCGAGGAGATCAGATCAGACAGAGGGACTAACTTTGTTGGAGCGGAACGTGAATTACAAGACGCAATCAGAGGCTGGAACAACACTAAGATCTACCAAGAATTGCAGCAGAAAGGAGTGAAGTGGACTTTTCACCCTCCTACAGCGGCGCACATGTCCGGAGTCTGGGAAAGACTGGTGCAGAGTGCGAAAAAGCACTTGAAGGCTATTGTGGGAGATAGATTGCTCAGTGAGTTTGCGCTGCGAACTTTGTTCACCGAAGTGGAATTCATCATGAACAACCGCCTGATTGTAGCAGCCTCAGATGACCCTGCCGACTTGGAAGCATTGACCCCCAATCACTTCTTGCTGCAAAGAAAGGTGACTGGATTGCCTCCAGGGGTTTTTGTCAGGGAAGACCATTTGGGCAGGAAGCAGTGGAGAAAGGTCCAATACCTAACCGACGTCTTTTGGAAAAGGTGGATCAGTGAATATTTACCGAGCTTGACTGAAAGAGAAAAGTGGCTGAAGGATCAACGAAATGTAAGAGTTGGAGATCTGGTGCTCATTTTTGAAGAGAATCTCCCCCGTAACAAGTGGAATTTGGGTCGCGTGACTGAGGTCTTTGTAGGACGAGATTCAAGAGTGCGATCCGCCAAGGTGAAGACTTCCAGCACGGAGCTACACCGCCCCATTGTTAAGCTGTGTCTATTGGATGGCTGAGACAGACACTCATCACGATTGGCAAACGTGTGAACTTTGACGTTTGAGGGGCCGCTGTCGTGTCTTATTTTTGTATGCGTGCCAACCGAGAACATTCTAAGAACACCTTATAGCACGTGCAGAATTCTCTCAACGCAACAAGTTCACGTGCGCGTGACATTTTTTCCTTTTGAATAAGTACTCTTGAACTTTACTCCAACGAGTTAGTATCTAATAAGTTAGTTTGCGAAGGTCGCGAAGGAAAGTTTTTCATAAAAGGTTCAGAGAATTTCGAAGCGACGTAGGTCGAGAAGCTGTAATCAGTACGACGCTGTGAAACTCTGATGAAGTGAAGTTTAAACAATTAAAACGTGGAGTTTACATTTCCGAAATATTGGAAAATATATCCCTCTACTGTTTAATCAGCCTTGCTTATTTTCGTCTATTATCCAAAAGAGAGAGTTTGTATGGATTGGGTAGACAGCAGGAGCCCAAGGGTAACGGGCTCCTGGTAGACAGGCCGCAAAATTATAAGGATTTGTATGGAATTTTGCAACTTTTGCAAGGCTCCCATTTGGGCAATTTTCTGCTGAAAACTCTTAAACTTGGTTGGGTAGCTTTTCATTCACTAACATAACAATACAGTTGAAATGTTTAGATTTTCAATCTAACCAATATAAGAAACTCACCCCAGTGCTTTCACGATCACGTCTCTGTAATGGGCTAGAACAGTCTCACACCTGAGTTTAAATGATTTTCTTTCGAAAAAAGAAATAATTTGGATGACCTTATTAACATATCGGTCAAGGCTGCAGAAAGATCTGTGATCCAAATTCGTTTAGGACCCAAGGTCCGAACATAAGATAAGCACAATCCGGAATCCGCGTCAAAAATTGCAGCTGGTCCACGATCCACTGTGTTTTCAAAATCCGGAATCCGCTCGATTTACCGCAGAAATCCACAATCCATGCACTTTTTTGGGCCAAATCCGTCGATCCGAAAACCTTTCCACCCCCCTAAATAAGGACAGGACAAGTTCTCACTGTGTTGCTGAGGGAAGCCATACTAGCTAAAATACCGTAATGTAAAGAAGATACGAAAGTGCAAATGTAGGTACTTAGCTGAGTCAGATGACTTGCTGAAAAATGTTTGTCAGAAGACTTGCTGGAAACGATTGCCTCGAATGATGGTCCCAGGCAAAAGAGGACAAAACCGGTTCTGCGTGACGTGAACTTAAAAGGCGGTTTTCCGTTAGGTGTCGAATTGCGATCACCAGACCAAAGCTGGGATAGATTGATTACTAATAACTAGGTAATTTAATAAGGAGCATTAAAGCCCCGGGGGGTACTCCCTATAATGGCCTATACGGGGAGGCTCCGCACGAAAGCAGAGGAGGTTGGACACGGTCAGAAAGGCATCATGGTTAGTCGTATTAGCGAATCACGAACGCTGTTTTATCGTGGTCATGAAATCAACATGGCGGGCTTCTAGGAAGATCATTTTTACCCACTTGTTTTTAGCTTTGCGATTTCAAACCCACAGGACAAGTTCGAGTTGTTACTAGGCTAATTGTTGGAAACTTTTTGATTCTAAACTTAACTTCTAAGACAAGTTAGGACTTGACTTCGGTGCTTCACTGTCGGCTTTTGTTACGCTTCATGAAATTTGAGTTGATGTTACATTTTGTCGATTTCTCTCCAAACCCAAAGTTGTCAGACTTCAAAATTAATATCCACTCCAAAGTAAGTTAATTTCCTAATAGAAAATCATCAGGCGCCCCTAAGCGCCCCTCTGGTTAGTGAATTATATGATGCTGAAGTTGGTGAACTTTTGCCACTATTTGCCTTTCACGCAATGAAATGTGACGAAGAACCCGCAAAATTGTGCGTGCAGTCCGCGTAATCTCCAGGTTTGAAAAAAGCAAAGTTAACTACCTTTCTTTATTTTACGCGGTAAAATCATGTAATCAATTATTTCTTGTTCCGAACCAAGAATAGTTACAGTTTGTTTGCTTTTTTTTTCACACCGTTTTCCTGCTATACATATTGAGATTTTTTGGCAGTAAATAACACAGCACGATTGCCAAACACTAAGGGAAACCTAGTTGTTTTCGTCTTATTTGTATCCTTTTAACTCGCTTTATTTTCCTTGTATTTGTTAGGTTGCACTGATGTTATTATTTATTTTATATGTTTGTTATTATGTCTGTTACCCGGCAAAAGTTGCCTCTTTATTATGAGGGAAAATTAACAACAAATTATCCAGTTGTTCAAGCAATTTATTTGTTGTTTCTGTGATATTTGTTTAAAAGTTCTTGTACACTTAGGTCAATGTCTCTTTGTAATTCTTGTTCTCAACAGGGATCAGAGTATGCACATTTCAAAGAACTGATTTCCATGGATATTAATTCATAACCAGTGTTGTAACCAGGAGCTGTGGAATGAAGAGACAGCCCCTATTCATATGCTGTCTCTACAATGTAGCTTTGAGTATGCTTGATGAGCTTGCCTTTATGAAAGGAAACAGCTTCCAATATCAATTATTTACTTTCATGTTTTGGAAATATTTGCTCCAAATTATTAGCATATCAGGTTGTTTAATTTAATATTCTATGATGCATTTCTTGACTGCCAGTTTCAGGCTGTAAGATAAATGTTGATAACATATTTCAATTAAAGATTGCTCTGGATTGTTTTGTTTCTGTAATGTGGAGCCATTTGTTTGTTGCCATCTGTTTTGGCCAGGTTCGAAATCATTACTTGTCTGGTAATGCTCAGTATTTCTGAGTGTTTTCCTAAAGTCCAGCCCAAATGGTCAAGGTAATCAAGACCCCAGATATGCACTTAACAATAGTCATCTCAAGTCTTTTTTTAAACACTGTAAAAATCTTAAAACTATTTATCATTATGGTGACTATTCTGTCCTGAGTTCATTGACTTTATAGCATGAAGCAAAGACAATGGGAATCCAGTCCACAGTCAGTAATGGTCAAACATTGGATTATTTACAATAGGTTCCTTTCAAAAGGTTATAATTTCTTAGGAAAAACTAGACACAAATATCAATTTTTATTATCCAACTGCACCTCGTGGAGTACAAATAATGCCCAAAACGAGTACAAATATCACGTGGTATTTGTACTCCAGAGGACCGGTTAGACAGGTTTCCTGCCGTTGACCAATCAGTTAGCTGGATTTCCCACGCCAATTTCGTTCCGCTTTGCATACTTCTGTCACACATTCCCCCGTAAATAAATACTCGCGAAGTTCTCCTCCCCCACAAACATAACAATTTGGCGTGTTGGATAATAAATCTCTTATTAGACGTTTTGTTTTGTTGTGTAGTATCGCCGAGAATTTTTACTCGTTGTTTGTATTTTGACTCGCCCTACGGGCTCACCAAAATACGGCACAACTCGTAAAAATACTCGGCGATACTACACAACAAAACGTCTAATAAGATATATAGAATCCTGCAATACAGGTTAAGTGATGGTCCTCATGTTGTCTTTTTTCCATATATATATTTGGCCTTGAATATGAGCATGCTGGTCACTGATTGCATAGAATTTATCAGCCATATTTTTTATTTCATGTTCTGTTCTCTCCAAGGACAGATCAAGGTTTTTATTTGAAAGAGAAGTGACCACTTTAAAACATTTGTGTGGTATGGCAGCCTAGTCTCAACTTGTTTTCAACATTTAAGACACAATATTTTCAAATCTGGGCTGTTTGACTGCCTTAGGCTGCCACTGGCAGTCTCGAGCTTTACTACATTTAACAAAACATATAGTTCTTGCATACCCCGGTAACCGTCCCCCAAGTTAAAAGCCCATCAATCTGGTCACCTTGACTTTTTGTAACTTGCTTGATTGACTTTGCAATATTTTGAGTTGTGGCGAATGTGTCAGTTTACAACAATGTAAATAATCCAAGGCAAAGTGTATACCTAAAATATTTTTGTACTACCTCACATCATCATGACATGTATGTACATGAAAGGTTTCCATGACCAGATTTAGGTACAGTATTGCAAAAGCTTACACACTAGTAACTATGACATCAGTGATCACTGAAAAAAAGATTGATTTTTTCTTGCAAACGGATCTTTACTAGTAAACTCCTTGCACAGACCTTACTGTTACCTTCTGTTGATAATAACTATATCTCAGGCAATGATACATGTATGACATGTTCGCACAGTGCATAAACAGTGTCTTTTGAGTTCACTGTAGAATAATAAAGTAGAACTTTTGAGGCATAAACACATAATTAAATGTAAACAATAACAGACATCCTGAAGTAAATAAGCAATTTGCATTCAAGCTTACGTGAGCTAAAATTTTCAGTCGCGACTTATTCAAGGCAATTCGATGAGAAGCATAAAGCTGCATTTCTTGGGAAGCACAGGTATTTAAGTGTTGCCATATGTTACAAAGTGGCAGGATATGTGGAAGAAATAGTTGCAAAGATCTATCTGCGTTCGTAGGATCTTGACTGATCGGTCGATCGCGCGTGGGCTCATCGTTACTCTGGGACTCGATCAGAAAATGCCATGATTTTGTTGTCTTCACATTCCCTGCTAGCAGAGGCTCTTTTCCTGGTGTTCGCTGATGGCCGTCAGCGAACACCAGGAAAAGAGCCTCTGCTAGCAGGGAAGTCTTCTAGTTCATCGATCATGATGCGCAGGTAAGGTAATCCAAAGAATTGTGGGGCAGAAGAACGTTCAATGTCCAGCATTTATATCGAAAATACGAGCGAAATCCCGCTTTAAGCGTGACTTCGGTCGCCTGGTCAGAGATCCGAACGCCACGAGGGCTCGCGTGAACTGAAGAGCATTCGATTATTTACCCATGCTGCATTTCGGACCGTGTCCAACCTCCTCTGGCACGAAAGGGTACCTTTTTCAGGCTTTTGGTATATACATAAGCTATAAGTATATACGCAGTATTTGTACTGACTTTCTGCTGCAAAACCTTCTCTTCGCCGTGTAGTGCCGTGTCGCAGCAGACGGATCGTCACGTGTTGGCATGCACTTAGCTTCGCACATGCGTGTAAAGGAAGAGCTATGCCAGCCATTAATTAGTAGCTGGCTGTCAATCATGTCAAACTGTCTGCAGCAAAAAACAATATGAAAAAGGCCTTCCACCGAAAGCCGTTAGAGTTAGAGACTGAGCTCAAAGTGTCAATAGTGTCAAAAAGGAAAAGAAAACAAACGGCGGTTACAAACATTATCCATAGACAACGCATGGTCTAATAAAAATTTTTTGGTTTACTTGACGTTTCCTATTCTACAACATACATCTTCAGAAGTGAACGGTTAAAATTGTTACTCGGGTAACCATTCTGAGGGAGAGTTTTCTTTAAATCAAAAAGTGCCAACTGTAATAAGGAGGAACTCGAGCAAATGCGTAAACAGTGATTTAACTTAAAACTCTCCTTCAGAATAGTTACCCGAGAGGAGTGCTTTGTTATAACATGAATCATGTGTTGAACAGACAAAAGAACAAGCCTGCTGAACATATCACCACTGTTCCAAAGAAAGATATATTCCTTGAATTGCCGTTTTTAGGTTCCCATAGTGAAGTTCTTGCGCGACGTGTTAAATCTTGTGTTAGTAAATTTTATGGTTTTGTCAATCTTAGGGTTATTTTGAATAACACATGCAGGGTTAAGTCTTTCTTTCCATACAAAGACCGTTTTAGCCGCTCTCAAAGATCGAAAATAGTGTACAAGGCTGGTTGTTGGGACTGCGATTCTTTCTACGTCGGAAAAACTAAAATGTTACATGATAGGAAGGCTGAACATTTTAAGGCTCTCACACAAGATTGTCACGCATCCGCTTTGATTGACCATGTAATCTCTACCGGTCACAACATCAAATGGGACCATTTTGAAATCATCGCCACTGGAAAGTCCGACTTACAGTCTAAAATTAAGGAAACTCTTTTGATCAGTGAGTTGAAACCCTCACTTAATGCAAACGTTGGTAGCGAGAAGCTATTTCGTTATTAATTTCTACCGGTAGTATCAACTATCGGTAGTATCAATTTTGTCATTGTTTTTTATCTTGTCATCAGTTCCCCTCTTTATTTTTTGCATTTTTTAATGTTTGTAACAGTTATAACCGTTCACTTCTGAAGATGTATGTTGTAGCACACGAAACGTCAAGTAAACCAGAAAATTTTTATTAGACCATGCGTTGTCGTTTGTTTTCTTTTCCTTGTAAAGTTGAAATGGCCGAAGAACAAGAATAGTTATATATAGTGTCAAAAAGGCTACCTTCCCCACCCCTGTGATAGGCCAGCTTGACGTTAAGCCCCCTAGCTACCGTTTAGGCGGCCACCCTGGCTTGAATCCAGGCTGCTCCTGACCTCAACCGAAAACCTTGTGGCTAGGTTTTTGCGAATTCAGCCAGTGATATATAAAGGCTTGACATTGATAAAGGATGTTTGAAAAAAGACTCAAATTGGACAGCCTTTTGGGTTGGACCTTCATCAGTCCCAAGTGAAATGGTAATGAAATGGTTTTACTCAGATGATTGCTCCTTCACGAGTTTTTTTTTTTTTTTAAATTTGTGATTGTGAAATCTAATTCTAAAATCAGCGGCTGTAGATCCGACCTCCTGCAGGTGACATTTCTTGCAAGAGGCCAAATAGATGGCAGTTTTAGTACAGAATGTATTATAGGGATGGTATAAGGCGAGTTTAGGTACTAATCAGCCGCAGGGGACTTATGGCCCTAGATTCCTGGATCGGATCCAGGAATCTACGGATCTAGGAATCTAGGGATTCAACCCGCTAAGATGTAAACTTTGAGCGCGCCTCGAATGACCAATGACCCAGTACAATCCATGTGGTATACTTCAAAGAGTTTATCTTAACTCTTACCTATCCGCTAAAACTTGTGCCTTCTACGATACTACTGACGGCTATAAGATCACAAGATCAAGGGTTATATTAACTCAACTAAATCGTTTTTTGTTCATAAGTTGTTAACGGCTGTCAGTCACCAGCGTTTGGCTGACCTTCGTTTACCTATTACTCGACCGGTGTTGCACGAACTTATTAAATCTCTCCAAAACACCACTTCTTCGGCCTTTCAACGCAGTCTTTACTAAGCCACGTTCCTGTTTCCTTTTTACGGCTTCTTTCGTGTTGGTGAACTGGCGGCTAAGAGTGTGGATAGTGCCGCTTCAGTCTTACAATTTAAGGATCTCAAATTTTTGGTACACAATGGGCAACCACAAATGATTAAGATCATCATTACCGCATTTAAGCGCAATACCGACAGGAAACCATTTGAAAATCTTAATTGATCGCGAGGACACTTTGCCATTTTGTCCCGTCAAATCTCTGCTAAATTACTGCAAATCCCGAGGGGCCCTCCCGGGACCTCTGTTTTGTCAACAAAACCTTGCACCCATTTAATACGGTCTATCCATTTAACACCAAACTCTCCCGATGTTTACAATTTTGTGGTCTTGATACCAGTCGCTTCCGAGGTCACAGCTTTCGAATTGGCGCTGCTTCGCTTGCGACTGATAATGGTTTCTCAGATGCGCAAATCCGCACTCTTGGCCGCTGGAAATCTGATGCTTTCAAAATATATATCTGCTCTGAATGCCTCCAAGTTAATTAAGTTTATTTAATAACATGTCAATAGGTTAAGCACCATCAAAACACTTTTACATTTCCTCAGAAATGTAGGTCAGACACGGGCTGCTACTATTTCTGACACATTATTTAGTACTATGATCAAGACTGTGGTTATTGTTGATGACCTTGTAGGACAGACAAGGGCTGCTACAATTTTCTGCCGTCAATGTTCTTAGTTACATTTTATTAGGAGATGTCGGAAACAGAGGTCAGACATGGGCTGCTACTATTTCTGTAGTTATTCTTGACGACCTTGTAGGACAGACAAGGGCTGCTACAATTTTCTGTCGTCGATGTTTTTAGTTGCATTTTAAGAGATGTCGGAAACAGAGGTCAGACATGGGCTGCTGTAGTTTTAGTTCCCGTCGTCACGTATTTAGTTGTATATATATTTACTTTCTCTGTGCGTCATTGCGTGACAGCAACATGTGGTCAGTCATGGGCTGCTTTACGGTATTGTGTAAACTCAACGGTGACTAAGGCACTGTTTACACTAGTCTCCTTCGCAGCCGCTCGGGCCGGAGTCACGTAACGCTCCCCGTCCCCACGCGGCTGCTTCAAACCGACATACATTCCT
>Ga0126343_10001031_pt1 | contig 12340 bp, 10 predicted proteins | sample Cyp2metagenome_FD_92531 | JGI IMG/M metagenome (GOLD analysis project Ga0126343, IMG submission 92531) | Coral microbial communities from Lord Howe Island, Old Settlement Bay, Australia - Cyphastrea 2 metagenome | ecosystem: Host-associated > Invertebrates > Cnidaria > Coral ... | reverse complement strand
TGGATCTTGCTTTGTAAAGGTCGTCCCTTACTCGACGACGAATGAATTTAACGATTATGGGAGGAACCGCACTGTCGCTTTTAATTCTATGGGATATCGAGATATCTTTCTCTTCAATGCAAACATCGACGATTGAGCCAACTTTTCGAACAATTTCATTTGTATTTTCACCTGAAGAAGTGGGAACTCCTCTGATTTCCAGGCATTCACGCCTTATGTATTGTTCTTGTTCATCATGAGCAGCTCTGCCTTCATTTGGTTGAGAGCATTTGACACACGGGAGTTCTCTTGCCTAAGAAACTGATTTTCCTTAGCTAAATCGGCGTTTGCATTTTCCAGAGCAGCGATTTTCTTTTTCATCTCGTTAAAGCCATTCGAGATGAAGTCCATCGAAGACCGCAACGGTTCAAGCTTCGTATCCAACAACAATGCGAGCTTAGTATCAAACATATCATCCAATGTAAACTTGATTGCAGCTTTCAGTGTCGCTTGTTCAATCGCCATAGAGAAAGGTTATCAATTTAAACTGGCACCATTCTAGACAATTAAGTAAAGAACTACTAAATAGAGGAAAATCAACACATTTTCGGGACGAGCTAAAAATCCGCCATGACAGCATAACAACCCCTGACCAAAAAAATAAACCTTGTAACTACTCAAATCGTTTAGTTCTTACTATTTTGAGTAGTTTTTTTGCTTATTAAAGTTTAATTTATTTTTTGCTGTATTTTTTTTTTGTATGTATTAAGCAAAATAAAAATAGTTGTTGTTGTTCTTGTTGTATATACAACCAATTCATAATGGCCGACGGCGCGGGTAAGCCTCGGTACGAGAACATGAAAACGAGGCGGTGAGGATAGAGTCGAAAACTTACAGAAGAGCGTGCGGTGAATAAGGCGTGTCAAAAACGTGATTTTGTTAAAGTTAGTTGCCTTTTTCAACATGAATAAAAGTCAATCGCCACGGAATCGTTATTGTTGGGTTCCTATTTGCGATCAAAAAGGATCTACCGGTTCAAACGGCGAGAAAGTTGGATATTTCAGTATTCCAACCAAGAAGCATTTGAGGGAGCAATGGCTTCATGCGATACGAAGAGAGCCGGGAAAACACTCCGTTACGAATTTCACAAAGATTTGTTCACTTCATTTCAAAGATGAACACCTTAAGAAGAGTTTTGGTATTGGGCGCTTAACGTACGTTGAAGGAGCAGTTCCATCTGTTTTTGCTTGGAAGAGAAGCTCACCTAAGAAGAGACCTTCGCCTAGACCCAGGGCTAGTTACCCTACAGGTGAGAAGAAGGCTCGAGCATCGTTGGTTTTAAGTGCAGTTCCTGATCCTTTCGCAGAAAAATCGCAAGATATTAACATAGATCCTGATCCTTCTTCGGAAACATGGCAAGATATGAGCGCAATTCCTGGTACGTCTTCAGAAACTGTTGGTTCAGAAGTGATAGCAAGCGAAAATCTACTAGACGTGTCGGAAAATCAGGTGTCCTACGAAGATCTTCAAAGACAACTAGCTGAAATGAAACAGTTACTCGATGAAAGTAAAGCAAAAATTGTACAACTTGGAGCCGAGGTGAAAAAAAGTTAGGTCCCATGCTTTGAATCTTTCGAAAAAGTGTGAAAACTTGGAGAACAGAATTTTTGAGTCAGATAATTTTATTTCTGGTGAAGATATGGCATTTTGTACGGGTTTTCCGTCCTTTGGTGTTTTCATGGCAACATACAATTTCCTAAATCCAGAGCAAAGAGGCGAAAACATTCGATATTGGCGTTCAGTCCCCAAAGATGTAGGCCCAGAGTATTATGAAAAGGAACCACAACTTGGTGTTGGACCAGGGAAGCCTAGAACATTGAGCCCTTAAGAGGAATATTTTCTCGTTATGTGCAGATGAAGGCAGAGATTTGCAGAACGTCACCTGGGACATTTATTCAAGATATCCCAAGCTACTTTCAGTAGAATTGTAATTTCATGGGTTAATTTCATGTATTTGAGGTTTAGGCAGCTCAACATATGGCCATCTCGAAACGTGGTGGATGATACCATGCCTCAAGACTTCAAAAACAAATACCCAAACACCAGGACTATTATAGATTGCACCGAGATAAAGTGTCAGATGGCGAGCAGTTTACTACTTAACAGTGAGTTATTTAGCAGTTACAAGAATCACACAACTCTTAAAGGATTTACTGCTATTTCTCCTGCTTGGGCACATCTCCTTTATAAGTATACTGTACACAGGTAGTATTTCTGACAAGGAAATTACAGAGCGAAGTGAATTCCTCGACCTCCCTTTTGATGACAATGATTCCGTAAAGGCAGACAAAGGCTTCACCATTCAAGATCTCCTACCTGTTGGTGTGTCCCTCAACATCCCACCATTTTAAGGGAATTCTTCCCACATGCCTGCTGAGGATGTTGTTAAAGCTCAAAACATTGCATCTCTCAGAGTTCATGTTGAGAGAACAATAAATAAAATTTAAAATTTCACATCTGGGATGGTGTACTTCCCCTCAGCCTCTTTGGCATTGTTAATCAGATCTAGACTGTCTGTGCTCATCTTTGTAATGGACAGGAACCAATTATACCTTAGGAATGCCCAAATTGATAATGCACCTTAGTTGCAAGAAAGGTCTTGTTACATACTGCATAAAGGTAAGAAAATCATAAGTATTATAAATGACATCATCTTTGGAGAATATGATCAGTCCACTTGTCAATAATCATGACCTTGTTACTCTAGCCTCATTTTGTTTACACTTATACTCTGAGACAGCAAAAGAAATAAAATGCTGGAAATAATAAGCCTTAAGCTTGTCACTCATATTGGCCCAGAATTGTTGATCAAATTTGATTCTTTGGATTGACATTCATTTTAGTGTATAAACAACAAAGTCACACTAAGCAGCACCAGCTATTGCCATTTTCCCTGGACTTGAGCATAGTACTCATGATTAGTTTTTAAACAGCACTGATCACCTACTCGTTCAGAGAAAAAATTTGGATCAGCGCAAGCATCCAGTGGGGTTACTGCAGATTTTGTTGACGGGCATTTGAAAATTCCAAAAGGCTGACTGCAACCAACGTCAATGACATTCCCATCAGGGGTGCCTGCAGAGATCAGTACCTATAAAATCGCGATCTATTAAGCTCTAAATGTACAAGGAGGAAAGTACAAATACGACGTGTAATCAGTTTGTTATGAGGAGTTTTACTGTTGACTTTACGAGCCCCTGAATACGCCACTCATTTTCGATCGTTTTTGGCCGATTTGAGGCTTCGAAAAGAAACAATTGCGTAAAGAAATAATTTTTGATTCATCGAGCTTAAAACAATACCTTTGCAGCTAGTGGCCGTAGGGCTTCATTCTGGGTGAGTTTGGAGAAATTCAATTTTTTCGCTATTTCCAAGTTTAGTTGATATATAGGCGAACCTGCTCTTAAGCCTCAAAAACATTAAATTTTAGTTGAAAGGATTTGTTTTCTAGTAAAAAATATTAAGGATTTAATCTCTTCTTATAAAACATCAAAAATTCGATACAAATATACCGCTTTACTAATTGTGCTTTTACGGTCATTCCTTTACATGGATCACCCCTACATCGCAGCCAAAATAAAAGATCGGCCTTTTTCATCTCTGGTGGCTTTCTTCCGTGAAGACAAGCTCCAGGAATATCATTTTCAGTCACTGAAACCAGCTTGTAAACATGTTTTCTCCGGGTGTCATCATCTTTCTTTAAGTTTCTATCCTCACCCGCCTCTTTTCCATGTTCTTGTACCGAGGCTTACCCGAGCCGTCCGCCGCTATGAATACGGTGTCTTCGTTTTCAGCAATCCAGTGAAAGCAATTTTTGATACCTTGTGTAGATAGAATAATGTAAATGTTTTTTGTTGTTGTCTTGTTTAAATTAATATAAAAATAGATTATTTTTTCATTTGCATTGCAGCACCCACGAAATCCTTGACAAAGAACGTGACCACAGCTCCCCGAGAAATGATTTTAACACTTGTTTATTTCCCCAAGATGGCTCAGTTGTTTATTTCACTGATAACTTGCAATACAGTGGCAGTTTTAGAGATACACATAACCAATTTTCCATGGTTCATGGCAATTGAATCATTGGCTGACAAATAAAATCAAATGAAAATGCTATAAATTCTTAAAACTATTAGCTGGGTGATAACCATTTTTTTCTAGTTTGATTAATTAATCAATTAAGTGACACTATTAATGCTATTCGCCACCTGTCTGAAGTTTGTGGATCATGACAATGGTAGACAAATAAACATTACAGTGGTCGATCCACACTAAGTTTACAGTAGGGGAGATTTTCCCGGATTTGTAAGACTTTCCGGATTCATCAATTTTAGAGTATTCAGATAAGTAGGGGCTACGGATACAGGACGATAATGATGAAACGGTTAAAGGAACACAATTACGTTTTTGCGCATGTGCAAGATTTTGATTTTTTGACAAGCGGTCAAGAATTCAAAGATGCGGGGATGGTGATGTAGAGCTTCAGAAATCCGTTTGCATCGTCCTCAATCAACTTTAGCTTTGCCCTAAAACTTCTCAGAATCAAAGATCAGTAATACACGGTTCTCGTAAAGGGCCAATTTGTGTGTAATCGAGACGTTTTGGTGTTAACTTCAATGCCGTTTGAAGGAACGTCGAGTGCAGGGAAGTGTTACGACGGCTTTCTCCCGGCAGCTTTCAGAAAGGTTCACGAGATCGGGAAAGGGCTGAAAAGTAATGGAACCAGCAGCGTAGCAGAATTTTTGTAAAGAAACCAATTCACAAGGCGTGGGAAAGACTGAAAGGATCGCGCTTACATTTAACACATAGTTCAGACATTATATCAGGTTCTCTTCGCTCAGCTATTTAGCTCAGCTATTTAGCCATCAGGATAGTTCTAAATCTAAATCTAAATATGATTATGTCGGCAAAATCGTAGGACGAAATCATGCCAACGTTAGGATGCTAATAGGTAAAACTATACTAAAATATGCAAAAATAACAGTAAAAGTTAAAATACTGATAAAAATTACACTAAATTAATTTACTTTTAAAAATACAAAGAGATTGGCTAGAAACAGTTTCTTAGGGAAGTTTGTTCCATTCAGTTATTGTCCTGGGAAAAAAAGAAAATCTAAAAATATCTTTATGTCCTTTCGATACAATAAATTTAAAATCGTGACTACCCCGAGTCCTCCTTTCTCTATTTGTTATCAAATAATCTCCCCAGTCCCCATCTAGGAGGCCATGGCACATCTTGTACAAAATGCAGAGCCTTGCGTGTCTTCTCATCGTTTCAAGTCTATCCCACTGTAGGTCTTGCAGCATTTCCGTCACGCTCGTTGTTCGATCGTAATTTCCAGTAAAAAAGCGCGCCGCTTTCCGCTGTATCCTTCCTAGAGCGGCTTTATCTTTCTGATGGTGTGGGTCCCATGTACTACAGGCATACCGGAGTCTTGGTCTCACAAGAAACTTGTACGCGGTTTCTGTTACTGTCTTTGGGCAGTTCCACAGGTTTCGCTTGATAAGTCCTAAGACCTTATTCGCTTTAGATGTGATAGTTTCGACATGTGGCATATGGTAAGGACTCGTGTATAAAATCAGTAAAACATCATAACATTGCACATCAGCATATTGAAGCTTGTTATGAACCACGGACTCACAGTTGCCTTGTTTTTGCATTACTCATGCGGCTTTTCACGTATTATGCCACTACATTGATCAATACAGTTTTTATTTGGGATTTAACACGAAAAAATAAGTCGCTGTCCCTGACTAGTTGAGCGAGTTGATCTTTCTTCCTGTAATTGAGAGATGAACGCGAGTAGCGGATGGGATATAAACAGCGCTTACCTGTCACTTTGTCGCGTCGGCATGACGCGACAAAGTGACAGTTCTATTGTTTTCCGATTAAAGAAACCAGTTAAGTTCGCGCTTGCGCTACATCGTGATAGTGTCCCTTTAATAAGCAGTTTAGTGCCTGGACACCGAGAAACAAAATGCCTCTGAAAAGAATGCTAGGTGTAGGTTGAGACAGGCTGATGTTCTTTCAACTCGCTGGCCACGGTATTGTTGTCCATCAGTTAAGTTTAGCTTATTCACTCTTATTTAAGCACAATATTAATTTAGAAGAATAGAAAAGAGAAAAGAAGAAAACAGGTAAAAACAAAGCAAAGCTAGCTTACATGTACACTAGGCAAAAAAAAATGGGGTGAGAGTTCACCAAGAAAAAGACCAATGGGGTGAGAGTTCACCAAGAAAAAGACCAATGGGGTGAGACTTCACCATGAGGAAAAGAGCAATGGGGTGAGAGCTCACCATGGAAAGAGATGTGAGTTCACTATATAAAGGCAGTGGGGTGAGAGTTAACCGTGGTAACAAAAAAAGAGCAATGGTGTGAGAGCTACTGTATTCGGGGGCTGTAAAGTAGCATATGAGCTGTGATATTGAACATTAAGTCAAATCCCTCCTTCTTAAGTCAAGTCCCTCCTTCTTACTCTTTTAGACTCTAAAGAAGAACTTTGCCGACCTCCAAAAGTCAATTGATGAATTGACAAGGCTTTCAGTGGTTACTATAATAAGGACGATGTTGGATTATGCAGCACGGCCGCTCTTTGGGTTCAATAAGTATGAGGCGATTGATATCTTAGAAACCCTCCAGAATACATTCCGGGATAATCAGGATGAGAAACGTAAATTTAACCGTTTGGTGTACCAGACAGCTAGAAGGAAAGTGGACCTCCCTAAAGAACACTTCCGCGCTCTGGTTTTACGCCTTCTAGGAGATAAAGATCACACTAAAGTGTATGAAGCTGTCGCAAAGGTAGAAAACGCGATGAGCACAAGAGGCCCATCGTCTGGCTCGTTTCACCGTGGGCGGAGTATTGATGTCCCCTATAAGGGGCGGGGCATGAGAAGTAGTGCTCCAGTCCAATGCTATTTTTGTGGAAAGTTCGGCCACATTATGGCGAGGTGTTACGCGAGGAGGGATATGCGGCAAAGGCCCCCGGCGACCCGTGGTCGCGCCAAGGACAATAAGTAATAACTAATTCTGGAATTAAATAGAAGCAAGGCGTGTTTTTGGTTGCAATACGTATTTATCTTCTCTCTTGATTGTAGTAAGAAGAATAAAATAAATCTTGGAGTTGATTGCTGCTTGATTTAATGCGATGTGAGACGTCGTGTTGGGTTACTAAACATAGTTGAGGTGGGAAATGAGTTAATGCTTTAATGCGTACTTAAATCCGATAATCCTCATTCTTTCTCTTTTGTATTTGCCCGTAGGCGAGTATTCCTTTTCTCTTCACTTTCCCGTATTTTACTTTTTCTGTACTCTGGTCACAGAGAGTTGAGAGTTTTTGAAAACGGGGTATCTCAAAATCCTCCCAGTCATACTGGAATAAACCTGTCCTCTCTCTGCTGACTTGTGCGGGGTTCTTGTACATGTAAATAAATTCCTTTTAACTCTTTTTCTTTCCCCTTTAGGCGATATTCTGGTCATGGGAAAAAGATGATAACTTTGACAACTTTGTTGATAATGTTGATGTTTGCGCAAGTGCGATACAGTGGGTAGACATAAGGGGAAACCCCGTATCGGTCAGCATTGAGTGGACAGGAAATGACCGCCGGCTGGGGCAGAAAGCTCTTCTAGTTGAAAAGGGAGAGGTCATTGGGCACATACATGGGCTACTGTTTCGAGATCCTGACCATTTTGTGGCAGGGGAGCTCCACAAACATGCAGCTAATTGAGCAGAAATTGCAAAACTAGCTCCTTCTTTACACCAGGAAGAGACGTTGTCGTGGATTGGGAAAAAGGTGTCAATATTCCCATATTTCAGACATTTCAAAGGAACGTTTAAGGGGGAGCATTACGATTCCTATCAGCCACCCCAAAGGTTGTTCAAGAATAACGTATCGTGCAAACAGTTTAGAGAATTTATCAGAACAACGCTGTTAAGACGCCTGAAATCCGCTGTATTTTCCCTAGTGGGTAAGGTTGGTCAAGTGAGTCCACCTCATATCGTTTTACCGTTAACAGTTTAGCCTTCGAAGCCGAGACTGTGTCATGATGCGCGGTACTTAAATCTGTGGATGCGGGAGAAGCCCTTCTCGTTGGACAGAGTGACCGACTTACCCCAGTATGTCTTCAAGGACTCTTATCAGACGGTCCTGGATGACAAGTCCGGATATGACCACCTCTTGCTATCTGAAGATAGTCGCACGTATTTTGGTATCCAGTGGGTCGGTTGGTTTTTCCCTATAATTCATTACCATTTTGTGGGAAAATTTCCCTTATGTATATCATTCGACTGGCCTTATGGCGTCAAATGTTCTGCGCTTTAGGAGATCTTCATCGCTAATAAGATTAGCGTCGTGGTAAAGGACGAGGAAAAGGCGGAACTCTTCAAACGTGGCCACACTGCGACAATAAAAGCCTTAATTTATAAAGCGCAACAAACTACTCCACGAAATCGCAAAGGTCGGCCGTCGTCAGAGTCTTAACAATTTTAATTGTGGTGCGAAAGCGGCAACCTCTGACCCTCTGATCTCGGTTGTCTCGTCGCCTTCGCGGCGAAAACGTCTGTATCTTAAGCTCCCTAATGTGCCCTAGACTCGACTACGACTGGATCATAAACTCGCTATTTTTCTTCCACTGCAAACTCCAAAGAGCGCAGACGGAAAAATATACGGGTTCGAGAGCACATCGTTTTCACGACGAAACTCTCCGGATTTAAAGGTTTTCGGATTTAAAATTCCGGCAGTTCAAATCTCCGGAGACACGACCAGACTGAGGAGTTTTTATTTGGGATCCGGATTCGTCCACTCTTGTGTAAACTGCAAAATCAATCCGGCACTAAATTCATCAGGAATCGGGGAAATTTCCTTTAGTGTAAACATAGTCTTAAGTAGCTTTAAAGGAACAGCAAAGATCCATCTTGTTTTGTTCGCAGAAGTTGGTCACGGAAGAGCGAATTTCAGTGAAACACATAATTTGATTAAGGAATTATATCAGAGAAAATAGGTTGCCCGCCAAAGTTTAGCCTAAGCCTAAACTGGCTGGTACAGATAAAAATGTTCAACCAGGAATCGATCTGTCCAAATCAACAAACATAAATTTAATCATGCAATTGTTTACATTCCCACGGAGGTTCAGGGTATAATTTATTAGAAACACAGACCAAGGCGGGCGACTTAAAACCATTTGCCCAGAGTTGTTTTTTGATTTCCAAACAGATGCGTGTATAGTTAACCCGTAGAAAGTGTTTCTATGGCATTTCACAGCCCATAGAAATATATGGCGATATTTTAGTGCAACAATTCGTTTAAAACACACGAATATTTTGCGTGTCTGTTTGATCTCGTGTCGGGCTCAAGCGAAACCTCGATTTAGTTTATTTTTCGCTCAGTCATACCATGAAGACCAGAGCTGAATATAAAAACCATTGAACGATTCTCAAGGAGCTGTTGTACGACACGCGAGTCAATCAAATATTCAGAAAATTCAGCATAACCAGAAGTAGATTTTTAGCTCAATCGGGGAGAAAGCGTTTTTCACAAATTTCTCCCAAGAAAAACTGCATTATCAAAAAGTAACTGTGATCCGTTTATTTTCTAGCCAGGGCCTACCTATGAACAAAAGTGAGCCGCAAAATCCGACTTTTCGACTTGCGCCGTTGTTTGGTCCATATTTATGAGCAGTAGCTCTTTATAGTGGTTTTAATTTTTCAGGAAGTTATTAACGTGGTTCACTAACGACTAGTGATTTACAAGCTTTTCTCGTGTTCTCCCAACATCACGTGTGGTCTTATTACTCTAGTAAATCCATGGAAAGAGTGGTCTATTGCTTAAATATCATTGCCAACTGCCCTCTTTGTCTTCAGTTTTTTTCACTACGTGCTCACCGCTCTTACAAGAAAACAGGAACTACTCACAGTTTAAAGATAATAAGTTACAAATATCAAAATTACATACCGCCCTCTTTCGTACGTATCTCAGTTTTCTCACTGCTTTCCAGTGTTGTTACATTAGTTACTCGATCTTTGAGGAGAGCAACAACCTTGACCTCGTAACTGCTGTAGGGTCTCAGATTACGCACCATGGTATTGGAAGATAGAACATTTTCCACATTCAACAGAACAATGTCACTGCTACCTCTGCGTATGCAAACAGCTACATAGCCATACATGTCAGTGGTATTCAAGTTGCTGGTATTCAAAGGCAACCAGCTGACATTGACGGTTGTAGAACTTATGTTGCGGACTGTGACATTCCAATGACGTTGATATGAAGCTAGAAAATCAACAAATATGAAAAACGTTGCCAGTGTATGAGCCTAATTTGACTTTAACTTCTCAGCTCAAAACAACACGACCTTCAGTTGATATGTACACAGCTGTATATAAATTTCAACAAATTGCCCATCGATTATTTTGTGAAGATTTTCTTGACACAGCTACCATAAATATCCTCTTGTTGTAGAACAGCTAATTCACCTTTTTCTCCTTCATTCTCTAAAATACCTGTCTTAGAATCTTTTCGTTGCTTGTCTTTCTTTCTTAAACTAGCCTCCTTCTTTTCACGTGTGATATCAGTTGCATCTAAGCAACAGGCAATTTCATTAAAATAGCTGGAGACAGAAACGTTAGGTATTCCAAAGGCTTATAATGCTTACATTTCAAATAGTCTTCTCTGATCGGTCGGAAACCACATTTTAAAGAACCAAATTGTATTTAATGCATTTTGTGCAGCAAATGAAACAGAAAACATTCAATATAAAACTCCTTTGCCTGGTTGTTCAAAACCCCGATTAAACTAACCTCCGATTAAGCGTAATCGTCGATTAAAACCACAAACACCGGGTTAGCTAATCGGAGGAATTGACAACGTTGTTCAAAGCCCGATTAGAGGGGAGATTAGTTAATCGCTGATTAACGGTTAGTACGTGGTGTAAAAACCACTAATATTGTCTCGCTTATTAATAGCCTTAATGCGTGATGACATCATACTTGTTAAAATCACCACCAAGCCTCGGTTTGAGAATGGAAATTTTAGATTTTATCATGAACTAATTCCTTAAGCAGCAATGATGAAAAGAATGCCCAAGCGAAAACGAAAAGTTTGAGAAAATGTCTTGCAAACGAGGCTTGGTGGCAAATTTTGAGCATGTTACGTAATGGCACATAAGACCTGTCGACAATTAGTGTACCATAATGCAATTTCCGGTGAGTAAGGACTGTATTTGTTTCCAATATGGCGTCTGCTATGGAATGCCAGTGAATGGTGGACTTGTGTACTCCAGTTGTATCGCCGACAACTTGCAGTAAGCCACCACTCGCATCAGTAAAATTTTAGTACTAACATCACTTGGTCGATTGGTTTCAAAACGTAATAGCGGAGCTTCAGCGCGCGAAGCGCGCCAGCGAAGCACCATGGGTAAGACAAATTGGTAACCCATCAAGCCGAGAAAATTTGGTTATAACGTCAGCGTACGAGCGAGCGAACGTCCGTCCGTCCAGACTCTGGGGGAGGGGGAGGGGCGTCTCGAGATCTTCCTCACCGTCACCCATACGGGAAACTAAGAAATGCCATCTTTCCTTGGCAGTTTTTTTGTAGAAAAGTCAGAAAAACACTCATTTCTATTTGCCATGTCAACAAACGATCGGAGAGGTTGATCTAACGTTTCAAGGTAGGGTTTAAACGGACAGTGTCACGAGAATCACTTCAAAAATACAAAAGTGCAAAAACACATTTACAGCAATGGCAAGCTACAGGTAGTGGTGCATTTTCTTAAAAATAGCAATGTCAGTGTAAAGAAGTTGAAAAAAGATGTGAAATCACTATGCTAACGACAGAACTCAAGCTCTAAACTTGAAAAGTTCAGGTGGAATTTTTCAAATTTTGCCATTTTGGCTGGAAAAAATAGCCTAAAATGAATTGCAATTTCCCTTTCCTCCAATATTTTAGTTGGTATCTTTCTCTTGATGTTCTAGGTGCATTTCTTGTGTGAGCAATAGTACTTAGCCATGGTTTAAGTCCTGCTATATCAAAAATAGCAGAAAAACACCGTGACACTGCCCCTTTAACTGAAGCACAACGTGAAAGAGAACGGCAGAGAGCAAGGATTAACAGACAAAGATGTGGCGAGGAAGTTCGCGAAAGAGTAGGCCACGGCTAGAAAGAAGGCGCGATAGTACTACTCAACAATGCTGTGAATTAGATCGAGTCAGGGCTAGAGAAAGGAGATAATACCAAACAATGCCGTGACTTTTGTGATGTAGAGCGAACGAGAGCTATAGAAAAGAGCTGAAGTACCCGAGAAATT
>Ga0126343_10001030_pt1 | contig 12340 bp, 8 predicted proteins | sample Cyp2metagenome_FD_92531 | JGI IMG/M metagenome (GOLD analysis project Ga0126343, IMG submission 92531) | Coral microbial communities from Lord Howe Island, Old Settlement Bay, Australia - Cyphastrea 2 metagenome | ecosystem: Host-associated > Invertebrates > Cnidaria > Coral ... | reverse complement strand
TAGGGAGATTTCAAAACACCTATCGAAGATATAAAAGCTCAACCTACAGTATCTCCCCGAAGCGAAGCAAGCACACAATTTTCATGGAAAAGGCGAAAGTTGTTATGTATTAAAGTCGCCGCTTACCGCAATTTGGCATTTCACATCTGAACTAATCTTTTCGAAAGATCAACGAATCAACCACTTTTTCCCGCTGTGTTTTTTCGTCTAAACACAAGAAACACGTTTGATTTCTCTTGTTATCACCTGATGAAACCATGTGGCTTCTTGCACGGCTGCATATCTCGACGCGCGAAGTTCTGTACTCTTCTGAGTCAATTTCTCGGGTATTTCAGCTCTTTTCTATAGCTCTCGTTCGCTCTCCATCACAAAAGTCAAGGCATTGTTTGGTATTATCTCCTTTCTCTAGCCCTGACTCGATCTAATTCACAGCATCGTTCAGTAATACTATCGCGCCTTCTTTCTAGCCGTGGCCTGCTCTTTCGCGAGCTTCCTCGCCACATTTTTGTCTGTTAACCCTTACTCTTTGCCGTTCTCTTTCACGTTCTGCTTCATTTAAACCCTACCTTGAAACGTTAGATCAACCACTCCGATCGTTTGTTGACATGACAAATAGAAATGAGTGTTTTTCTGACTTTTCTAAACAAAAACCGCCAACGAAAGATGGCATTCCGTGAGGAAAATCTCGAGATGCCCCTCCTCCTCCCCCCGAGTCTGTACGGACGTTCGCTCGCTCGGTCGTACGCTAACGTCATAACAAAGTTTATTCGGCTTGATGGGTTACCAATTTTTCTTAACCATGGTGCTTCGCCGGCGCGTTTCGCGCTCTAGCTCCGCTACAATAAAACGAGGAAATCTTCATTACAAACACAATATATGCATATCGCTACACCTGATCATGAGTATCAAACAGCAAATCGCTTCTCAATGAAGGATGACCGAATACAAAAAGGAATAAAGAGAATTCGTTTAAGCTTGCAGTGTTAATTCAAGCTTAGCTTAAATTTGAATTTTACGGTGTGTATTTTTTGCCAGTTTCTTAATTTAGTTTTGCAGACATTTTATCTGCGGTAACCAAACTAACCGAATAAACCCGAATGAATTCAACTAAAAAAACGAGGATCTCCCTTTTTGGCAAGCACGAAATGCAAATAAGGAATGTCAAAAGTAACTTTGGCTTAAAATGATTTGCTAACCTTTAAATTTCTTGGTTTCCAACAACAGACGAAGCGGCTGTGACAACCAACGAACACAGAGAAACCTTCAAAACTTGTCTGCATGTCTGTGTTTATAACACGCGAGGTTAAAAGGTCAAAACGAAAATCGTCAGAAATCGTACAATCTGCAACTTACAACAACCATCACAAAGCAACTCACTTGCTGTTGTTTAGAGATAAGCGAAATTTACTTGATGTAATTTAGGAAATGGCACACAGCATGGCTTGAAATAAGGAGAACGTTAAAAAAGATTCTCGCCGAGGACACTACTTGTAATAATTTTTATCTCAAACGCCATAACAAAAAAACACTTACCGCCGGTTGGGAATTCACTTCTTCCAGTGTAAATCCTCAGCTGAAATCTTCCAGGCAGAAACTTGCAGGAGAAGTTGTGAAGAATGAACTGAACTAATGAATTTTTTCCGAGTTTTCGATAGATCAACGAATCAACCACTTTTTTTAACTGTGTAAACTGTTTTGTGAATTTCTCTACGGGCACGTTTTTTTTATCACTCGTTCAATCATGTGACTTTTCTGCACGGCTGCACAGCAGCATCTCGGCGCGCGAATTTTAACTTCGGCAAGTTCTGTTGTCCTCTGCTCATGAGCCAATTTCCCATCTTTTACGGAGTAGCCCACGTTAGCTTTGCCCCAAGGCATTTTTCAATATTACATGTGCTCCACTGTCCTTCACATTGTTTCGTTAGCCCTTGACTCGCTGTTTCGCTTCCTTCCCCAGTGCTGGCCGCTCTCTTTCGCTTCTTTCTTTCTTCTTTGCAACTTCTTTCGGCTTCTTTGCCTGTCGAATTCCTGCGTCCTGTCGCTATATTAAATTTTTGCTTCAGTACAACTCTGTCTTAAAAAGGGTAGATAAACCTCCGCTATTAATAATTTTTTTCTTTAAAAATTCCGCTAAGAAAAGAAGTTATTCTTTAGCTTCAAATCAAGCCATGTCTTTGTCAACCTACTGGCTAGAGTAAATTGGCCGCCATGTTGCGCGACACTGTCGTCGTCGTCGTCGTGCGTACGCGCCCACGAGCGATACCGCTAGCTATGATAACCATAGGAAAATCACCTAATGGGTTTCCCATGATGCCTATGGTGCTCCGCTGGGTGGCCCTTCGGGCCGCCGGAGTTCCGCTATTATTGTGTAACGTGTTTGTTTTGTGTATGTATTCATACTGCTAATTTTTGTCATGGTTCGGTTCTTACTTTTCGCGAGGAGGTTTCATCACCCCATTCGAATTTTCGTCACACTTAAGACCTTCACATTTTTTTTCTCGCACGAAGGAGCAAAGTAAAGTTATACTTCTGTGCTTAATTTGTCTAATTTACGAGGCGCAATGTAAACTTTGGATTGATATCACTCAATGCTTGGGAAATTTGAGCTTATAAGAAGCGAAAGGCGCTCTTTCAATGGTGTCTAAAAATAAGGCCGACTTAGTCTTTTTGCAAGAAACTTACAGCTCGCCAGATGTAGAAAATTTACGGAAAACCCATTGGAAAGGAGATCTTTACTTTGCTCACGGCTCTGAGCATAGTAGACGTGTTTTGATTCTTGTCAAAGACCGGCTTAATTTTGAATTAAAATCATGTGCACATAATAAGCAAGGCCGCTATATCATTTTAAAGGGCAATGTACCGGAGCAACTTTTTGTCGTAGTCAAATTATCTATGCTCCAAATAAAACCAGCGAGCAGTGCATCTTTTTCCAGGAGATTCAAACTGGGCTTGATAGTCCAAATATAGAGGCTGCATGATTGTGATATAATTAGTGGAGGAGATTTCAATGTAATCTTAGATCCCGAGTTCGATGGCTTAGGAGGAAAGCCTAAATTAAAAGAGCTGGAGAGCTAGGAATCCGGATGAGAGGCGTTTTTCGTTGCGATAAAAAAAATCCAGTGATTCAACGATGATTAGATTTTTGGCTAACTTCAAGTAGTTTACAAGAAGATGTAGACAACGTAGACATTATACCAGCGATTAAGTCGGATCACTGAGCAATCACATCGTTTATTAACGGAATTGAAGACAAACGTCATGGGCCCTCCTTTTGGAAGTTCAATGCAAGTTTAATTGACGATGAAACGTATATATCACGCATTGGGGATAAATATTGCACGTGGATTGAGGAAGGTAAAGAAATTGAAGATCCTCGTGTTCTGTGGGACTATAAAATTCGACAAGAAACGATTACCTATAGTAAATTCAAAGTTAGAGAAAGCAGAGCAACATTGATGAGTTTGGAAAGGAAGATAAAAGATTGTCAAATTCCTCGCGATAAAAACCCAAGTTCAAAAAATTTGAATGATATAGAAATCCTTCATACAGACTATGACCGTATGTACGAGTTTATTGCAAAAGGAACAATTGTAAGATCAAGGGCGACCTGGTATGAATATGGCGAAAAAAGTAACACATATTTCTTGAACTTTGAGAACTCTCGCAAAAAAGGAAAGCTGCATAGGAAAACTAAACACAGAAAAAATGTGAACAAACTGCTTTATGATTTCAGTATTGCTCTTGTTAATGATATAGAGATTGGCGGCCTAAAAATGCTTGATATCCAGTCAATGATTTTGTCACAGAGAGTCATGCATTGCACTGAAACGATTTATCGAAGACTACCATAGGCCTTGGAAAGGTGTCCTTGACACGTTCTTAGGTGAAACTGGCGGAAAAATCTATTTTACGCAACAATTTTGATACCCATAAACTTCCTATTTATCTACCGGACTTCTACAGAGAGTGTCTTGATGCGTGGTCTGCTGTAAGTGCAACAAGCGTTCTTACTTACGACGATGTTGTTAATCAAACAATATGGAACAATAAGTTTATCCTTATTGAGAACAAGTCGTGTTATATAAAACATCTGGCTGTCCATGTCAGATTTGATATCTGACAATGGTAGGTTTCTTGAAAGCGAAAATCTATTTCTAGCTCGACTATCTCATGTCCACTTCTTTTAAATTAATGGGCATTCTGGAAGTTTATCACGAAATTCGTTCAGCAACATATTCGTCCACCATCGAACGACACGTTTCAAATTAACATAGAAAACGCTACGGTAAATATTTTGAAAGTTACTTCGAAAATGCTTTACAATGAACTTAAACGCAAAAAGCAAACGGCGCGTTCTGGCCAAGAATAAATAAAACTAAAATATATAAGATATAAATTGATAAACAACATCGTTTTTAAAATTAGAAAAAGAAAACACAAACATATATACTTCATAATTTTTTTAAAAAAATTAACAGTTTACAGGAATAATTTGCTAAGAATTTGAGTATCTAAAATTAGTTTAAAAAGGGAACGCTTAAAACTTTTTACACTGGTACACTATTTAATATCCACACTTAATTTGTTCCATTCTTTCGTGGCTCGCACAGCAAACGCTCGTCCCCCTTCAGTACTTCTCTTAAATCGCGGGCACATTACGTTTATATTACAGAAACGGGTTGATCTATTATGAGTGTGAGAGTTTCTGATAAGTAGATCATTTAGATATTCCGGGATATTGCCATTCAGCCTTTTGTAGGTTAGAGCGCATCGATTTACATATGATACAGCATAAAAGGGAACCCACTTTAAGGTGTTAAATAAGTCGAGGGAAAGTGCTGTTCGTTCGGCATCAAGGGGATAATTCTAGCCGCACGTTTTTGAAGACGCAGGACTTTCAAAAGATTTTCTTTACTGCAAGAAGTCCAAATCGTGCTACCGTAAGGCATTACAGGTTTAATGATCGTAGAGTAGTATATGTCTATATGCTGATTGCGTTTGAGATAAGGACTTATGTGACGAAGGAGTCCAATACGTTTCGCCAGCTTTTTGCATTTCTCCTCAATTTAGCGATTAAATGAAAGATCCTGATCTAATGTTATCCAAAGTAGTTTGAAATCAGTAACATGTTCAATATTGCTTCCAGTCAAGCTAACATCTATTGAGGTAGAGGCGACAAGGTTCCGCAAACGTTTGCCTGTTACCAGCATGGACTTCGTTTTCTGAGAGTTAATGAACATTTTGTTCCGTGCTGACCACTCATCTAAACGTTTGAGATCTTGATTTAGAACCTGTGTCAGATGAGGAACATTTTCCCAACTAGAGCATTTTGATAAAGTTGTATCATCAGCATAAACGTCTAGTGTTAAATCACGTATACTTAAAGGCATGTCATTTACAAACGATGGAAAGAGAATGGGTCCTAAGATTGATCCTTGAGGCACTCCTTGTAACAACTGCTTACTGGTGTAAACAAAATCTTTCTGGCAGTTGCTTTGTTCCTGGATTTCTGAACAAAAGGTAATCTCAAACATCCTTAACGCTAGAAAATTTTATCTTTGAAGTGTTGTCGTAGAGGACTTCATATTCTTAACGATATCATTTTATTAGCTAAATATTATATTTATAACTGTAAATTACATATCATACATCCTTCTTTAAAGATCTTTATAGCTAAGGTTAAAGCAACTTGCCAGATTGAACAGAAAATTGTAGTTACCGGCAATAAATTAGCAAGACATTAAAAAAATGGAACAAATTTCTACCTTGTTTCAGCTAATCTATTCTCTTTTTATGCGATGGTGTACGTAGAGATATATTTATAATGTATTAAACATCTCTATCTTTTTTCCTTTCACTTTTCTCTTCCTCTGTGTGCAACCGTTTTATGTAAGCTTGTTGAAGTAATATTAAAGTATCTCTTTGCCTGTCCCTTGTACAATTTATAAATAAACACAATATAATACAAAAAAAAACAAACAAACAAAGACTGAATGAATACAAACGTTGAGAATAGCTACGTTCGGAAATTAGAAACTAACGAGGCAGAAAACGGGCCAAGCTGTTACCTCCCACACTTTCCAGTAATTTGGGAAGATAGAGAGGCCACCAAAGTAGGCATTGTATTTGACCCGGCTGCAAGTTGCGAGGGCGTTTAAACCAATAGCTTAGCTCCATATCTCTGTATATAGACCACACACAAACTACAATTCCTCGATTCGCTCCGACGAAGGGCTAACGCTCGAAACGTCAGGTTTTGAATCTCCTTACAGTGGCCAATTTACATTATCAACCAAGTTAATAAAACTCAGTTATCTTGTTATACTTCTCACCGACTCAGCATCACAGTTCCTTTAGAAACTTACCCCCCGTTTACTTGATTGACGGGCAGCTTACCGGGCCTTAACCTCAAAGAGTTGTCCTTGGGATAATTCTCCGATTTAGAGTGAGACCAGTCGCCCTAGTAGCGGACATCAAGAAAATGTTTTCTCAGCTGTCGTCGCTGAGAAAAACTGCAAAAATCACAGGCTGTTATGGAGAGATCTCGATTCCACAAGGCCTTCAAGGATGTCTATGAAGCAGTCCCTTTAACCTTGGGAGACAGCATCCCGTTATCTCACCCAGTTTGTGCTTTGAAGCCACACCCTAGATTTCAAAGAGAACCACGTACTCAGCAGCAGCAACGGTCCTGCTTCGAGATATGAACATGGATGATATCGTTCACTCGTAAGAAACTGTAGACGACGCCGTTTCCTTCCGTGAAAATTCTGCAAAGGTCCTTGGTGGCGCTGGTTTCCGTAACCCAAAGTGGTGTAGTAATCGAACAGAGGTGCTAGAAGAAATACCAAAAGAGGATTGAGCAACCGCAGTAAAGCTTGTCAAGACATTGGACTCAAGACATAGTGTCAAGACATAGGAGTCCACTGGAATGCGAATGAAGACGTTTTAACGTTTATAGTCAAAGAAATCGACCTGTCCCTTTACACAAAGCGGGGGCCTTTTATGTCGTTTTGCTACACTGTTTGATTCATTGCAGTCCTTGGCGCCATACACCATCGAAGCAAAAATGGCATTACAATAAGCCTGGCTGCGCTGCGTGGTCTTGAATGAGATGAACAGTTTCTTGAAGAGTTTCTTGACGATTGCTGTCAGTGGGCCAAACAGTTGCCAGAAGCTCCACAGGTCAAAATCCCAAGTTACTATCGACACTACAAGGAAGCAGTGGAAGATGTCTCACTTTAACCATTTGTTGACGCGAGTAGGCTATGCTGCAGTAAGCTACGCCAGATGCAGACACCTGAGTGGAGAGATCTCAGCTGCCCTGGTAGCAGCCAAAGCAAGAGTAACACCGATTAAATCCGTCAACATCCCACGCCTTCGGTCAATGGCAGCAGCGGTCTCTAAGAAGCTAAAAATTCAGCTAAGACAACAAACCTTGTAGACAGATAGAATGTATGTAATCTGCTGGATTCCGGGTCACTAAAGACTACTAAAATCCTTTCTTGCTAATCTAGTAGCCGACATCCAACGTAACTCGGACCCAGCTTAGTGGCAAAATGTACCAGGAGAGCAAAACCCCGCTAACGACTCAACAAGAGGTCTGTTGAGGAAGGTAAACAAGAGCTGTCAAAAATCAACCACGCGCCTCAACGGTAGCATGTCCCTTGATCCCTTGTTTGACATCCAGAGATTTTCTTCCTAGTGCCGATTGTTAGGAGTAGCAGCTTGGATCGTGAGCTTGATTTGTAAAAGTATCATGAGCAAGACTTTTGAAAAGCCATGGGACCGGAAACAAGCAAAACAACTCACATGAAAAAGTCCTAGAACCGTTAGAAATTAGTAACCAGAGATGAAGGATGTTTGAATTCTCTCCCGCGCAGATACTTGTATCAGTGATCCCAACAATTAGCGTGTTTCAGCACCAAACCATTTTCTTTATGGCTAAATAGGTAACCAACTTGCACCCTGTGTCATTTATACACAAGACCTGAATACCAAGTGCTGGAGAAGACTGATACCTGTCGACCCTGAACACTCGAAACAAATGGGTTATTAAGGAGAAACGCAACATTACTCCCGATGACGTGGTCGTCCCGATAGTAGATCCCGGAAACTTACGAGAGCATTGGCCTTTGTGTCTAATTCAAGAGATTCCCTGACGAGAAGGTCAGAGTTGTGCGCGTTATAACAGGAGGCAAAGATTATGTGCAACCAATCACAGAGTTGTGTCCGTGAGAGATATAAAGAGAACGGGAGGAACAGAACACAGTCCTGTTCGAGGGGAATGATGTTCTGGGAACGCTTGCTCAGTAACACTAACGCCGTCCGTTGGGACGGGCGAACCAAAAAAACTGCATGCTTTTAATTAAGTCTTCACTAATTAATATTCGAAGCCGTCGTGCCAGTTAGTTAGTTGTTAGAGTTCGGACTAGAAACAGCACGTTTAGTGGCTGCGTTTTTCTTTCGGTTTTTATACTAGTTGTAGAATTTCGTATCGTCGGTAAAACTTGGTCTAGGCGAAGGCAAAAAAATAAGCTTTTTTGAATGACCACTGACCTTCTGCTGTAAGGTGAAATACTTTGTCCAACGTTTACATTTAACGACTGATTGGAGTACTTTACCAGATGGAACAGTTCCAACATTTTAAACTTTTAAAGGGCACCTTAGATTTTTAATTTAATCTTACTATTTATACATTCTTAAGTTTAACTTTGTAAATGTAGAATAACTAAGGGTTTTAGGCTTTTAACTTTTAGCTTTATTGGTACGAAGGGACCCTCTGAAAACCATTTGACGCAACAGTTCCATATTCTTGGCGTGTTTTTCTTTAATCACACGTAGCAACTGACACGGTTGCCCCTTTGACTGGCGTTCGTTCAGTTAATTTGATAATCATTTCTCTGCAGAAATAGCAGTTAACAAGTAAAAGGCAGCAGATCATTGAGCCAAAAAAGACCTCTACATCATGAAAATGCTCCTCTTAGTGCTCTTGCTCCTGTGGAATGATAAGGAAGGTGCTCACGCAACACAAGGTAAGCAGACATATTGTTTCAATATGCCATCTTTTCTAATTGTTGTTGTTGATTGTAACAGATGTACGGGAGAGGAGGAGTCGTACTATGAAAAAGATAAAATGAAATGAAAGAAATGTAGTAAAGGACAGCTTCGAACGACAAGTACATTATGGTAAAACAGTAAAATTATTCGCTCTCGAATTCCGCTCGTGATAGCTGACTCAGAATGCGTCCTTGCAAACTGTCACGAGATAGAAGACTTCAACTCATCATCTAGTTCTTAATCATATATTACGGCTAATTATTTGTTAATTTAAAAAACTTAGCCTCTGGTATGGTAAGGAACATTGTTTGGTATACATTTTATACAAACTGGTGCGAAGTCATGAGTGCTGTGACAACGTTTTTTTTGTCTAGAATTCTCACCTTTATGTATGTTCTCGTGAGCTGCTATTGAAGAAACAAATATTTCTTTTCTTTCACTATTTAGTTATAATTACGTCTATGCTGTTGGTAACGGTGGTAGATCCAGACCTTCTTGTATTTCCTTTTCAAATGACCATGACCATATCTCTATTTTGAAAAGTCAAAAATTTCCTGTTAGTATGGCCGCCCAGAAAATGACATGTAAGTTGGACACCCAAACTTTCGAGGCCCTGGCACCTTTAAGTAAGGAAAAACTGTTTGGGTATGAAGAGTTTTTCTTAAAAAAAGCGGAAGAGGTTAGAGGAGAAGAAGGTGTGATAGCCTGCTCTGTCCCCTAAGCAACTGCCACTACCTAAAGAGCTGGTAGACATTCCAACTTAATAATTTCCTGCTTAATTACACTCCCAAATGTGATGGGAATATCAACAAAAGGCGCTTTTGGCCAATGAAATCAAGTAAATGCGTTATGATGACGTCGCTATGCACTAGAGTATCTGTAGCTATATTCTTATTATCCTATTTTAATTTGGTGCCCAAAGCATGAGCGCTTTACCTGGTGCGGGCCTCTAAAAGGTTTGAGGTGAAGCATTCAGACAGTATTCAGTATTCAGTAATCTTGTTTAATAGCCTAATGTTATCCTACATGAAAGCATACGTGATGTGCAACATGCTTTCTTAAAGACAACTCGTGTTCATATGAACTATGCATGAGATATATAAATTTCCTTATATAGGTTGTGGTTCAGTGGTTGATAGCACACTAAAAAGTCCTGGATATCCTAACAACTACCCACCCGATATGGACTGCATTTATTCGACTTCTATACCACACAACATGACGGTGAACATTTCGTTCATCGATTTTGAATTGGAGAATGATCCATCATGCAGGTAAGCACTTAGCTGTCACTTCAAGCTTTTATACCTACTGCTCTCTACAACACGATCGCGATCTGTTCCTTCCTTTAATTTGTTAAGGATTGATTAGAGTGGAGTGAAAGAAATTTGATGAGATTGCTCTTGCTTTATGAAAAAGGACTGAGTCAGCCAGAACAGAACTCAGATCGAATGTTGAACTCTTGGAATGTGCTTTGGTGGGGCTGCCAGGATGCACATTCATATCAGGTTGATTTGGGGTGCTGTCTTCAACTAAAAGACAGCCGAATGTTATGAAAAGTTGTTTAATGTCGCCAGTTAATAAATTTAACACACTTCGCTTAGTTTCTTGACAATTTAATTATTGAATCTTCTGCCGAACATTGTGTGAATGTAATGACGATAAACTCAGTTGTTAAGTAAAACTTTCATCATGATAGCGGCGCCCTAAATGCCTCTATATCATAGTAAGCAACACATCTGAATTCAAGCTTTGAAGTGCTGCATTTAAATTTACTGAGTTTGAAAGAAAAGCCATTTTGATAGCTCAAAGTAAATAAAGCTTTTACGTTCTAGCGGGATAGGAAGGACTAAAAGCTCTTCTCCGCTTCGCCAGCGTGACATCTCGTCCATCTCTTTGGGGTGTTACTTTTCCCCGACTTAGGCCTATTAAGACAAAATGCGAAAATAACAAAAAAAATAGCCCTGGTATACTGTCATATCCGTTATTGGTATATATGTGCCTTTACATGTCGGTCTTTTCACAAAAATGGGTGCCAGTATTTTCTCTACGGTCAGCAGCAAGCTTGGCTATGAAGGAAGTGAGATATCTGATTGATTTATCTTAGTTAATAGCCCTTTGAACTAACTGAATTGGGTACTAATAGCCAATTATTTCCGTCCTATGACCAGCTTTGACTATCTAGAGATTGTTAATGACGGAGTAATGGTTGGTAAATACTGCGGCCAGAGGACTGGACAAAACATTCTTTTAACTGGAGACCAGATAATGATGAATTTCTACTCAGACAGTGACGTGGAAACAAGGGGATTCCTGATATATTTCAATTCTGTTTCACACGGTAAGTACTTTTTCCCGATTTCTAATGTCTGTTTTACTGTAAAGTTGAATATTGAGTATCTTAGCCACGCTAAAAACTGTTAACAGGCCTGTATCTCAAATGTAGCATCTCGGTCACGTCTTAGTAAGTACAGTTCGCCGAAGGTATGAATGAATGAATGAATGAATGAATGATTGAATAAATAAATGAATGAATGAATAAATGATTGAATGAATGAAGGAATGAATGATTGAATAAATGAATGAATGAATAAATGAATAAATGATTGAATGAATGAATGACGAAATAAATGAATGAATGAAAAGTAGCTTTGTTTCGGTGTCTGTATTTAGCTAGAAGCTGATGGAGCCGGGACAGTGTAACTTACATAATTAATTTAATACTATATAAGAATATTTACAGAGTTGTGAAATCTACATTTCTAAGGGTTCCATATATTTTATGGAATTCCTGCCAAATTTAATTGTTTTGAATCTTGATAGCTCGAAGTCACTATTCTCTAACATATACTCAGTGTTTTTAAAAAATGTAAAAGAACTTTAAGTTTTAAACATGACATGTTTCTATCGTTCAACGATCAGTTTCAGTGGTGAATTAGTTATACAAGCAATGGTGTAGTAGTAGGGGTTTAATATGGAGAAGGAATTAGACAATAAGTTAGCTTATTTGGATGTCTTGGTCAATAACAACCCTCTTAATTAATCTCCAGAAATCTGTTTTTCCGTAAGAAAACATTTAGGGGACGTCTTAACCAACTTTCTTAGTTTCACTTCGTTTTCCTATAAAATGGGTCTTGTTAGAACACTGGTGGACAGAATTTAATATATAGATTTAGGCTTGCCTAAAAGCGTAGCTTCAGTTATTTACTTGAATGTTGTAAATAATTATACAGTAATCCAACATGTGAGGCAAATTTTGGACGATTTTGTAGTTTCGGCTGTT
>Ga0126343_10001029_pt1:10000-12345 | contig 12345 bp, 9 predicted proteins | sample Cyp2metagenome_FD_92531 | JGI IMG/M metagenome (GOLD analysis project Ga0126343, IMG submission 92531) | Coral microbial communities from Lord Howe Island, Old Settlement Bay, Australia - Cyphastrea 2 metagenome | ecosystem: Host-associated > Invertebrates > Cnidaria > Coral ... | reverse complement strand
CGGTGTTTTATAACTTGACTAACAATCTTAAATATTTTTTAACTATTTTTAAACTTTGACTTTGTAAATAGCGCCTTTGGACCTATGGGAAAGGGCGCTTTATAAATGTCTTATTATTATTATGGTTTGTGTTGTTAACATTATTTTATCCACTGGACAGTGATTTATCCGGTGGATAGCGTTATTCAGCCTTTGAACAACTGGGGCAAGGTGTTTTAACTTTTTCATTCCTCAGTGTGTGTAGAACACCATGTATGCGTTCTAAAACAAGGCAGTATACGTAATGGTAAAAATTACTCAATTTCAATGAAATCAGGGTTTTGGTTGGCGACGTTCTTAGCAACGTCCTGATTAGCATACAATTTGCACCATTGTCAGGCAGTGACACATCGATCTTGAAAGGAAAGTGCCGACCTTCTCCCCGGCCCTTGAGAAAACACATTTATTCTAGTTCTCAGCCTCCTTTGAAACACTCAGTCGTCTCATCAATTTTGACTGTTTATTCTCGGTTTTTGTCATGTGATCAAAACTAAAATCTTAACCATTCAATAAATAGATTCAAGAATCTTGGATAATATAGATGATTGCAATATAAACGACGTTCATCAATGCAAGTGCGGCCGCAACACTACTAGAACAGAGACCTGGAAAAATTCAAGCTCTGAGCGGGATTCGAACCCACAACCTCTGCGATGCCGGTGCAGTGCTTACCCAACTGAGCTATCAAAGCCACATGAGAGCTGTTATATGCGGGTTAGCCCTTTACATGTGGACAGTTATACTTGGCCCAAGTATAGTAAAGAGTGAAAATTAGCTCAGTTGGGAGAGCACTGCACCGGCATCACAGAGGTCGTGGGTTCGAATCCCACTCAGAGCCTGAATTTTTTCAGGTCCCTGTTTAAGTAGTGTTACGACCGCACTTGCATTAATGACTGTTATCACTCAATTGCTACTGAGGGATAGAAATAATTTTCAATATAAACAACCTTGCCAAGAATCAGGTCTTTGCTGTTTTTCATTTGCGTGCTATTCGCAGAAATGTGTCACCCAAATTTATAGAGCATTGTATGGAGACACCATGTTTGTGCCTTTCAGAGGGGCACAAACATGGCGGCTGTAACGTAACAAATACATCTGTCATTGAGTTTTGTTATTGAAATGAAAATTTTTACTCTAGAGCTCTAGCACATTGAAATAAGTGCTTATTCTAGTGCAAGCACCATTTAGTTAGCAAACACTAAAGTGATCACTCGTCTTTTGACCAACGCAACAGCATTTTCTGGGTACCATTTCATGTTACGCAATGGGAAAGCTTGGAAATTCAAACATGCTTTATTACAAAATGAAGAACCCTGTGGAGCTGGAATATGGTCAAATGTCAAGTTCCTATAGGATCTTTCAGCTGATACAACTAAAACCTCAGAAGGAATAGTAGCTTTTAATTTGAGAATATGACTACATCACATGAAAATTGAGAATAAGCATTCTGGTGTATGATTACTTAAAAGAAAAAAAAAAGAAAAAATTGAAAACTCTTTCCCCCAAAAAAATTAAACCTAGGTTCTTTTTCAACCTAAAAAAACTAGCTTTAACCTAAAAGGGGAAACTCTCACAGCTGAACTGGAAATCCGGCATAAGAATAAAATAATGTAAGTGTTAGTTCTCAAAACCATTTCTATATATGTCATAACTATAGAAAGTCTTATGCAAAGCCTAGAACACCTACAAGTGAGCTAACTTTTTATTGCATTACATTAACACCACCGTAATCTACAGTGTCTAGACCACTCATCCACCTCTAAGAGCTCAATAATTAAATGAATATGGCGGCTGCATGCAGTACTATCTTTGAACAGTTGTATTGACTTCTTTTTTGCACCTAAAAGTTTCAAAGTGTCCATGATTTTAGATAGCGCCAAGTTTAACATTTTGGTTATCACATAAGTCAATCATGGATGATTGACGCCTTTCAATTAGACGAACACCTGTCGAGGGAAACACACCCAAAATTTGTAGAATCAGCTAAAAACACCGTGCATTAAATAGAAGATCTAAGTATGTGTTAGAATACATAATATCAACCTTCTCAGCCGTGTTATGGAAAAATGGGCAAACATTTAAATCAAAGGAAACTAAGAAGAAGGCGTGGATATATGTAATTAGTTTATAATTGATAATTTTTGAAATGACTTTTTGAAGGCCTTTTTGAAAGCTTTAGTGTAGTACATGTCTATTGTAACTATGGAAGTAAGCAAAATTGAGTTAGCATGCTGTTTATTCAGCCTGCTTATAAAATTTAGAATGGAATATACTAATTGATTTTGATTGGCATGGGAAAAAACTTT
>Ga0126343_10001029_pt1:0-7500 | contig 12345 bp, 9 predicted proteins | sample Cyp2metagenome_FD_92531 | JGI IMG/M metagenome (GOLD analysis project Ga0126343, IMG submission 92531) | Coral microbial communities from Lord Howe Island, Old Settlement Bay, Australia - Cyphastrea 2 metagenome | ecosystem: Host-associated > Invertebrates > Cnidaria > Coral ... | reverse complement strand
TTAAACAATTTCCAAAAAGTCCCCAGGAACAGATGGATTGCCTGCAGAGTTTTATAATTTTTTCTGGAAAAAATTGCATCTAGACATTATAAAAAGTTTTAACTTTGCTTTTGATACGCAAACTTTGTCAATTTCTCAAAGGAGAGGGATTATTACTCTCATCCCGAAACCAAATAAAGATACCACATCACTGGAGAATCTCAGACCTATCCCTCTTCGCAGACTGTAAAATACTGATGAAAACAATTGCGAAGAGATTGGAAAAAGTTCTTCCAAAAATTATTAACCCTGACCAAACTGGCTATGTCAAGGCCGTTACATCGTTGAGAACGTTTGTTTGTTCCTGACGTTATAAATTGGGTGAAAATCTTTTACGGCAACGTTACAAGCTGTGTTTTAAACAATGGTCATGCATCAGAATTCTTTGCTCTATAGAGGGGTGTCAGACAAGGTTGCCTCCTGTACGGATTGCTTTTTGTGATAGGTATCGAAGTTCTCGCCAATGCAATCAGAAATGAGAATAGGATAAAGGGAATTAAAGTAGTGAGAAAGAAATCAAAGCGCCTCTATACGCTGATGACACCACGGTTTTCGTGCGAGACCTAGATTCTATACCAGAGCTACTGGTACTTCTAATTCCTGTAAAAAATCTCTCTGGGTTAGAAATTAACGCTACAAAAACAGAAGGGATGTGGCTTGGTAGTTTGAAAAACAACCTTGAAACTCCATGCGGTTTTCGATGGCCACAAGACCCAATAAAAGCCCTCAGTATTTTTTTCTCTTCACATAAAGCAAATAAGTTAAACTTCATAGAGAAAATCCGGAATCTAGAAAAGGCTTTAAATAGTTGGAAAAGAAAAGAAATCTTACGCTTCTTGGTAAGATAAACATCGTTAAAACATTAGGTCTTTCAAAATTAATTTACACCACATCTGTACTTGTTCTCGCTGAACAACTAATTAAAGAAGTTAACTCGATAATTTTTAATTTCATTTGGGATGGAATTAGCCTCCTAAAATCAAGAAATCAGCTATTATTGGCAAGAGAAAACGTGGAGGACTTAAAATGACTGACCTTAATATCTTCAATAAAGCCTTAAAAGTCACATGGATAACACGCATAAAATCGGAAAACGTAGCATCCTAGAAAATCATCCCTAACTCAGCCCTAGAGAAATATGGAGGATTACACTTCGATCTTAACAAAGTGTAACTATGACGTTAACACATTACAGGTCTGCAATTTACCACCTTTTTATGTTGAAGTTCTAAAGGAATGGCAAATGACTAGGGAGTCTATAAGAAGTGAGTCTTCCCTTATCTGAAAATATTCCTTCGCGATACCCAGAAAGTGAGGAACAAGAAAAAAACCATTTCCACCAAATATGTGTACAACTTGCTGTTGAAGAAAGCCTTCATGCCACTTACTGCTGAGTCTAAAATCTCAAAACATGGTTTCACTCCGGAAACCGTACAAAAAGTGTATCGGGAATTTCCTCAGAAATTTACATAAACTGTTGTAACTTTTTGAGTCGTCTTTGGTCTTTTGGCAGCTCACAGCGGCTTCCTCGTATCAGTCTTTTGTAAGCACTTAGTTCTGTAATTCACTATAGAACAGTGCATGAAAGTCGTTTTACGCTGGATTCACATAGTAGTCCCCTTTCGATCACTTTAGATTACTGAACTCCAGGCAACTACAGGTACTATTAGTTGTAGTTCTTTTTAGTTAAGATCAAACGTCATACATGAGTTAAGGTTATTTTCGATCATTTAATTTTAGTGTCATTTTATTCATTTCAGATTTATTTTAGTTACAATTTAGATCATTAGGTCATTTTAGATCATTTTAGGTCATTTTAGGTCATTGCTTGTTTTCGTAACTAGGAACAGTTTCTTTTCCCCACAATGATCAATTATTGCAAGTCATAAATGATTTCATTTTGAGAGCAACATGGGAGTAAACATAACATTCTTCAAAAACACTCACTAATTTAATGAGGAAATCTTGCAACTGTCTTTGATCTTTCCCTGTTCAATGTAAATTGTCCTCATATATTTATTATTGTGTAAGTGAGACAAATTGTGATGTCACATTGCAATTGACAAGGTAACAACAACAGAGGAGCATAAAGAACACTGGTTAAAGGTGGTCCTTTAAACAACGCACTGATCGTGAAACAGTAGTATGACAGTGACATGCTTTCATTAAGGAGCTCTCAAATATGGTAACCCTAATGAAAACACTCTCACTCCTGTGAGAGTAATATTATTTAATACCTTATCAAGACTGTAATCTCTGGATGTTTCCAGCAGAGGACCTAGCGTTTAGGTTAACACTTTCAGTTTCTACTCAATAAAAAATAAGAAGCCAAAACACTAGAAACAGTAGATGTTTCTCGTACTTAACAGTCGGGCATCAGTACATAGTCTAAAAATGTCAATACATTTTGTCTTGTTAGGTTTTGAGTGGTCAATTATTCACTTAGGACATCCAGGAACTTTAAAAAAGGTAAACTTTACATTGACTTTTATGTGACACCCAGGAAACCACTTCTTGTTTTTAAAAGAAAAGAGACATTTACACATAATTACATAATTAAATTGAACAACTATAAAAGACTTAGTGGTTGCATCTTTGATCATATTGATCAGTTGGCCTCTAGAAGATATGTACATGTAGTGTTAACTGACAATATAATATGGCAAAGAGAAAATTAGCTTTATATGTTAGCACTTAGTAGCTGTAGTGATGGAAACTTACCTAGACGTGAAGCAGTAAAGTATAAATACAGGTATCCATCATTAGCCACTGAACCAAAGGGGAATAATTCACTGAGTATAACAAATACTAAACCTAAGTAGAATATTAAAACAAGCTCTAAGATCTTCAAAAGAGCCCATTGAGGCAGCGTTTAAGGATCCTCTGGAAACTCACTGTCTTTGGGCATTATACAGAGAAAACGAGAAGTTAACTTATTGACGGTCCAGCTGATAGGCACTGAACTGTCCTAAAGATAAATATGTGATAAGCGTAGCGTATTTAAATAATATGACAAACAAAAAAACTCCAAAAAACCCGCCTGAATGTGTTATACATCAATTGCGTAACCAAAATGCCAAGAGAACGGAACAAGCAATACAATTACATAATTATTTGAGAAGGATTTCATCAAGCTTATGAATAATAGCGACCTTGGTAAGACAATGGAAAGTATCAGGAGACAAGTTGATGTCAGACTTGTAACAAATGAAAAGCAAGTGTTGAAATTAGCAGCGAGGCCGACTTACATTTCATCAAAAATTTTCAATTAAAATCTTGTTGCTCTTCACAAAATCAATACCCTAGATGCAAGAGATCTTCTCGTTTGCCAGCGGCGAGAAGCATCAGAGCGAGTAGTGCTGGTTGGCGAGAGTCTGGCTCAAGCAGTTAAGTCTTTTGAGTGCGCCAATCCAATCACGTTGCCATTTATTTCTTCAGAGTCAAAATTTGACCCTGGGAATCTGATTGGTCTGTTGAAGAAACATTTCTTAAAGGGGCTGTTACTGGTTAAGTGCGCTATTATCTTGGCCAAACCGGTTTAACCTAAGCATAAAATCAAAAATGGCGTACATGGACACTCTCTTTTTCGAGATAGCGAGCGCACTGAATTCCAAGTTTCCGGAATTCGCTCACTTGAAACTGGAGCAGGTCGTTTCTATTGTACAGTTTCTCAGGCGAAAAGATGTATTTGCGGTTTTGACAACTGGCTTTGGAAAGTCAGTGATCTTTCAAGTGATTCTTACTATTTGTTCTATGTTGTTGGCTCGTGGTTTGGACTACCCTGAGAAGCCCATCATTGTTGTCATTTGTCAGTTGGTTTCGCTTATCAACTCCCACGTACAAGAACTTTGTTCTTGTGGATTTTCAGCAGCCTGTCTGTTGGGAGACGGCATAGAAGAGAAGGGGAACAAACAGGGCAACTACAGCTTCATTTTCACAAGTCCTGAATCTGTCATTCACAATGAAAAATGGCACAAAATGTTGCAAACGAACGTCTATCAAGAGCGATATGTTTGGACTGGTGACTGATGAAGCCCACATTGTTCCAAAATGGTATGAGTTTTGCTTTTTAATGTGTACTACAATACGCCACATAAGCTTACATATACATACAACGTTTTCCGGTAGATTACTAAAATCATTAATTGTTTAGTTCTCAAAAGGTTTCTTCATGTTCAATGTGGCAACATAAAATGTTATTCATACGATAACTGTTTATAATCCGATTTTGTTACTGTCTATTTATTCCCCATACTTAAATGTAGAAGTTTTTCCAAATCAAAATAATTTAACGATGCCTAATCTGGCTAAAATTATTATTTCAAACATCCCATTGCAGTCTAAAATAGTTGAGGGAGTTAAAGCCTGTCGAAAAAGCCAGTTGCCAAATGAATGGAAAATAGTATTTGTGACCCTTTCAGCTTTAATAGATTTAGATAGGTAAGGGTATCAGGGCCAGGTTGTTCAAAGCAAGATTAACATGAACAGAGCCTGTGCAAAATTTCAATTCCAATACAAAAGCTTTAAAAGACTTTTTTATTATTGCTTGCTGTACAAAGATATAATTCCCTATACATTTAGGTGACGTAAAACAGGATAATAGGTGTAAAAATTTAATGCAAATAACTTAGTTATCACAGAAAGTATCAAACATTGCAATGATTGTTTGGAAACTCCTTCAAAAAAACTAATTCTGAGTTCATTTCTTCAGGGAATATGGTGGTGTTAGTGGAAAGGAGCATTTGGCTGCATTTCGAGAATGCTGCGGAAAACTTGGAGAGCTTCGACCTTTGTTCCCTCCAATGTCACCTGTTCTTGCACTTACTGCCACTGCTACAAGTACCACCAAAGCAACTGTCATTGAGTTATTGTCATTACATCCTGACACGTTCAAAGTTTATGTCAGACCCAACCGCACGAGCATATTTTTACACAAAACAAAGGTTAGCCGAGCAGTTCATGAAGCCTTTGGGTGGCTCATTGATTTGATCAAGGAGATAGGGCCCAACACTCCAAGGAAAATCATCTATTGCAAACAACATAAGGAATGTGGGAGACTGTTTCTTCATGTTAAATTGGAACTTGGGGGTAATGTGTATGACCCTCTTCACTATGTGCCAAGCAGTGCAAACACCATACCACCACAATACTCTAAAGAAACACCAGGAGAGAGTGCTTGATAGTTTATTTTGTGAATCCGCATGGTTATACACTATGGGCCGCCAATGCACAAGGATGACTTTGTTCAGGAAATGGGCAGGGCTGACATCATTTACAGCCAGCGAAGGCAGTTCTTATTTACCATAGTGGTCACTTACGAAAGTGTGATAAAGTTGTCAAAACGTATGCCAAGAGTGAAGACACATACTTTCGCCAAGTATTTTTAAGTGAATTTGATGAAATTGAAACTATTGAAAGAGCAAACAAATAAACAAGTCCACCTTCGACGAAGGTCAGTACCAAAGGTTTAAATGTTGATTTCACGTAAGCATGTGACGGCAAGGATGTCGATTTCTCTTAGAAAGGAGCAAAGTGTTAATTTAATGCAACATGTAAGCTCAAAAATTTCGATTTCAGGTCAAAAAGGTTTAAATGTTGATTCCATGTAAACGCATGATGGCATGGATATGAATTTCATTCACAAAGGAGCAAAGTGTTAATTTCACACAACGTATATGCTCAAAAATGTCGATTTCAGGCCAAAAAGGTTTCAACGTTGATTTCATGTTAACTTGTGACAGCAAGGATGTTGATTTCACTTAGAATAGAGCAAAGTGTTAATTTCACGTAAGCCTACAGGCATCATAAAATCAAAGCTGGCACAGCTGTGGCGTGATGTTATGACACCATCCACGTATCACAGTAAAGCATTTTACAAGTGAAAGATGCATCTGTCGCATTCTGATTCGTGGCAAAATGTAATTTTGCCTGATGTATCAGACAAATTGTGATTGGTCATACAACAGTTGAATGACTCTTTTCCGAGAGAAAGTCCTCACAATGAAGCAACAAATAAATAAAGCTGAGGTTGAAAAGTGAAAACAACTTCTTATCACGCAAAGGAAAAGACCCGCTGATGTGAGATCATCAACTTACTGTTTTTTCAGAAATGTCACATAGGGGACTTAAAGCAACAGCAACATGGATGGCGACGGGAACACCATAAGGTCCACTGCGCGTGACTGGTGGAAAACGGGTTGACAATCTGCATGCGGTCCTGACGCTTTCGTTTGCGTCACTGTGTTAACACTAAATCATCTGTGATACTAATTTCGAGGAACTTTAATTGCTTGTTTCCATATTTCATTGTCAAGAAAGATCGAGAACCGGCAAACATGTGAGAACAGCGAAATTTGTGTTTGAAAGCTTTTGTAAATAAAGACAACTTACACGCAGCTGGTTCAAACCTTATCTTACAAAGAGAACCCAAAATGGTAACATCAATTGCATTCAATCTGATGCTGAACCCATATTACGTGGTGTGCCCCAGGGGTCTGTCTTGGGACCTCTATTGTTCATAATTTACATTTAAAATCTACCGTCAGTAACAAACTTGAAAGTACTGTAAATTTTACCTTTATGCTGACGACATTCTGTTGTCTTTTGAGAGCAGTTCTGTGCATGTTGTCGGATGGTTGAACCAAAACTATCTCATGTTAAATTACTCGAAGACCAAAGTCATGCTTATGGGACCCACCAAAAATTGAGCTCTGTCCAGTCATTTACAGTGAGTGTTAATGACAAAGATCTTGAAAGGGTATATAAATTTAAATATTACGGTGTGATTCTGGATCCATGTCTAACATGGAATGAACACATTGAATATATCGGAAACAAAATGTTGTCCTGGCTTGGAATGATAAGTAGAGCCTGAAAAGTCATTCCAAAAGAAGCATGCATTACTCTGTTTAATGCTATGGTTTTACACTTTTTGGATGACTGCTTTTGTTTGTGGGATGTTTGGGGACAGGGAAACAGGAACTACCTTGACCGTCTTCTCAAGCAAGCTGCGGGGAATAATTGCCGGTCGCAGGGCTACCGATACTGATATACAGCAAACACTGAAGTTGCCATCCCTACAATGTCGCAGAGAATACCACAAGTGCATACAGATCTATAAGTGCATCAATGGCATGGCCCAAGCATATCCACTTGCAGGGTGTCCAGCGGCATGGTTGCCCAAAACAGTAGGAAAAGAGGAATGTAAGGTTTGAGAAAATAGGAAAAATAGGAAACTTTGCATCAAAAAATAGGAGAAAAATAGGAAAATCAGTAGTACTTTTGTTGACAAAGGTAGCCTCCCCGCACCCCATCAGCTATCACAATTCACCACTTTATTCCATCAACAGCAGTGAACATAAACAGGACAAAACAAGCTTTTTGGCTCCAGTTAATATATCACGGCGAAGATAATAACATCCATCCTTTCTATGGGAACCGCCAGTTCAAAAGTCAGTTGCT
>Ga0126343_10001028_pt1 | contig 12347 bp, 10 predicted proteins | sample Cyp2metagenome_FD_92531 | JGI IMG/M metagenome (GOLD analysis project Ga0126343, IMG submission 92531) | Coral microbial communities from Lord Howe Island, Old Settlement Bay, Australia - Cyphastrea 2 metagenome | ecosystem: Host-associated > Invertebrates > Cnidaria > Coral ... | reverse complement strand
GTGCATTGGGTGTCGCAAACGTGGGGTACGAGTTCTTCATAACATGACATAACCAATCTGGCAGGGATTGGCGCTTGAATTGAGTACAATGAGTCTCCTATCTTGTTATTCTAAACAAACCTTCCTAACTTTATTGATGACAGAGACTGAGACTGAATCAAATTACACTCTTTTTTATAACAATATTGTTTTCCGTCCCTCATCTAGGCTGTAAAAACTATCGTGAGAATCACAGGCTTAGTTTGTATTTGGTGTCTGACGTGTGTCTCCATGGAGTTAAAGTAATGATGGAGTCGGCTTGCAAGCATTCAAACCTGATATGACGTTCATAACTTCAGAAATGTATTAGCATCAAACACACAGCTAGAGCAGTTTTTGTCGCCTTTTGGCTAGCTTTGCCGTTTAGAAAAAGGAAGAATTTTATGCTGTTTACTTTATTAACAAACTTTCAACACAACCTCGACGTTCTTATAAAATATATCCTCTCGAAGAAAGTGTGCTAGAACTCGAAGGGTGCGTGCTTTAAACTTACATTGAAACTCAAAAATAAATCGATATCCAGTTTTGAATGTTTTACTGGTCCTTTACAATGAAGTAACACGGCAACAAAGTGCCATACACCGGTTGTATAAAGACGGAGTGAATTTCATCGAATAGTTCAGCTACTTTATGGTCTATTTTTCCAGCATCTATGTAAACCAACACACACTGCTACATTTTACTGTCATTTTGATTGTTTTTAAACAGACGATGACATCGCCTTTGATTATTCAAATGAAGTGCAAGGTCAGTATTCTTTTATAAACCCGTATAACGATTATTAGTCTGTGATAACCGTAAAAAGGAATAAGAAATCTTATGACACTGATAATACTTTATTTTTTTCTCCAGCCTCTGAGCGGTCCGAGTTTTCCCATCCAGAGTCCGAGAACCGACCGCTCCGAAATTTCCAACACTGTTTTTGTTCCAAAACCAATCGTGTTAAACATAATATTTCCTTAGCCAGTGTCATCGAAATGTCAATATATGAATAGTCTCGGGATGCAAGTATTTGTGAGTGCAGTTGTAGCAAATATATACGTGTAGACATAACCCTTGCTTTTTAAAAACAAGTTATTTAAATTATTTAATCAAGTAATAAACAAATGATCGACAATATTACATGTGTTTTTTAATAGATGTGTAATACAATTTCTGTCTTTCGACTTTTTTTCTAGATGACGAAGTAACCGTGGATTGCTTGCAAAACAACATGGTTATTGCTATTCCCAAGTCCCTGCTCCGAGGTGCAGACCGCGAACATATAAGAGCCCTGGACGTGGACTGCCAGGCTTCTGAAAATCTCACTCACTTTTTTCTTGATGTTCCGCTGACCGGTTGTGGAACCAAAAGCAGGCACGCAAACTCGTCGGTTATTTACAGTAACGAAGCGCTTCCTGCTCCTCCAATGGCCGATGATGTTGTCTCTCATGTGCCTGATTTTAGAATTCCATTTCACTGTTATTACGACAGTGAGGGACTGGTGACTGGCGTGGGGCTCATGCCGCGAAGCAAGAAAGTAGTATTATCCCAAAAAGGTTTCGGGGAGTTTACTTTGAAGCTTGATTTGTACCCGGATATCAGGTTTGTGGTGTTTAAACCAGATATAAACGTCGATAGACAAATGTCCATACACTTAGGTTCTGGTAGATGCCACGCAATTTTGTCGCGTCTTTGCAGAGGGACTTGCGAAAGGCCTAGAATAACTCTCTTGACAACTTTACTGCTGCAGTAAGCTTGTTACATCCGCAACTGAAAGGCTGCGTGAAGATTTCCTTTTGCAGTGATCACGTCGATTGAGACGCGCACTTCATAGGTAAATGTCATAAGCCGATTAAATCACCTGTTGTTAAACCAAATTACTTTTTTCGCCTGATGCCAGGTAAGGAAGTAAATGTGATTCAGCAACAGGTGATGTACAACTTAAATTGAAGGACAATTATTGATATTAACATAAATGTGCGCCTTGCCCTGTCTTCTCACAGGCCATGTTCTTACGGATGTATACCCTACTTATTTTGTTTGTTTAGTTTGTTCATTAATATTTTTGCCATATTTTAAAAATATTTACAGAATATCAATCTGGAGGAAAAAAAGCCCGTGGAAGCCAACAACGCTTGGGTAAAGATCATCCTTTAGATGTACTAAAACTTGACGATACATTTGCTATTTCTATTTGCAGGTTCGTTGGTCCATACACACGAGACGACTATCCTGTTACTAAGAAATTAAGAGAAAGGATTTACTTTGAAGCGTCTGTTGACACGATTGATCAGCGGTTGACCATTCTCGCTAGGGACTGTTATGCCACACCCAATCCAGAGACAAACAGTTCGCCAAAGTACTGGATCATTCAACATGGGTAAAGGAGATTTGCAAATATTACTCATAGCTTACATCCTTAAGTGCACTCTTATTGACATAATTGTCTATACCTCTTTCTCTGTAGCTGCAAAGTGGATGAGACACTCGAGTATCACCCGGCCAATACGAAGTCCGAGAGATTCAGTTTGGAAAGTTTCGCGTTCATTGGCGAACACGCATTTGTTTTCGTACACTGCCACCTGAGAATTTGTAATGTCTCAGATCCAGATTCCAAATGCGTGCGTGTTTGTGAGGATCGACGCAAACGTGACATCAGTCTTGCTTCTGAAGATCTTGGTGACATATATCCTCTTGCTCAGGGCCCTCTCGTACTGCAAAAGGAAGAGGTTACCAGGGAAAAGTCGGCAAAAACTTCCGATACTGGTAAGATGCAATTTTTCAATTGCTGGAGACTACACTCTGAAGGAGTAACACTCAGTTTCATGCCTTAGTTTCAGCATGGGCCAGAAAGTGATTATTGCTACAATATACTCCTTCTCTTCTACCCATCTTTCGTCTAGCTTCGAGTTACATCTAGGTTTCAGAAATATATTTAAAATATCCTTTATCTCTTTACTCTCCTCTGTATTTCAAATTCCAGTTCGATGATAACACATTTATCAAAATAAATCTACAAATGTTGTTTATAGTGGTCAATCGGCTACACCTAGCTAGTTCACAGGCCGATGCCAATTAAACTGAAAGAAACAAATATTTCAAATGAACATGACAGGCTTGTAAATCCCAACTGGCGGAACAAAGACCAGTTCCTCGATTAATAAGAATTGTAGGCAGCCTACGATGTGTCACATGAAGCAGTTTATTGTAATTTTTAAATTTTATTTTCAGGTCTCGATGTACCTGTCATCGTCACGTTAGCTGCTGTTATAGCGCTGTGTTTGATTTGTGCATCTTACATGATTTGGCAGAGGAAGAAGTTGGTGGATAACTACACAACGCTTGCCCACGAAATTCAAAACTAGACACGCAATAAAATTTTGCTCTCATTCGCTTTACAGAAAAGTAATGTGTATCAGAACAGATTCGGGGAATTTATTGGTCATCGCGGGCAGTTGCTAAATCTTGAAATTGAAAGAAAGTTGGTTGCTCGTTCGTTCGTTTAATTAACTTAAAGTTTGTTAAGTCAACGTAGACAGCTGATACATATAAGAGAATGAAGTTGAGAGTTGGTCTTCCACTGAACAGGTTTTTGAGACCTTGGAGACCTAAATTTATGATTCCTTTATTAGATGTATTTTATTTCTAGAAAATATGTATTTAAGTACACTCCAGCGAACAGTCCAAACTTCGCCACATCTGGCATTGGGTGTGTAACGTTGACTGTTCTGTTCAATGGTGACGAGTTTCACTTATTAAAACTGAGTAATATAAAAATTGACGTTTTTAGCAGGTAATAACTTTTCAATATATATATATATATATATATTCAAAGCTTTTTCCCCATTTTCGTAATATTTTCTGCCGTTGCTATGTGGCACAACACTATCACTATTTCATGAGCGACTTTGCCAGGTTGTATATATATTCTCGAAATATTTTAATGTAGTAACATTAGTAATCGTAACAAAAGATCTTTCTAGCTGATGAGGCCGTTTTCGAAACTTAGCGAGCATAAGTCATAATCACACAAACGTTTTTCCATTGCATGTGCTGCAACTAAATGTTTTATTGATTTCATTTTTTAACAGCCCCAAGCTTTTAACACCACACCTTATTCAGCACTATCACATTTACCACACATCGATTAAACAAGCCATGACCATCAACCTTATCGTTTCTTTCCTCAATTGCGTTATCGATCCCTGTCATTGGAAAAATGCGAACCTTTTTTGTTAGTAATTGTCCTCCTTCCCGATATAAAAAGCCTTGATCATTTGGTTATACAGGCATGCACAAAATTAGTGATCTCGCTCCAACTGAACTGATTATTAAAACGGACGCGACATTTTCTTGTTGTTCTACTTAGTTTTAACACAAAATGACGGCTTCCAATTACACTAAGCTGGATAAAATCACTTGTATTCAAGTTTAAAGCATCCCTGATGCTTCACTGACTCCCTGGTGGGTACAATAAAGATAAAATTCAACGTAATTCGTCCGCATTTAAGGGATATGATTATAGAGGAAAGGAAGGTAGAGCATTCCGTCTGTCCCCTTCCCTTCTCCTTTTTCATGTCCTCTGTCTTCTCTGTCTTCTAGTGAGAATCCTGAAAACTCTTGCCGAACATTGTTACCCTGGAGGCTAAACTAAAGTCATGTTAAACGAGCTGGTTAATATAAAAACCGATTCAAAGCACAGCACCCTTAATTTGTTAAATCAAAACGTTTTTGACCATCCGGTTTAAAGTGAAAGCAATATTGGTAGAATTTGGAGAAGCCTCAGAAACTAAACCAAACATTTTGACTGGAAAGCATTAGACCAGTTATTAACTGAACTGATAGTCTTGTATCACGTCAATAGCAGATTCAAGAATGTTTTTCTACGAGCCGGTAATTAGTTAATTTTTTTATTTTTTTGGCGTACAGTGAAAGTCTGATGATAACAGCGACGATGAAAAGGCCGTAATATAAAATTAATCGTGCATAGCTAGTTTTAGAGACCTCTCTAATTCTACACATATAGGATATAGAATCGAGCAAGAGATACAAAATTATCTTCGTTTGTAGTCAAGTATTTGATCAAGAAAGTCAATTATTCAGTTAATTTTATAAAAACGGTGGTATTATCAAAGTGAAAATTTGAAAATTTAGACTTTTCAGGTTGGACGAAGGTCTCGTTGACGGGTTTTAAAGAAGGTCTTTAAAGATGAAAAGCTTTCGTTTATTTAAGGGTCAAAAGTTTTCCAGCGATTGAAATATTTGATACAGTCTAAGGTCTGCTTGCCACCTCAGATACGACTACTAGTATAAACCCCGTTTGAAAAGAAAGATCTTGTAAGGGACCGCTCTTTTAAGTGCCTGCACCAACCCTTACGCGTTGGACATTGTTTAACCCGATTTAGCCCGGGCTTGATGCTTCTAAGCGTTGGAGTTCAAAAAGCTCTTGAGGCTCACTCTTTTAAAGTATCTCTAAAAATATTCATTCGATATAGTGAACGAGTAACTCATCCGAACTTGATAATAACCTGTTACTTATGAGGTCGCCTGCTACTCAAATGACGTCATAATTTAAAACGTCTGACATGATGTTCAGGAGAAACATATACGACGCCGATTCGAAAAGTCATTAAAATATGACCACTAAGCCTATTTTACGTGTCTTTTAAGTACTGTAAGTGTGAATTCAGTATTGGCCGGGTACGCTTCCCCAGGCTAAAGAGGATTAAGCCGTCGTAAGCTAGCACTCAAAGATTCTGATTCGTATTAGCTCTAAGGTGGCTCAAAGCAGTTTCAAGCAGTTATGTTAACCTACTGTGGCATGAAACTGACAACAACGTGTTAACCAATGACTGGGCAGTTGTTTTATACCATTATTGTAGCATCAAGTGATAAGGAGTGGCTTTAACAACTCATCAAAATCTAAGTGCTGGAAAGTGTTTTGGGCCACCTTAAATAAAAACATGCAAAATTAGGTACAAGGCCTTATTCTAGAAGTTTGTAATTGTTTTTCGATGTGGTCACTTACGAGAGCTCACTCTTGTTCTCAGTCACTTTTGGGAAAACTGCCGAGGTAGTCGCTAAACAGAGCTTTGACTGTATTTGCGTCATATTTCAGTGGCGTTACACTTGGCGTTATATTTTGTACATCTCATGCTCGAATTCTCTTTAAATCTGTCAAATCCAGTTGTTTTCAACCATCATGCGTCACTTCGGATCTCTACTGACAAGCAGAGCATACCCAGAAGGCTTGTCACGTGACTTCTTGAGTATCATCAGCATCGTTCCGGCCAAGCAAGCAATGCACATGACAAACAAAGACATCAGAAAGATAGGACTGGAACCTAATCACAAATGGGAAAAGAGCTAGACGACATCATAGAATTTAAATCAAAGCTTCTAAATTCTACGCTGTTCCCCGAATATGCAGATCACCTGACGATTACAACAGGCGGGCATAGAAACAAACCTTGCATTTTACTTTCAGCGTATACTGATTGAATGGTTGTAAGAATTTTAAATATATCTTGTAATTTTACATACCACTTTTATTGAGTATATTCCCATACTCTTCCTCTCGTTTCTCCCGTGACAAGTGGAGTGGGCCTTGGGCCAGATCATAGGTACGAGTAGCGTGATCACTCACTTCGCGTCTTCCTCGGCCGCTTAACGGACATTTCTCTGTGCACTTGGAGCCTGGGTCTGTTGCGTTGCATACTATCACGTGACAGTGAACGAAAACAAACGGATGGTCAGCGATGAACTTGAAAGCTTCCAAGCTAAACCGCTGAGCACTGACCGAAGGCGCTGGATGGTATTTCACAGTAGCGTCGTTTGGGCATCTAAGAGAAAAACCAGCAATTTCAGATCTCACTCCCTATAGTTAGAATGGACGATGACCGTAGTTGAGATACTTTTGAGACTCTGGATATTAAACTCCTAATATGGGATTAATTCTCTTATCCCTTTCCCCCCTGCACAGTCTTAGAAAGAAATGACCCTTTCACATACCCTTTTCTAATAAACTCATACTTCAAAGAATTTCTCTGATCCTGGGTGGGGGTAGCAAAACATCGATCAGCTATGATTGAGAGTTGCTTGTCACTTGATATCACCGATATTTCAAAGAACAAAAGTTTACGCAGCACCACAGCAACAGGGAAATCGTCCTTCGTGTAAGGACTCACGAATCTCTTGTCAGGAAACATGTCCAGAGAAAGCGTAAAGTTTCCTTTGCCTTCTTCACTGAACACAAGTTTCCTGTTGCTTGGCTTCCAACCAACCGATGATACCACGCCATACTTGGAATAAAAACAGCTGAACTGTATTTCCATTTCACGCACGCGTGTTATGACATCCTCAGCAGCTACAGGGATTTCCAAGACTGTGTTGGAGTAAACAATAGCTGAAGCTGTTTGCCTGCGTGTTGTGTTACAGCCAGTCAGCGGCGTTGTTAGAGAGAAGTCAGCCCCTGTATCTTTTGCTTTGCATGTAGTGTTCAGGAGTCGAATATGCTCACGGTCAATACCACGGAGGAGGGACTTGGGAATGATGATGGTCATATTTTCGCTGTTGCACTGAACGTCAACACCCGGAGCTGGAATGATACAGAAGAAACACAAGAGGAAATATGTACTTTAGTTCTTCAAAATGATTGAAAGCTGCGCGCATATCTTATTGCACATGCAGAACGACCTGAAAAATTAGACATTCCACACAAAGGTGTAATCCGTTTCTGTGGTGTTACTTTACGTTTTATTCTGTATTTACCCTGGCATGTCTTGTTATCCAATCCTAAGCTCAATTCCGGGTCTGGACATTCACATTTGTAGCCTCCAGCAGTATTACGACACTCGTGACTGCAGCCTCCATTTGATACCGTGCACTCGTTGATATCTGAAGAAAGACATTGTCTGTGTTACGTTTCAAAACGCTAAACGAACCCTTTGTGGTAGTCATTGCTGTAGCTCCTGGGATCTGAACCTCACCTTTGCATGAAACCGATCTAGCACTTTCCGTCCACTGACCATCTGCGCCACACTGCTTAATTGAAATTGACATTTGACATTTTAAAAGTTTCAAACCCGCTTAACTTAATAATAAGTTAAAAACTTATATAGCGCATGCTTCATGACGGAATGATCGCATGCGCTTTACATGAATTTAAAACCAATAAAATGAATTTAAAACCAATAAAATTTGTCGATTCCTATGAGCTAAAAATATACAATTAAAAATAGGTTTGTAAGATGGCTTGTAAAATAGCTTATAAGATGGACCTTGGAGCTCATATCCCTGGGGTCATGAGAACGAGCAAGTGGTGTTGAATTTCATTGGTGACGTTAGGCAGTTGTTCGGGAATGTTTTGACATTGCGGCCAACTCTAAGAACTGTACAGTTTACAACTGAAGCGCAATAGAGAATTAAGAGACGAGATAATGTTACAGCAATTTATCATGATATGGTAACGCTTAAATGAGCGTTTATGTAGCAATTTCAATTTTTAAAGTCTCATATTACAAAATAGAGGCGTGGTTGTCATAATACATAGTACTAGACTTTTAAAAACAAAAACGTTTTTGACCGCATGGTCATCATCTGTGGCACATGAAGTCATCATGAGAGGTACAAAAATTTTACGAGAAGGATTTTAATCACCTAGCGGATATTTTCAGTAGAGTCCTCTTTAAGCAATAGACGACAAGTTTGTTTGGTTTATAGGCTGATAACGCGGAATGTTGCTTTAACACGAGAAGAGGCAGCAGGCGAGTGACTTTACGAATTCTTCGAGCGTCCTTCCAACAGCCCAAGTGGTTTATCAGCCTACACAACCCCCTATCAATTTTCGCGCCATTTTATTGGCTACTTTACATCACTCCTGGACACTTATCACGCAAAAACCCCCGTTTAAGTTGATATCTGTCTCCTCTTCTGATTTCCACTGAAAAAAAGGTTAAGTCTGCAGAAAAAGGCTAGCACGAGAGTTTCGATTTTCATCTTTGTTATTTTACCTGGAAAAAACATAACCTTACTTCTTTCATATTAGCCCTCGACGCTTCGCCTCCCGGCCAAAAATTCATTTTTCGGACAATCTCTCAGTCGCGGACATTATCAGCCGACATACGAGCCGCCCGAAGTGGTTTATTTACTAAATAAACTATAGAAACGTGATCTATTGCTCGTATATAAAAATTCAGAAGGCGCGCGTTTTTTCCATGCGTTTACTGGCACAAGAATTAATTTACCGCTGATTGACCAGAGCGCGTGCATTGATTTGGTTATTATATACAAAAAATAAAGGTCCAAAGTAACAGTACACATAGGTGGCTCGATCGGATTTTTGATTAACGATACCGTTTAACTGTGACCGACTAGAGCACTACCAACAGAAAATCAAACGTTAGTGGTGTGCTAGAAAAAGACGAAAGTTTCATATAAGGTACATTTCACCGGGATCTAAGTTACCATAGCGAAAAAACGATGCCATTCCCCATTTTACATAAGACCGAATAACTTGCCACAGGAGCTACTTTTCGAAACACAACGTTGGGATCTCGAACTTGACATAGATGTCTCAACGATGTGTTACGAAAAATTGTGACGTGACTTGCGTGAGTGTCTTGCATCGCCTGGAACGTTCTTCAATATTTAATTAGTGCTGTATCAACGTGACTAAGTAATTCTATTTTAAACCGTTTGCGTATGTTACTATAAATAGCTTCTTATTGTAATGTTTCTTTATTTAGTATAGCCGGAAAGTTTCGAGACAAAAGATTCGAGACAAAAGAATATTATACGGAAGAAAACAAACAACATGAATAATAATCAGCGCAATAGTTTCCTCAGTTGCCGCTGAAAATTAGATGCCTTACAAGATTTCAATTTATTTGAACCTCCGGCGTCTCGTTGAATATTGATTAATCTTATTGAGGGCCAAGTTTAAAAAAAAAATTATCGAGTGGTTTTTAATTCCCGCCCAATTTACGAATTTTAGGGGCATTTTTAGATAAAAGCAAAACTACAGCCTCCACCAGTAGATAGTCAAGCCATTGTTTCTGAAAGTCAACTGGCGCGATTTCTCCGAGACGTTCACTCGAAGTAATAGACCTTTTTACCGATACGGCGGCCATTTTGGATTCCATTGTTTCAGATATCTATTATGGGATGCTTAGGGGGCAAATACATACTAATTTGCCTCCTGAGCATCCCATAATAACTAATTGAAGCAATAGAATTCAAAATGGCCTCCCTATCGGTAAAAAGGTCTTTTATATGTTAGAAGATTCATTTAAGACCAGGATACCATTTAGTCAAGTCCTATTGACGTAGTTTGCCATAACATTCAAAACAGTTTTGTTTTGGTTATATTTTGACACCTTGAAACTTCACTCATAATTTTATCGAAAACACTCTTATAGATTGTTTTAAAATTTTGCTATCGTTAAGACATCTATGTCGAGTTCGAGGTCCCGACGTCGTGTTTCGAAAAATAGCCCCTGTGGCAAGTTATTCGGTCTTCTGTAAAATGGGGCATGGCGTCATTTTGTTGCTATGGTAGCTCAGTTCTTTTCCGAAATGTATCCTATTTGAAACTTTCATCTTTCTCTAGCACACTAGTGTCGTTTGATTTTCTGTTGAATTGAAAATGGTGGTGCTCTAGTCGGTCAAAGTTGAACGGTATCGTTACTCAAAAATCCGATCGAGCCACCTTAAATGATCTGTGAGCATCCTTCACAAGATTCTTGAGCAGTAAAATAGATGACACTCAGTCATCACAGCAATGTAATGAATTGCTTTTTAGCTCGATAAATAACTGCTCATAATGAAATGTTAATAAAGAGATACGTAAAGAAAGACAAATATGGTGAAAACTACATGGATATGTTATTATGTGGTTGGACTCTATCCACATCGCTGCACATTAACTGGAAGGAAAGATGACGCTGATTTTAGTGCAGGTTTTCTTTTAGAGAGAGATCGTTCTTCAAGTCGATTAATGTTAAAGATAAAAACACATTGATAAAATGTCACGTGAAGATGAATCACAGTAGTCATACCTTTACACGTGACTGAATTCACTTGTGTACTCCAGGCCCCACCCTTTCCGCACTGTGTAGAAGAAGGACCGCTGAGTTGATATCCATGGGCGCAAGAAAAATAACAGATGGATCCATACTTTCGAATGGAGGACAGACAATGTGAAGGAGAAACTTGCACACCACTCTTCAAAGAAGTAAACTTTGGGCACGTGGTAGCTGACAATTAAGAAAGAGATGGCCGATAAAAACAATAATAAAGGCATGTAAACCTGACCTAACAATTAGAGTATTATTCATATCAGATCTAGACCAATTTAAACCAGGAAAAAAAAACCACGCGATAAATAACTGACAAGAGCTAGGTGTAAGCTGAACTTGGGTCAAAACTCAAATGCCACAGACATACCTCTAGTTTCACAAACGTACGGCATTGAATTTGAGCATGCCAAGTCATTCCATTTCCGTCCTTCCGCCTTCGTTAAAATTTCTGCACACTCCTCGTGAAGACTATTAGGTTCTCCTTTATACCATTGAGTGTACGTTGGACGCGATCCGTCAACCCACAACCAGCGAAACTTGTCCTTGGGATCCCTGTGCATGCCAATCCACGTTCTCTGATTTTCTGGTATTTGTGAAGTAAGTGCTTTTTGCTCAGTTTGTGAATTTATCACCACAAGATTGGAACCAAGGGCTTCACAGGAGGATTTTGCTGCATTCCAATTCAAAGCCTTGGAAGAGAACTTGTAGCATGACCCTTGCGTGTGAATCCAGTTATTAGGACATACTCCTAAATAAATCGATGGAATGCACAATATCGTTATTGTTTATTCTAAAAAGAAGTGCGCTCTTCTAGTGAAATGAATAAAAGAAAGTTAGTCTATTTAAGGAAGATGTTCTCTACTACAAGTGCTCTCGCTTCACTGCTTTCACAGTGTTACTCAGTTATTGATAATGGCGAGGCGAGAAAAACAACAACCGGAGATTCGTCTCTGCTTGCAAGCAACAATCAGCAGCTCCTCCTCAATGAAGATCCGCTGTCTACCCCTTGCCTTGGACTGATAGCCCGTAAGCCTGCTTTACATTTTCTTACGGCGGTATGCTCTCTGCCCAGTGCTTAATAACGTTATGTTTCGAGAATTTTATCCTGCGACATTCTTGTATGTCGTGTATTTACGGATTTAACCAACTACGAAGACTACAATAAAACAACAACTGCATTTCCAGAGTCGAAGACCAGTAATCTCAATCTTCACATAGTAACACGCATGCTTGCGATATATACAACAG
>Ga0126343_10001027_pt1 | contig 12349 bp, 11 predicted proteins | sample Cyp2metagenome_FD_92531 | JGI IMG/M metagenome (GOLD analysis project Ga0126343, IMG submission 92531) | Coral microbial communities from Lord Howe Island, Old Settlement Bay, Australia - Cyphastrea 2 metagenome | ecosystem: Host-associated > Invertebrates > Cnidaria > Coral ... | reverse complement strand
TCTAGACAGAACGTCAGACAGTTTCAATTAATCTGTCCGGGGCCTTTCGCACTCTAGAAGATCTGCGAAGTGGGGGGCAGGCCTCTTCTGGAGATTGTGTGACAACAGGTGGAGCCATATCTACTGCGATAACTGGGACTTCCTTCTGTGCCTGCCTTTTACCTGTCTCCATTTTACTACGTACATTTGCTGGACCAACTGATGGCGCCTGTGAAGGGCTTGGAACACATACGCTGAATGGAATAGCAAGTGGAATATCGGGGGGTTTGTCCAGGGCCTCCATTTGTCTGCTAGGGTCTGATACTGCTGTATCCATACTGTAACTTCTCACGTGATCAACGTGACACTTCCACACCCTTCCATCGTTAAGTACAACCACGTACAACCTCGGTCCACTACGCTCAGCCACCGAGCCTGGCCACCAGATGTCCTCTTTTCTGAGGTCCCACACAAGGACCCTGTCGCCTGAGTAGAGCTCTCTGAACTTCACGTGCACATCGTGTGTTGCCTTCTGCTTGGCCCGGGAATCCATGACCTGCTCTCCCACATTCGGACGAAGGAGGGATAACCGAGTGCGCAGCTCGCGCCCCAGGAACAGACTAGCGGGAGTTCTACCAGTCGTAGGATGTTTGGTCAACCGATACGTTAGCAGGAAGGTTTCATTTCGTTGCTGAATTGACAGTTTGCTGCCCTTGCAAGCCTTCATGTGATTCTTGAATGATTGAACCATGCGCTCTGCCAGACCATTACTTGCTGCATGATGAGGTGCTGCTCTTACGTGCTTTACACCATTCATCTTAAGGAAACGTGTAAACTCTTCGCTGCGAAATTGAGGTCCGTTGTCGCTGACACAGTGAACAGGCATTCCGTATTTGGCAAATAGTTCCCTTAAGATAGTGATCGTTGTATTTCGCGGCATGTAGAAAATCTCGGGCCATCGGGAGTGTGCATCAACAAGAATGAAGAAGTGCCTCTTCTCGTCTTCTGCGAAATCGATGTGAATTCCATGCCATGGATTACTCGGCCACATTCAGGTGCTAATGGAGCTGCCGCCGGTGGTTTTCTAACTTGCTGACAACTACCACAGTTCCTCATAGTCTGTTCGATTTCTCAATCGACATTTGGCCACCAAAGGTAACTACGAACTAACTCTTTCATACGGACGATGCCTGGATGACCCACATGTAATTCTTCCAAAATATCCTTCTGTTAACGTGTAGGGATAACCACTCGTATTCCCCATAACAGACATTAGGGATCTTCAGAATGGACTACGAGTACGAGATTGAGTAGGAGAACGACATTTCAGTTCTAGTTCGAAGGCGTCACATTGTCACGACACAGACCCATCTCATTCCATGAGCTTCCCTCTCTACCTAAACACCAACATGTAGAGCGAGGACTCTAGAAACGTCACTGGTTTGAAATTCAAAACTCGCACCCGTACTCAATCTCGTACTCGTCGTCCAATCTGAAGGTCCCTAATCTTGTTCAATTGACAACTCGTAACGACGGTGTAAGAAAGGTTTCAGGCCTAAATCTTCAGCATGTTGAGGCCAACCATTCTTTACAAACTCCAACACTCTGGACAGCACAAGGTCAACTCGCGTGGCTTATCTCTTTGTGTGTGATAGGCAAACAGTCTACCAGACGTTCTTCGACCTTGAAGACAGCGCTCTCACCGCCAGCTGTCGACGGCAAAGCCATCCGTCTCAGGTACACAGACAATGGGTGTGGCCCAATTACTAACTTCCACTGGCTCAATGATGCCCTCGTTTTCCATCTTTTTCAGCTCCTTCTCCACCGCGGGACGCAATGCCTATGGCACTGGGCGTGCTTTCTGGAATACAGGCTTTACGTTATCTTTGAGATGCAATTTAGCAGTTACACCTTTGACAGTTCCGAGCTCGGGTTTGAAAATCTCAGCATAGCGTTTCTTTAGACGTACAATGCATTCTTCGTTATCTCGCTCGACCACAAATTGCCCATTAGATGGTGAGAACAAGTTCTTCCAGTCCAGGCGGATCTACGTCATCCATGCCTTTCCAAACAGGGGAGGGGCATACTTTTCAGCCCGAACAATGAGCAATGGTAGGGTCAATTGCTGGTCATTGTACTCCACATCAACCAAGACTTGCCATGCGATATCCAGCGGTGTGCCGGTGTAAGCATGGAATGACTTACTGACTGGCCTCAGCGCTAGATATTTGAAATAGCGTTGGTAATCCGTATAGCTCATGATAGATGCTGCTGCTGCTCCTTACCCTAACCCAACATCTTCAATCCGCACAGGAACCCTAACTGCAGGGGCAGATATCTTTAAATCCTGCGACTCAGAATCTAAAGTTGATATAGCTGCATGGAAACCATCTTCTGAGTCGCTTGGCTCTAGTTCCTCGAAATCTTCTGCAAGACGGACATGTTGTCTATCTTTCTTCGGCCTAGGAGGAAATTTCCCGTTCGGACAATCAGACTGCAAATGACCTGTTTTGTGACACTTGAAACACTCTGCGCCTTTGTGTCTGCAGTTACCTCGCTTCGAAAAACGACCGCGTGACTTTCATTTGTCACGCGTCACTTCATTCACACCACCACTATCACCACTAAAACTGGTCTCTCCCCCATGGGAATCGGCAATATCTTTAACCTCTTTTCGTGCAGCTTCTTGTGCGATTGCTTCGTTCACTGCTTCTTGGAAGGTAAAGTTCCGTGACAAGAGTTTCTGCTTGACATGTTGTGAACGTAATCCACAGATAAAACAATCGCGTAAATTATCATTTAACTGTTCATTCGTAAACTCACATGTCCCAGCTAATTTCTTTAATTCACGGACGAAGTCAGCGATGGACTGCCCTTGTTGCTGAACAGCAGAATGGAAACGGTATCTATCTGCGATCTTCAAACGTGTCGGCTTAAAATGCTCACGTAGCAGAGTGGCCGACTAAGCAAATGTTTTCGTGTTAGAAGCGTCGGGAAATGCCAAATCTTTCAGTACTCGGAAACAGTTACTTCCTATTGATGTCAATAAGATCGCTCGTCATTTAGCAGCGTTGTCTTCGTCATCCTCAATGTCATAGGCGGTAAAATACTCTTGAAGCCTTTCCAGGTAACTTTCGATATCTTCTGATTCAGCGTCGAACTGGTCAAAAGGTAGTCTACCGGCCATAATTTCCTTCGTTCATTCTGTCGGTTCCGTACTTTCTGTACGTATTTTGAATCACTGCGTGTTCGTCACGGCTGACATCAACTTTCCAGAATCCTCGTCGCCACTGTTAAGTACTGAACCTTTTAATGAACACATGATACAACACTTCAGCGAGCACATGGCGGACCCGAAGTACAAGACACGTAGATCTGACGCAATAATGCCTGAACGAGGTACAACGGTATCCAGACTCCTAAAGGCAGGAGTACAAATACACCACACATATGTATCGCATAACCTTCTTTAAATTGGTCTACTAACATAAACATTTCTCTTATATATAAGTTAGCTAATTACCTGTAAGCTTGTACGCTTTTGTGAGAAGCATTTTTTCGCAACTATTGACTAAAGCTTTCCATTCTGTACTTGGATAAAACTTAATTAACAAAGACAGAAAGGTAAATAGCTTAGTTATGCATCTTACTGGTGTATATGTAAAGGTAAAAAAGGTAAAGTCTGCATACGAGCCAAGCGGTTCATTAGGCCGGAGCTTATCCCAGTTTCTGTAGCATGAAGCGACTAGGAGTATTTCTACTCCCCCCTGGATGGGATGCTAGTCCATCGCAGGGTTAACCCCTAGCATTAAATTCGCCGGTACCCATTTATACACCTGGGTGGAGAGAGGCACTGTGAGAGTTTTAAAGTGTCTTGCCCAAGAACACAACACAATGTCCCCGGCCAGGGCTCCAACCCGGACCGTTCGATCCGCACTAATCATGAGGCCACCGCGCCTCCCACTACTAGTGTATATGTAGTATTTCATAAATAATATTGTGTAATTAATTTTTTTTAATATTCCTTTTTCGTATGGGCCTAATGTGATACCAAATATTTTTTCTTCAATTGTTGGAGCAAATTTTGAGCTGTTAGCTGCGTTAAACCAGTCAATTACGTTGTTTACGAAAATCTTTACAAATCGACAGTTAAGAAAAGTGTGATCAATTGAATCCTTCTCACCACAGTAGAGGCATTCATCATCCGCTTTAATACCATATCGGTGAAGCTCCTTTTTGGTAACTACAATCCTATGAATTAATTTAAACTGAAATTCTTTCAATTTGGTCTCCTTGCAGATGCTCTTTAGAGAGGTGAAAATTTTGTCCAGGCATTGTCATCTGGTCTTGTTTTACTGTTCCAATTCATTGGACCAGTCGGGTGGAACGTGTGAATTTTCCGGTCTAGTAAATCATAGAAGTCTCTAGTTTTAGCATCATCTAGGTTGTAATTTTGTAGAGTCGTCTAACTGAAATAAAAAGTTATTTTCTGTTTCTAACTTTTTATGCATTTATTTTCATTCCGTTAGGAAAGCCAGGCTTCATAACCATAGCAAAGTTAGAGATTCAAGCCACTTCACTGACTGTAAAATGGACTGCACCAACTGATGATGGAGGGAGTCCTATCACAGCATACCGAGTGGTCATACTTAAGGGTAGCACTGAGATAAAAAATGAGAATATTACGGACCCTGGTACAACAAGTGTGCCTGTTGGAGGTCTCGAGAGAAATACCATCTACACTATGAAGGTGTTTGCGAGGAATATTGTGTTTGAGGGACCTGCTGCAGAAAAGAAAGTGAGCACTAAAGGTAACAAACTGTGATCCTTTCATGCTATCACGATTTTTTTGATTGAATTATCAGTCGTTATGAATCATCTACAAATAAAGTAAGCTACTGCAAGAACTTTTACGTAGTACACCTGACAGAAAAAAAAAATACAGAATAAATTTAAGGATAACTGCAGAAATTTTCGCGATCATTGGCTAAGTTTTATTGCCAATAAGCGAACAGACACAGTTTTACAATTTATGCGATGCGTCAGTGAGCGAGAACGAACAACTTGACAATTTGACATTGTAAAAAACAAATTAACGTCATTTTTCATGAGTCTGTGCTGTTATTGACGACGAATTTCGTCATAAAATTGTCAAAATAGTCTCCAGATCCACTCGGCTCGCCTCGTGGATCCACAGCTACTTTGACAATGTTATGAAGAATTTCATGATCGATAACAGGACCGACGAACAGTTGTAAAGATTGGAGATTTTTATTAGAGGCTGATCATCCGTCTGGGACGAACTTGTCGAAGAACGGTAGTTTGACCGGTAACTCGTCTGGGTATAGATACAGGTAAACAAACGGATCATCGAACGCACGACCTAGTTTTAGTTGTTTTTTTCGTCTGGCCCGGGACAGATGATTCGTTTGTTTTAACGTATTCATACACAGACAAACTATTAGACTGTGTTTTTTTTCCCAAGTTCGTCCAGACGGATGGTACGTCTTTAGTACCTGTAATTCTTTGATAAAGCTTACTGAAAATTGTATTTTCAGAGAAGATGGGGAGTGGGTTTCCTTGATAATGCAATCTCTTTTAGATTATTGCATAGAGTTACATAGCTAAAAAGGTCTGCCCAAAGTTCGATTCCGAAGTTGCAACCTGCACCTTTTGCCCTAACTCAGACTCAATAGAGCGTAACCGCGATACCGAAGTTAATCTTTCTAAAGAGCAAATGACCTTCAATGAAATACCAGACGTTCACCAATTATATTTAGTTCTGTTTATCTCCACACTTAAGCACTACTGTATTGAAGGTAGATTGCTAGTAATTCTTAGGTGCCTTTCAATATACATCTTGTAATTTAGTTTTGTTCTTAATTCTTTTATTTTACTTGTTCTTTTCTTTTATTCCTTTATTCAGTATTGCTCTTTTCCGCTAATTGCATTACCTCTTTTGTGTTAGCCAATGTAATGCAAATTGTATATGTAAGTGTTGTGTATTAATAAACTGTTTGCATTGATAAAAAAAAAAAAAAAACGCACACAAATAGTCAGTTGGAGTTAATTATCTCAAAACATTATGCACAGGGAAATTTAAATTTAAACTGGATAATAATAACTGATAGTGGTATTTTGATGAACCAAGGGGTCCCAGCGGCAGCGACAATTGATGATCTGCCAAATGAAGTAACAGATGATACAGTTACCCTGAAGTGGAGTGAGCCGGAAAATAATGGTGGAGTCATCACACAGTATACTGTGTATCAACGAATAGTGACTAACGGTACACCAGGAGAGTGGATCAAATTAGAGACAACTGCGGATTCGGTTACAGAGTGGACAGTTGAACTGGAATGCTGCAAGGTGTATGAATTTGTCGTTACTGCAACAAACGAGTTTGGTGAAAGTTTGAAAGAAGAAGGAAAGATCGAGAGAGTCAAGTCATCAGATAGTATGTTCATGTTTTGTAATTTTCCTTACGATTATAGCCATGTTTTTTGTAAAACTAGTGCGATGACTACCAATTTATCTGACACTTTTATAATGCAGATTTTTTCAAAGAGCCACCAGCATTACCTTCGCAGTCAGAGTCTTGCAAATGGGCTAGGACAGCATGTGTTCCCAGGACAAACTGCGCCTCAGCGGTTTTCTTAGAGTGAACTGAATGTGGGTGCCTTCCTCACAGGCGTCGTTTCCCACCTCTTCCCATTCTAATTAGTGTCGCGGTTCCCTTTTTTTTCTGGGATGGTTGTAGAGCGCGGAAGGGCTCATAGCTTGGCTTCCAGGTTTTGTGAGGCGGATTTTCAATCAAATTTTGGGAATTTTACAACTCCATCCTTAAAGGGTGACGAAACAAAAGTTGTTTGCTTAGCGCCCGCCGACTGAGCCTTTAAAGGAAAAGATGTTGGCTCACAAGAATATAGTTCGTGTTATTATGTTGGATGCCTAGTTTTTATATCATGAAACGTTTGCATTCCTACAAAGTGGAACTCTTAGTGTGGTAATACTAAGAACAAATACTCTTGATTTTTCAGAAAGTTACTCTAAAGATACTTTATTATATGGTTGTCTCTTAAGCGTAGGAACTGCCAAACTCGCGAATATGATTGGCTAAAATCGATATTGATCAGGGCCTAGATTTTCCCATCTAGACTCTAGACTGCACTACCCTGAACATTCGCTGCGAGAAAGTTGCAAAAAGATATTAAAATAAAATTATTTGGCTTGCTTCCGCTAAAACTCCTAAATGGCAAAGATAAAACTGATTAATCAAAGTTCAAATCAGGCAATCAAAACACCGTTTAAGGTTTTGCAAGCCCAGAAGTAAAAAAGTACCCCATAGTTAGGCAATAAAAGCTACAAAAACGTATCAGGCTCTCAGTGAGTTCAACCTGTTTTAGATTAAAATTTCATGTCAACTTGCAAGCTAAGTGGCAGCGACTACGAGCCTATGACATTAAGCTTTTTTGTTTAGCCATTAAATAGCTGCGGTCAATCAGTACTCACGGCTTAGTTCAAGATTTTGCCATACAGACCTCCCGCTCGGTAAATAAGAGCTAAATCTAGCCCGCTTTCTGTAAAAGTGGAAAGAAGGTATCAATGTAAAGCAATCGATGTATTTTTGTTTTACATTATCACTAAAGTAAGTTTTACCTGATTAAACATTCCACTACATTTTTCCACTGATCAAATTTTGGACTGGACGAAGTATAATATATAATGTGAGTACAAGCGATCTTTTGACAAAGGTTTTAAAAATGGAAATGAACACTTCCGTCAATTGTTTGGACTTCAATTCGCGTCCGCTTCATAGAGGTAAAATTTACAGATTCCACAGTCGTTTGTGACTTACCAGAGTGAAGACTTTACGACACTTGGTTATATTATTTACATATTTGTGCATTTATTCCTTATATTATTTACATATTTGTACGGTGGTATAAAGCATTATTAAACTTAAACTTAAACTTAAAATCTGCTCTAATCAGCACAATTTGAACTGGCTTATAATCTTATCGTGTAGATACGTGAGAATTGCGCCAATAAGCCTTTTGAACGGACCGGTCACATGGTACAAAATCACATATGCTGTGGGAGCATATGTGGGAGTTCCAAAACAATGGCAGGTCCAGGTGGACTAGTACGAGTTCCATTGTTTTGGAAGTCCCACTGCGCAACTTGCTCACCAGCATGTGTGATTTTGTACCACTGTACAAATAGGCCTTTTCCACGATCCAGTACTGGATCGTGGAAAAGGCCTATTTTAGACTTCCCTTAACTCTAAGCGGCCAAGTCTATTCTATAGCCTTGACATTCATCAATGATTTCTTTCCTGTGTGTTATAGAGCCAGGAGGAGGTGATGGTACCCAGGCTAGTGATGGTGATGAAGGTAACGGGATGGGCGCTGCTATATATGCTGGAGCACCTGTATTTGGTGTTCTGCTCATCATTGAAATCATCGTGATAATTGTTCTTTGGAGACGAAGAAAGCCCTCCAGTGATGGTATGATGAAATACTTCCTCATTACTTAGCAGTGCAGTAACATTCCAATTGATGTAAACAGTCCGCAGCCCAATAATGTGCTGGTGGAGTTGACATCACAGGCTTATAGATTTCCCATCGACTTATAAACTCTGCCCCCACACTTCTTAGATTTGATTTGTCAACTTTCCAAATGAAACCCTCTCGCAAGGTGTCAAGTTTAGTGTATTTCAACAAGAAGCTGGAATCAACTTCAGTAACATAACGTAAATACAGCCGCCAAAAGCTTACTGCAAGAATCTTCCTTAGGCAATTTTCAAGCTCCTGTAAGAAAATTTCTTAAACCTTGGTTCGTTGAGGTAATCCTTTAGAATCAGATTATTTAGTATGGGTTGTCAATTTATGTCAGAACTGTACTTGTACAGTTAATGAGTTGAACTGCAAGTGATGTTTAAAAATGATTTCCAAATTACTCTAACCTTAGGAGAGTGCAAATATGTACGAGCGTAAATCCTTAAATGCTCGAGCTTTTATACCAATAGAGTTACAATTTTTTTTTTGTTATGAGTCTGAAAAATTTACGAACGCACCCGTATCAATTTGCATTGCAGTGCAAATTAGAAATGAGCGATAAATTTTCTTCCTTTTCTCTTGAAGTAATTTTCTCACATATAAAAATATTCCTGGCCTCAGCTTTGAAATTTATTTCACGAATTGTGTTGTTTCATTGGTAATGCCTGGTTTTCTCAGATTTGGTTTAGTTGCTTTTGTCGTAACTTCTTGTTTTTGGTATCTTGTTTACAGAAGACGGCACATTCCGAGACGAGCTGTAAGTTCTTGAGATTATCATTATCATTATTGCTTAGTCACTGGTATACCACTGTAGCAAGGGTGTTATTTTTAATTCAATACAATGCACAAAGTAAGGCATCAAAATGATCAAATACTGTTCTTTAGTATCCAACTGCACTTCGTAGACTACAAATAACGCCCAAAACGAGTACATATATCACGTCATATCTATACTCCGGAGGACGGGTTAGCCAGGCTTCCTTGCAACACGCAAACGATGAATAGGCCACTTTCGACATATCAAAATTCAGCTTGATAGTGAGGCCTAGAGGGCACAAACAAAAGAAATGAAAAAGCATGGTAATTCAATTTCCTTTGTTTGTGTCCTCTAAGCCTCACTCTCAAGCTGAAATTTAATATATCGAAAGTGGTCTGTTGGATTGAAGTTACGGAAAACATATGTATGGAGAACAATTTAAATTATTTTTTCTGACGACGAAGAGTCGGGATGGCTGGCGAATATTGATCCAAGTTTATTAGATAAGTCGAACGAAGCCAGGCAGTTAGACGACAGTGAGTTTCATCATTAATCATAAAAAACATACAATTTCCTCTATTGTAATTGGTTTTAAAAACTCCCATTTTCCACTAATTCTCTTGCCAAGTTGTTATCGGACAGTTTGTTATCGGACAGTTCAATAATCCAATCACATTCAAAGTTGTAGTTTAAATCAAACAATCACATTCAAAGTTATAAATACGTGCGTGCGTTTTTGGCGCCTAATTGTCGGTAGGAGGTGCGATGGTCTTAAAATGAACATCTCATCTCTTAAACATCTCCTTTGTACGAATTTAATGCGAATTTCCCTTTCTTTCATAACTATGCTATTTTGTCCTCGTAAACTGTATTTTTTTTTATTAATTGATAATAAGAATTTGTGGCAATAAGACTTGTGATTAACAAATCGGACGACCGCGCACTCAGTCCTATTACCATTACTTATTAAAGAAATAGAAACAGCAACACAACAAAGAAGACGATAACTGAATTTCATGTTTGGACTCGCTGGTGCAACTCCATAAATGAGAGAAGGCCAATGGAGAATATTCCTCCCGAGACACCGAACAGTCTCCTTGCCAATTTCTTCATCAAAGCTGAAACGTAAAGGAGACGGGTTCGAGCCAGGTACTTTAACTTCGTTTCAACGAAGTTTCTACCGCTAAATATCATATCTACCGCTAAATATCATATCTACGACATCAAGGAAAGAATTACAACATCATTCAATATAAGATCTTTGAAAGTTCCCGCGATCGCGAGGCGTTGGAGTTAAAATGAAGCAACTAAGGCTGTCAGGTAAGAAGGTCGTCCAAACACGGTGCTGGGTCTAACAAACGATGAGCTTGAAAAGTTTTGAAGCGAGGACTATTCGCCTGAAGCTCATGTCCGTACAATTTGGCTGAACAGCACCATGCAGTTAGCTGGATTTCCCGCGCAAATTCCATTCCGCTTCGCATACTTCTAACTTTTACCAGGCTGTACAGGAGAATTTGGCCCGCTAAATTGACCAATCACAGCGCGCGTACTAACTGCGAGATATAATAATCACTGATACTACACACCAAAACGTCTAATAAGATATATTTGTCGGGTCTGTTAATTTAGACAAATTATTTATACGTTTAATTCTGCGTTACCTTCAGCTCACCTAACCCAATATAAGACACCACCCTTCAAATAAGCATGACATGCACAATAGCAGCAGTTTATCGGTTACGATTTACACGACCGTGTCTTCTGCACTAAAACCACGAAGACCTGCTACCCTCCCCTCCCATGTACAACTAAGAATGATATTTCTCATCCTTAGCACTTTAGGTCACTAAGCATATTTCTGTGCTCGCTGAAAATTTAGGTCTGTTATGCTTGTGTTAAAGTTTTAGATTTTCTTTTGAAACAATATCACCCGAAATTGTTTTGTGTTTAAAACGTTTCAGATTTGAAATCTCTTTCGTTAAGTAATATGATGCCTTCAGTTGCCACTTCCGAAAATAGGATCTGGCCTTTTTAAGGCGTTGCAGTGGTAGATGTACATTTTAATTTCTTGTAGAGGCAGCGCTAACCCTTGTGAATCGGAGGATGGTTATCAATCCGTCAGCAGAGAAGCTGCTCAGAGTCTGCAAGCCTCTGGTGCAGCGGCCGAACCTAATTACGCGCAGGCGGATCAGTCGAAGAGGAAGAAAAAACGAAATGACGAATGCGAGCAGGTAGACAAATCTAAAAAAACAAAGAAGAAGAAGGTAAGGATGGCAAAAGACCACCTCAAATATTGTCTTTATGTTTGTCAATGCTCCTGGGCTCAGTGGTTTATTGGAGACGTTTTGCATTGATAAGAGAAATGCAAAGGGTTGCTATGTATTTACGCAGCCAACAAGGCCGTTTCTCACCACAAAGAAAGAGCTATCTCAATTGTTATTGTTAAGTCTGTCCCTGCTCAGAGAAAACGGGTAAATGAAACAGAGCATTGAAAAGTCAAGTTACAATGCGCTATCTTTACTAGTCTCTTCCTAATTTCCGATGTGATTAATCTTCTTTCATTGAAAGAAATGGTTGCGAAACTTGGCAAAGTTATTTGCTGTATGTTTTTGTTTGCTATTCTTGGGGTTGACCCTGCATAAACCAGGCAAAATACAAAAGGTGGTTACGCGCGCTCATACAACTTATCAATACAATGTCATTGCTATTTAACAATTATTCGTCGAAGGCGAGGTGAATATTGTCGATTATAACCCACCCATTAATTTTTGCGCGATTTCATTGGCTACTTTACATCACGTGTTGGACAGTTATCACGCAATAACCCCCGTCTGATTTGATATTTGTCCTCCTTCTCTGATTTCCACTGTAAAAAAGCAAAGATTGCAGGAAAAAAGCCAGCACAAGAGTCTCAATTTTCATATTTATCGTTATACATGGAAGAAAAACGACCTTTTTTGTAGAGTCTAGCGATAGTGACATTAGAAAGCTTGTCGGAATGTTGTTTCAGAAATTACAAAGAAGACAATAAAATACGAACCAGAAAGCTAGC
>Ga0126343_10001026_pt1 | contig 12355 bp, 2 predicted proteins | sample Cyp2metagenome_FD_92531 | JGI IMG/M metagenome (GOLD analysis project Ga0126343, IMG submission 92531) | Coral microbial communities from Lord Howe Island, Old Settlement Bay, Australia - Cyphastrea 2 metagenome | ecosystem: Host-associated > Invertebrates > Cnidaria > Coral ... | reverse complement strand
CTAAAAATAGAGATCAAATTTTCGTGATTGACATTTTCCTTCAAATCATGGCGTGTAAATTGAAAAATCTGACAGTTTTCACGCCTGACAAAAATTTGTCCTGCTCCGAGGCAGGACGACGGCATCTTTGAAGTTTGGTAAGCTTTGACAAAATTTGGCTGATCTAAAAATCACCGGGCGCACTTGTCTCAGGGAATTGATGACAAAATTTTTCGCAAAATAAACAAAAATTTGACCAGTGCGTCCGGGCCCTAAGAAAGGTAAGCCTATCACCTAACCCAGGCTTTAAACAACCAGAGTTTGACATTAACATTCAAAACTCTGGAACAGCTCGCAGACGCCAAAGATACTGCCTTACCCCTCATGAAATATTGGTACACCATAATGATGCCAACACTTGTCATCGTTGGTGCTTTCATTTACATATGACTAAATAAAAAAGAGAAATAGTTCAATGGTGAACAAAAAAGTTCCAGGATTGTCCATTAATTTACTCTATTACCAGTAATTTGGTTTTGCAATAATTACAACTTAAATCTTGATAATACATACAATAAGATATAGACTCACTGTGGTACATCCACTATTCTTGCACATTGTTCCAGGTTTAACTCCACCATCGTGCTCACTTCCTGATTAGAAACAATTCCCACACAAACATTTACAACCAAGAAAAAAGACAAACATTACAATACATGGATGTTCATGGGTTCTACCATAACAAAGAAAAGGAGTGTCTGCTTCTTGCTGTTGGTAAACTAGCCTTAGTATTACTTTGTTTAATTGATAACATAATTGTGAAAGGCTTTCCAGTTAGTAGGTCATTGTATAAAACAAAAACACTCCAAGGACAGGGTTGGAGCCCAAAGTCTCCTCACATTGAGTTACTAAAGGGTAAGACACTTTTCAATGGTAGAGCCTTCCTCCATGTCATTCAGGGCCCATGTGTTCAAGTGTGAAAAGCAGTATCTACCAAGAAAAACATTATCCAGTTGCAAGGGTTTTATCAACATCTTAAGCAGGGAGACAACTGGTTTCATAGTCAGGCTAAAGCTTTTCAAACTGAACTTCCATTTAAGAAAAATGTTCTCCTTGATGGTCAAACCAAGCACCAAAATCATACTCACAGCCGTTCAGTTTGCCGGGTGTGTGATTCTTAATGAGACCCCTGTCCAGTGGATAACAGTTGACCATCAACTGGATAGTGCTTTATCTGAAGAAGAAGCTGTGCAAGAACTACTGGTCACCTTGCCAGCTAGATTACCAGTAAGTAATAAAACAGATCACTTACCATCACTTTTAACAGGTTTGTCTTTTTCTTGTTCTTTAAGTTTCACCAGAGCCTTCTTCAAAGAATCTGCCACTGACATCTTAAGCTTTATCTTTGGAAGGTCGTCACTAACATAAGCACACAACGTTGATCAATTCAAAATAAAGTGTAAAATACATGTGAGCAGAATACAAGACAGAACTATAAGCAGAATTCCAACTCCTAATAGCTCCTAATATGTGGGCTTATGTGTGGGGATAAGTGTATTTTTATGAAATCCTAGTGAAAATGGCAACTGTTTCTTGGAAACATTTGCCTGTCATATCGCAAGGCCATGCAAATAGCACAGGGCACACTCCTGTAAAATCTTGATCCAAGAGCACACAAATGTCATGACAAAGATATCTAAATTTTACAAACATATAGTTGAGATCAAATAATGTACCTTGGTCTTTCAACAGGTTCTGTTGGAATTGGTTTTCTTGCAGGTCGTTCAACTTTTATCACCTGGAATGCACACCAAGAATAGCTAGGTCTACACAAAGAGTTTTTCTTGAAAAAGCACGGGGGTTTATTCAAGAACTTATTAAAAAATCAATCATTATTAAAAGTTTCTTCCAACTGTTCATCAATTGAAAGGATTGTGGCAAAGCTTCTTAAGGACGTTCGCGCGAAAATTTCCAACATTGATTTTTTCCGAGACTTTTACCACTTAAAGTTGATGAGTTACTTATGTCAGAAATGTAAAAAAAAAGGGGGGTCACCGACTTTGTTTAGGAGAGAATAAGCCTGAAAGATCACCCTAAATCTGAAAAAACGGGATTTGTTAGCGAATAAGGCCACAATGTCAGTAAGCCCAAAAATAATGTAATTGGACCTTTGAAGGGAAATGTTCCCTGCCAAATATTGTTCAAATAGACCTACTAAGTGAAATTAGTCAACTGGTGAGGTTCCTTACAGAACGAGTTCGTATTTAGCGACTATAGTTTCACGCGCCTTGCAGCCGCAAGATGGCAGGATTCGATGTCCCGTGAACAGAAATCTTGAATTTTTTTTTACTTCCCACATTGATTTTTCGTTCGTTTTTGGACAATGTGGAGATAATTGCGATTAAAATCTGTTTCTGGAAAGAAAAGTAGGGGTCACTGAACGTCCAAGATCGTTAAATCCAGGCAAAGCTGTAGCAATAACCATCTTCCCTATCATTGTTTATTTTAATACTAAGCGCGCGCTCATCGATGACGTGCCGTGATTTTGCATGCGCAGTAAGGATGTGCAGAAACAATTGGCGCGAACGTTCTTAAATACACAGATCATCTCAAAGATAAAACTTACTTCATCAAGACCAAGGGGTTTCTCATCTGTGCTTGGTTTTTCAGGTTCAGGTGGTCTGACATTACTGTGCCTTGATTTAGTGCAACCCTAACAAAAGAAAAAATCATAATCCCTCAAGGCTTACCTCAGCTTATCAGGGCCCTGGGGGTGCTCTCTATAATGGCCCCAGACTCTAACTACTGCCTGAGAGAGGTAGCTTTATCAGGCTTCAGGTGTATAACAGGGTAGGGATTTCACAAGTTGAGGTACATAAAAGGGCAGGGAAATAGATCATTTAGGTATTTAAAAGGGCATTTAATTAACATATTTTGACGCACTTTATGGCTGTATCAGTTCTTTTATTAAGCACTAAAATGAAAACAAGACTTCCTAAGAAAGGTATGTGAAAGGGGTACCTTTTTTTGAAATAGAGGTAATAAAAGGGGTACCTTTTCTGCCCTTGGGGCGGAGCCTGCCCGTGTTAAACTTCGCTAACCAACCCCTCCCCTCCCCCCCTTCCCGATCAGGGCTTTCATTAACATTTACGGTAGTAGGGCAACTGAGGTTCACAGTTAGGCAAAACACACTGAGCTGAACTTCTTTATTAGAAAAACCTTCATCTAGACCATCAAACCAGATAGTCAAAATCGTTCTCTCAGCCGGTCAATTTGTCGAGTACACAGCCCTTAAAGAAACCCCTGATGCAAATGCAATAATGAAGACCTGTTTTTGTTAAGAATACAGTCAAAGCTTGAAACACAGACTGAAACTATTTTTGTTTGCAACAGCTGAAACGTCTCACCCGAATGTTGAGGAATTCTGTGAAATCTGAGGTCCTTTTCTTGCAACAAGACCATCCCTAAAGTCAAAGGAAGTTATTCATTTCAACACTAAACTAATTTCATTACATCAACAAGCTTAAAGTATTAAATTCATCAAAAGTGAATTAGAAGGTTTGCACGACAACCTGATGTTTGGTTTGCTGAACTCAAGACTCAAGCTCTAGCAATGGCATTACATTGTGTTGCTGGGAAAGGCACTTTACTCTTAGTGTTTCTCTCCACCCAGGTGTATAAATGGGTTCTGGCAAGTTTTATGCTGGGAGTAAACCTGTGAAGAACCCAGAAGGGAATAGAAATACTTCTAGTCTCTTGAAGCTACATGTATGAACACAAGAGAAAAGCACCAGCCTGATAGGCCACTAAGGCTAGAATACAGACTTTACCTTTCACTGTAAATAGGGTATGGTAAAGATAAAGTTTGCATACAAGCCGAGGGGACCCATTAGACCACAGCTTATCCCAGCTTCTGTGCTATGAAGTGACTACGAGTAATTCTTCTCCACTCTGGATGGGATGCTAGTCCATCGCAGGGTTACCTTCAGCATAAAGTTTGCTCATACCCACTTAAACACCTGTGCAGAGAGAGCCATTGTGAAGTGAAACAAGGCAATGTCCCCAGCCTGGGCTCGAACCAGGACTGCTCTATCCAGAGGTGAGCACACTACTGGTAACCATGAGGTGCCCATGCCTCCAGTGTCTTCATCTCAATTTCATGTTGAACCTTGGGTATCCTCAAGTGAATGGATTCACAGCTTACCTTTAATGCATCATGAAAAACTGGAACACCTGGATGATGCGTACACTTATCTGCAAGCCAATAAGGTAGATACTTTAGTTACATACCTAGTTTTACTCTGTAGCTGGGCAATTCTGTTTTAAATTAAAGAAATGAGACACATTTTTGAAACACCAACTTTTCTGACAGTTTGTTCTGAGAATCTTCTGGCATATCAAGGTATTATCTCAGTATAAGATAAGATCAACTAGGCGAGATAATAAGAAATTAAATTTTCCTTGCCTTGAGACCTTCTAGTATCAAGTATGCCGGATCTCTGATCACATAGTATCATGAAAAACATCTCAATCAAAAACTAATAATTCTTGCAAAATGAAGTGTAAAAAAATCAAAAAAAACAATAAGACAGTCCACACTATAAGAAAATAATTCAGTCCACTGTCAAATGTGCAGGGGGAGATGTCGATCCTAAGTTCGGCCAGGTTGACTGGTAAATAATTACGCTTCGGATCCATAAAATTACAAAAGATCTTTGATCACATTATTTTTTTACAATAACTGCAGAAATTCAAGTGCGCACGCTCATTGGCTAATTTTTATTGCCAATATGCGGACAGACAGATGAATTTGCAATTCATCCGACACATTAGCGAGCAAGAGCGGGCAATTCGACAATTTGTTGTTGTAAAAAACAAATTGAAGTCAGTTTTTATGCGTCTGTCCTGTTATTGACAATGAATTGCATCATAACATTGTCAAAATAGTCTGTGGATGTTGACTCATGGATCCACAGCTACTTTGACAATGTTAGGACGAAATTCATGATTAATAACAGGACAGACACATAAAAAAAACTGGTTGTTCAAAGCCCGATTAAGCTAACCAAGGATTAGCGAGAATTTTGATTTCATTTTTGTACATTTCGGTTAGGTTTTCTGTTTATATTTTTTGCCCTTCAGTTCTGAGCTTGAGTGATCTCAAACTACGCAAAACTTCAGCAGTGAAAAACATTTCTATGGAAGAAAAATGTTACTTCGTTTAACTTTTAATCCTGGGTTAGCGTTAACCAGCTTTCGAACAACCCAAACGTTAACCCAGGATTAAAAGTTAACCGAAGAATTAATTTTTCTGGTATAAAAATGTTGTTTCACTGTTCACGTTTTCAGTAGTTTGAGCTTAGTCAAGCTCAAAACTGAATGAGAAACATTGTAAACAGAAAACCTCACCGAAAAGTTACAAAACTTGCTAATCGTGGGTTAGCTTAATCGGGCTTTGAACAACCCGCAGTCTGCCTGCATGCAAACATAATCGTTCTTCCTTGAACTAACAGCTGCATTTTAGGGTATAAGCTTATCACATTTTACCTGCCAGGATAGAAACTTGTTAAGATACAAACATTACAGAAACGTATGTACATTGAAATGAAGTGATCGCTGATAATTCGTGGCAAATTTGTATGTGACAGACAGCACGAAATTCTGAAGTTTCACGCAACTATCAACGACTACCGACACACATTACCTTCTCCATTTTCGTCTTTCCTGTATTCTTTACCACAGCCCTTGTTATAGCACTGGAGCAACTCACTTGTAGACATCTCAACTAAAATTACCTCAAATTTCAAGGCAAAAAGATGAAGGAACTTCTTTCGTTCTGCGTTTCGAGAAAACACGAAAACGCCGGATGCGAAATATCCCATGTGCTAACTTGATTACCGCTGACCGAATTACCGGAAGTCTTGAAATAAGTAAATAGTGGAGAAGACCCTGGGGACGAGGTTGGTAAATAAAGGGTTACCATAGCAACAGCTTAATCAGTTTTAGCATCAAGTTCCTATAACTTAAGTCCATTGACTGCCTGTTTCTGCTATCAAATTGCAATTAGGGTGATAACTTTTGCCAAGTTCTAAAAAATGTGGGAGAGACTACATTGTAGGTGGCTCTGAACCCGATGTAACATTTTTTAAAAGTTTGTTGAAAGTTGAATCTTCACTTGCTGATTACAAATAATTTAACAATAGAAAATGTGGTCACTGAACTAATTAAGGATGTTTGCGCCCAAAAGTTCCCACACACAGATTTTTTCTTAACTTGCCACGCAGAAAGGTATACAAGTGATACACTATAATTTGCCAAAAAGGAAAAAAAATTGGGGGTCACTGACTTGGTTTTGGAGAGAACATGCCCCGAAAAATACCCTAAATCTGAAAAATTGGGCTTCGTTAGCTGATAAGGCCAGTGTCTGTAAGCTCTAAAATATTGCAATTAGATCTTTAAATTGAAATGTTCTCTGTCAAATATTGTTTAAGTGGACCTATTGAGTCAAATTAGTCACCTGGTGAGGTTCCTTAAAAAACAAGTCTGAATTTAGCGACCACAGTTTCACGCACCTTGCAGTCGCAAGATGGCAGGATTCGATGTCCCATGGACAGAAATTTTGAAAATTTTTTAACTTCCCACACACAATTTTTGTTCATCTTAACATGTGTAGATCATTGTAAATAAAATCTGTTTCTGGAAAGAAATGTAGGGGTCACTGAATGTCCAAGATCATTAAATCCACGCAAAGCTGCAGCAACGGCCATCTTCCCTATTATTGTTCATTTTATTTCTTAGCATGCACTCGATGCATGACATGGTGTGTGAATTTGCGTGCGCAGTAGCAATGAGCGTTAACGTCCTTAGGGGTGTTTTTAACAGCTCATGTACATGTATCTTTACCATGGAACTTGCAAATGTCGAGAAAATAAAGTAGGTATTTATGTAATGCCATTATTCCCGGCCTGATCAGTCAATGACAATTGATGATCAGATTTCCAATCGATCAATCAATGACCAATTAGTCAAATTATTGCTGTCAACTGTTATTGGCCACTCAATGACCAATCGATAATCACAAGCTTGAGCACTCCAATTGATATCGATTGCCATCATTTTTATTTACTTTTTCTTGATGTCCCACCGATTTGTAATCAATCTTAGCATTCTGCCCGCAGCTAAGTAAGTGATAATGTGTCTCAAGTGTCTGACGACTTCTTGTCTTCTGGCATCTCCTGACCTACTTAAGTTCCTAGCTAAGTTAGAGCAGAAGTGACTGGCGTAGCAATTATTGTTTACATTAGTAACTTCTTTAACAAGTCCAGATACAATATGTATTTTATACAGCCACCCAAACAATATGTATAGTCGATGAAATATATAGTCGATGAAATTGCCAGTCAATGACAATCGATGGGAATCAATAATAATCAATGACAATCAATGCCGATCAATGTTAACGGATGGTAATCAAGAAACACAAAATTTTGTTCGATATCAAATTACTGATTGACTGTTACTGATTACAATTACTTGTTATCGATTACTATCCATTGTCATCGATTATCAGTTTCATTGATTGATCAGGCCGAGCATTATCGTAGCATTAAATGGAGAAGACTGCTAGTATTGATCCATTGAAGTAGAAGTGCTGGAAAAAACGGTGGAAACTGGGCAAATGAGAAAAAAGTTCACTAAGAGACCACTGAGAAGTGTTTCTTGTGATGAGGTGCATGGAGAGCAAACAAAACTATTGTTGAGAATAATATAAACAAAAATCAAATCAACTCCCTGTGCGTTTCATGATTTGTGATCTTTTGTGATTTTGTTTGATTTGGAAGTCCTTTTTTGTGGTCATAAATCATGATACACACTCATATTTGTAAAATTTCCTTTGCAAATAGCATCACTCAGTGACAGTACTAAATGTGTCCATCTTGTAGTGTTCATTGTGCTTCCAGGTATTTTTCTCTTTTAGCGTAAAATGACTTTCTTTCAGGTTATGCAAATCCCATTTTATTACTATTTACATTAATTTAAGAAAAGTAACATATTTGCCTATCTATTTTCCAGAATTTGCAAGGATTACGTCATTGGTAGAGAAATAACCACCATCTTCTCTCTCCGACAAAAATTTGGTGGGCGGAGGAACTTTACTTAAAGTGTACTTTAAAAAAAAACAACACAGAATTCAATTGAAGCATTCAATAAATATTCCACTAATAAAGATCTATATTTTTGTAGACCAGCAGTTACAGTCAACACAATCAAATATCTGAGACTTAAGTAAGAAAATTGGCAGGCATATTTTTACTCCAACTGTCTAGGAATATGGAACAACAAAATGATGTTTTAAATTTTCATAGCTAAATAAATATCATTGGTTGTTTGCCATTTCAGTCATAAAGAACTGTAAAATGTGTTTAATTTTGACCTATAACCCCAAAATGGTTTTGAAAGATCAAGTGAATCGGTTCCATCATCCTCGGGATGTGATGACCTTACGTGACTACTGGTTGCCTTCAGGATTTTTCTTATTTCTTCAACAACCACCTTCTGGTCAAGCTTTCCAAGGCTGGCCTTGAGTGTTACTTCATTGAAAGGAAATGCCAGAATGCAATTGCCAATTTGCGGTTGAAGTTTCAGTGTATCGTTAGTCTTCTTAGTACTTGCTGTGGAGATCCTTGTGGAGTACCTAGAGGGAAAGTGGTGCAAGGCTTCTTTACTTGCATTTAGCAAGCCATATTGATTAACTGATTGAAGTAAGTTCAGAGATGATGTTTCTGATTTATAACGGCGTAAACCTAGGTGAGATGGTAGTTTACCATCATGATTGTTGCCATTTTCGGGTCGCAATAAATGCATTGATGACCCACTTCGAGATATCTTCTGGGGGCTTGACGTCTTTCCCTCTCTCGCAGCATTTGTCTCCTGACGACCTTTTTCATCCCTTGTTTGGTCTGACAAAACCAACTGATTTTCCCCAGCTCTTAGGATGGTATCAGGATTGCTTCTAACAGCCAAATTATCCTCTTTGGTGCAATTCAGAGGTACTTTGCTCTCATTCAATTCTCCTTGGCCAACAGAATCAGTCTTAGCAGCTTTAAGAAACTCTTCTGAAGTACATAGTCTCTTTTGATCCAACAGAATAAACTTCGAGCTTGGCGTTTTGCATCTTGGAATGCATTTCTTTACCTTACTGCCATTTGCACCACTGTTCTCTCTCCAGTGTTTGCTCACATTTTTATCTCTCAGTTTTCTTTCTCCTAAACTGGGATTTTTTACACTTTCAGCAACTTGCATACACTCTGATTCAGACTGTGGTGGGAAAATATTAAAATTGCTCTTGAATTTCTGTTTACCACCAGGTCTGTGATAGATACTCTTTCCAGCCTTAACCATACCATTCCCAGCATCTCTCACTTTCAAACCTTTTTTCCTAGTATCATTGTCATCCTTTTCCTTTTTTCCCCTTTTGACCTCTACCTCAGTAAAGTTTAGGGCTTCGAGTATATCATTCAGCAATGGTTTCTTCACCAATTCATCCTGATTACAATCATTTCCTAATGCTGGGGAGAAATTGACTTCCAACAGCCATGGCTTCAACTTTTCATCAATGAGTATGTCAAACCCAAACAGTTCAAAACAGTTAGAACTGTTACTTGGTATCTCTTGGACCTGTGAAAGAAGCGTGATGATAATGATCGATGTTATGCGGTGCCACAATAAACGATCATCGATATTGTGTTTGTGCAGGTAATGTCGCAGTTTACTTAGGGTCCATTTACAACCAGTTCCAATGCTTTCTTTTTCTGCTGAATACTGTGGTCCAGTTTTGTTAATGCTGGTGTTTGTAAGATGTGAAAAACGATTGTCAAGTGAAGACAGATCAAACCTTTCAGTGCTAAACCGTACAAGCCCCTCATGGTAGATATACAATCGGAAAGGATGAAAAGAAGTGACTATTGCATATAAACGTAAATCAAACTTATAACCCGAAATTAGAAATGGTTTGATGATGTACTTTTGCACAACAACAGCACAGTCATAAGTCAAGTCGTGAAGATCTTGAAAAATAAAAATCCCCCTGCCACAGGACTGTTCAGTTGGCTTGCAAATCCAGTAATTTGATTGCTGGCCGCCATCTTGCTTTGAGAACTCTGCCACAAACTTTTTGTACTCAACCGGAAGGATGAACGTTAGTGGAAAAAATTCAAACATGGAACCTCCATAGGATGTTCTCATTCGCCTCAGGTTTCTTGCTAGGCCGTCTTTCTTTGTAATATGTGTCGATTTCGGAAAGTGATTCAGGCGTTGCCATGGACGACAGTGTTCGAATTCGCCCGAAGTAAAACCTTGAGTTTTCCACCAGAGATTCCAGTTGCCGTCCGCCTCACCTCCATCTTCGTTGTACTCTTCCCAGCCACGTTCTAAACAGACTTCTCTCAGAATATCCGGCGATTTTTCACAAAGCCGGAACACAACGGATTCCATCAGATTCCATTAAAAATTATTAATTAGTATTGGCTTCCTCGCACGAAGAGCCAGTTTTGGGTTCATTCTTAATCCGTTTGACGACAAAAAACGATTCCTAAAGGACAGGTTGATTGCCTATTAATCCATGAGGTCATAATTTTGAAAAGGATAATTTATAAACTTCAACAAGTCAAGTAGTGCACAGGTGGCCTGTGTAGGCACAGGTAGCACGGGTATCTCAGTTCCTAATTAAGAGTCTGTGACGTAACTCGTCTGGTCAGCAGGCAGTACAATCTTCATTTAACGACCATTGAACATTCCACGTTGCACGTGAGGTCAAAATGGCTACGGCCGGTGGAAATGAACTGAGTCAAATGTCTTGTGAAGATTTTGGGGAATTTAAGGTAAATGCTCTGATATTATGGTTAGAATGCAGCAGAAATTAAATTATTTTGTTAAATTATTTTCTGATAGGACCTGCAGCGACCAAAATGTAATAAGTTTGGGTGTAGTTGATCAACCAGTTACAGTCAAAAGCTTGACATAAATGGATATTGATCGACACTAGTTAGCCTATTTTTAAAATAACAGACATCATTGCTTTTGTTTTAGAATTTTAGAGAAGTGCGATAGATTTTGATAGACTAATATTGATTTAATACCCATATCCAGTTTTAATATTCCAGTAATTTAGTAGAGCCCTTCCACCCACCCCACCGCCCCCTGGGTCAACCTCCAGGTGTAAGAATTTTTTAAAACAATTGACAAATTCCCTGGGGTGGGGAAAAGTAAGTGGGTGAGTCAAATGCCCCGGGGTGATTGGTTCACTGAATCATTGCTATCAACCTGTATACCTGAGTTTGACCATAGTTAATGGAGGGAAATGGTTAATTGAAGCCCAGTAAACACCAAAGGAGCAAACAAAGATGCCAAGATTTATGCTGGAAGGTCCAACAACCATGCACATCTTTGGTTTTGTACTCATACTATGCATGAATCACATGACCAACACATTTCTTTTGGTTAATTCGACACTATGGAGTAAACAGCTACATGTAACTATTATTTGTGTGCACAGTCAAGGCCACAAAATAGTGAACAAAAACATACAACAAAGATTTTTGTTGGGTTTCATAAGCATTTCCCTCTATTAACTATGGTTTGACCTTAAATTGTAATGGAGTCTTAACTGAAGATGCCTCTCTAAGGTTTTTACTTACCCACTTGAACAGACCATGAGGGTATTTTGTCTTAATAGGTCCACAACGGGGGCTTTTGTTGTACCGTTTTGGAATATTGAGCTGAAAAGTGTGACAGGAGATCAAGTGCTTTTTTAGATGTGGTACTTAAGGGCACTGACTCATAAAACTGGATCTTGGTAACTCTTGGGGGGTGCTTTTTAAGATTTCTGTCAAGCACCCCCTTCCCTTTTATGTGAGAGTCCTTCCTATGCAGAGAATAGTCCTCCAGTTATATTTTTGAAAAATATTTGTACTTCAATAAAATTTGTGTTGTAGGAAGCATTGAAGGTGCTTAGACTTATTGATGACAAAATCATCTACAAGCTGAATAAAAGTATTCCAACAGATTCCTTTGTTGGACAAGTGAATGCCGAACAAAAATGTCAGGAACTTTATAATGAGGTAGTGATTCTCTGTTTCTTATTTGGTAAAAACTATTTATATTATTAATGCTATTTTGTTTTTTAATTATTGATCTATTTATTTGATAATTTGACTATAAATAAATGGATCAATTGAATGCATTGGGGTGATTGGCTGAACTGCAACCCTTCAGTATCCACCCCACTTAATGTAGATAAATTAGCGCTTGAATTAGTTAATCACCCTAATAGCTCTTTTGTTAGCAACTTAATCAGTGCCCTGCGGTATGGTACTCG
>Ga0126343_10001025_pt1 | contig 12360 bp, 10 predicted proteins | sample Cyp2metagenome_FD_92531 | JGI IMG/M metagenome (GOLD analysis project Ga0126343, IMG submission 92531) | Coral microbial communities from Lord Howe Island, Old Settlement Bay, Australia - Cyphastrea 2 metagenome | ecosystem: Host-associated > Invertebrates > Cnidaria > Coral ... | reverse complement strand
TGGTTTTGTAAATATTCTTTGGTTCGGTTCAGATAATCAGTCGACTAGATAGCCAAAGTAAGTTCCAGATGTTTACACTATTTACTAGCCGCCATGTTGGAGGACTAAAGAGTCCTCCAACATGGCGGCTCCATACTAGGCTCTGTAATATTGTGCGGAACATTTCGACGAATATCTCAACTTTGGGATAACGCACACACCTTAAACTTGGGGAACTGTCTTCGTTATTTATCGTCTACAACAACACAATTTTTTGACTTTATCCGATGCATGGTTTTTGATTTTACTTTCTATTGCGTGATACTGCACACACTCTATTCTTATTCTTGTGACATCGGCACTGTTTCTGGGCAACATGTTACGTGCACGAAAATATCGATTTGCCTTATGTTTTCGAGCTCTGAGTAACCAATATGTCGAGAGAAGTGCCTATTCGAATGTTTTCAAGTTTAACAGAGAGAATGAACGTTTTGAGAGAGGCAAACTCAACTCCAGATGTTTCCACTGGTGTCCGGCCGCCATGTTGGAGTCCCTCAGACGGGCTCCAACATGGCGTCTCCATACTTAACACTATAATTTTCAGTGATACCTTTTGTCGAATAACTCAAGTTCTGAATATCGCACATCCCCGAAACCTTGACACGTTGTTTATTTATTGCTCCTCTACGATATTTCAATTTCTTGAGCCAATTTATTAAATGGTAAGAGATTCTATTTTTTACTTGCGTGATAATTAAGCTTACTTGCGTGACGTGAAAACCACCAATATCACTAACCTTGTTTTCTCCTATCAGTTCAGTGATAAAAGCCAGCGCCATTACATACATAACGGACATGCCAAATCCTATCAATATGACTGGTGCATAGGTCGCTTGCCTCGTGGATGGGGTTTGAAAATAACTCCCAAGAGCACCACCTATTACAAGGGAGGCCGCCAGTAGGTAACTCCACTACAAGAGCAAGATCAATGCAAAAAAAGTTTGAAAATCGATCCACCAGTAACATAATTATTTCAACCCCATAAAAATATATTTACTAGTTGATGCCCTTGTTGAAAAGAGTTATTCAAGGCGTATTTTATTCTTAACCTTCTTAAAACTAGCCTATAGCAGAAAAATGACCTAATATCTGTTTTGCAAAAAGGTTACATAATGTCAAGCCTCGATCACTAGCTTTCAAAGCTTAAAAGTATCTCTTTTTCTACCCCTGCCAAAGCCCCACGGTTGCATAAGTGAATGCAAAAATATATAATTTGCTTTAGGTGAATAAAAATTGACAAACTGAAAACAAGGAATAGCCAGACACACGTTGAGCCATCATCTCAGCCATAACTAGAACCAAAAAAACAGCTAGTTTAGTTTTTTTTTTGTACAATACGCCATATTGTTACCTTGCTTCCAATCTCTTTGTTGAGTTTCTCACAAAGCAGGCTTGACAAAGATGCACTTATCAGAAGAACCAATGGAAAATAGGCGATGGCTTCCTAGAAGAGATGCAGGACGCAATAAAACAAATCAGTGTAATGTTCACCAGCCAACTTCAAAACCCTCTGTAGTGTAAAAAACAATCTACATTCAGTACATTTACTGTTAAAATAGTATTAACAATGTGTGTATCCCAATTTCCTGCTCCTACAACACATACCTTATGATATGATACTGTCCAGAATCCGTACTCGTATTTAATTGTTATCAATAACTGCTATTATAGCCAAAGTAGGATAAAAGTGCGAGAAATCTGTCAGAGTATTTACCTTTGCAAATAGTAGTCTCTCCGTGAGAAACAGAGGTAAGTATGTGTAAACTGTACCCTGTACAAGACGTGAACATGTGTAGACAATCGCTACCTGAAGATAGAGAAAAATAAGCCATTTTGAGTGCAAAAGCTTCAGTCTGATACTGAGCTTCAATTGCTATTATGCAATTATCTAAATCGTGATAGAATGTTTTAATTGTTTTACTGATTATGTCCTAAACAATGTTATACTTGCATACCGGTAGTGGGTTTTTTTCCTTTCTACCATCCCTTCCCCCTCCCATTTTGACCCTTGTCTTCAGCTTTTAGCACTTTTAGCTACACTCCTAGTATTATATAAGTTCTAGGCTTTGTTTTGGCCATAATTGAAAGCACTTTGCACTTCTTAAACGCGCCACCGAATAAGAACTTTGCTATTATTACAATTACAGTTTTTTTTTACATATTTAGTCTCTCGTAAACAAGAAAGGATTGTTGTTATTAAGAGCCTCTTATATTCTGCTTAAACAAACCTTATACAAGCTTGGATCCCTCAACCAGTGTTTGATTGTTTTAGGACGTCTTTTCTCAGCTGGATGAATTGGTGATGAAGCTGGAAGACCACGAACTTCCTGTTTATCTTCTGAGGTTGAAGGATAACAGCCAACTTTAACATGTTCAGTTTCTTTATCGTCTTCTTGACATCTGTCTGCGACAGTCGGGAGCTTCTCGACTGACGCATCAAGTCCCGAATCCTTTCCCCCATCTGTGTTCATTAATGGCTGGACAGGCAATTCCGACAAGCTGAAAGTGATAGATTTTTTTTGTCTTCGTTGACCTGAAGTATCACTGGAGCATTCTTCCTCTATTTCTTTAATCGTTTCATCTTCAAATCCTAAGTTGGATTGACCCAGTTGACACGACACAACTCCGCTTCTTCGTTGCCTACACTGGACTGAAACCGATCTAGGCTTGTCTTCTTGGTAAACTTCCAACTCTCCTTTAACTGAATCTACTTCACTGTTGTTGTCCAGGTTAGCTTCTCTTTCTATGTCTTCGAGTTCTTCTTGCGTCCAGTAGCTGTCCCCAGTTGCATTTTCATCATTTACAATGTCCATCGCAGCGTGATCTTCGATGCTATCTGTAGACAAATTTTGTTGGATGTGGTCTGATCTATATAGGAGTCCATAAATAACACGCACTAACAGGCTTTTCTTACGATCACGGTCTAACTTGCGTAGTTCTAGAGCCAACTGCTTTCTTGTGTCGTCACTTTCTGGATCTTCCTTTAGTCTGAGAGCCTTCTGAATTTCTTTGTCTCCTTTTTTAGGATCTCCCTGAGTTGATTTTTCAAGTTTAGTTTGCGATGGACTTTGATCAGTCTCCTCCTCCTCGTCATAAAATATTACATCAACAAATTTCCGCAGTAAACTTCTTTTCCTCTGACGATTATTTTCATGCTCAAAGATGTCTTGTTCTTTTTCCTCTTGGTCTGCATTTTCATCCGCCGAAGTCACAAGCATGTGAACAATTGAATAAGCAAGACTGGTATTTCTAGAGTCTTCAACAAAAAAAAGTTGATTATAAAAAAAATCTATGAATTTGTTTACTTTTGTTCATATTATTTACTTAATTTAAAGAAATATTATCAGTTGCAAGTAAATATATAATTGCTCAATTTGCTAGTGCACCCTGTTCGTGTCACTCTTCTTTGTAATAACATAAAGCCAGCTCCTCAGCCGCGTTTGAACCGTATGTAATTACTATTAATTTTTTTTTGATGCTGATTACCAGTAGTTTCAAACTTACTTTGATTTCCCAGTTCTAACACTCCCATTAAAAGTCCACCGCTACGCTTAAAAAAGAAAAGAGTTTTGAAAACATAAAAACATGTAAAAGATCTAAAAAGTTACATACAGCTTAGGAAACTGACTCAAAAAGAACAGAGTACTATTTTTCTACGTTCTCTTTAGGATACATGTAATTCACATTCAGCCTAAAACACATGAAAAGTGTCATGCATGTCAAGACTATTAAACTAGCTACTGATCCATGATACATTAGAGTGGTTTTCATTTGAGTGACGAAAAGCAATTGGTACTGTTGAATCAACCGCATGTACGTACGCTACACGATGGCCTTGAAAAGCTCCACTTTTTCATCCAATTAGAAGTAAAACCGAAGCCAATTGTGACTCACTCCCTCTCATTTTTCTGCACTGCGTGAAATTACTTGGAGTTTTAACTGGTTCACTGGATTTCCATTCTGCTTTGTGATTGGTCAGAGCGATTACTTAGGTTTTGGTTCTGCGACACTCAATTGAAAACCTCTCTGTGACCTTGAAACTAGACTTTGGCTTCCGCTATCTAAAGGTGCGTACATGTAAATGTAATTGATAGTTGGGATGCCATAAACTATAATCACGGTTACATTTTCGTTCCGATTGAAAGTGTTACATCTTCACACAGCTACATCATGACATCGATCTTGACAGCGAAAGATTGAACTCCCATTGCAAGTTGATCGTGTTGATCTTGAGCGAGAGAGGATAAGCTACCATACTTGAAAAAAACTTCTTTGCTCAAAATTAAAGACATTGTTTTAATCGTTCTTTCCTTACCCCAAGATCCACATATGTACTACATTTTCGTAAACGGTTCTTGAGTTCCTTTGTCCCAACGTAGAAAACGTTTGCGATAAGGACTCCTGTCCCGGTTGTAATCAAAGAGAGATACTGTGATATCAATGACACATAATGAATAAATAAATACCTGAATTATACCCAAAACCACAATGAGGTTTTTCATGGTCAGCGGTAACAAGCACAAAAACAGAGAATGTAAATGAAAACAACTTGATTAAAAATCCGAACTCACAGGAGGCACAGCAGTCGGCTTTTAACAAGTATGGCTGTGAAAAAATTGAAGGGGCTAGGTCACGCTATTTTAGGCAATTTCAGGACTGATCAAATGGTCATATAATTAATATATAAAAATAACGGGTCAAAAATATAGAAGAACTCTAACAATACACAGGAAAGCTACGATGGGACATGGATGGACAAAAGAGGAGAGGATTGAAATGGATTGCGTTTGGGTAAATTTGAAAAACGTCGTCGGCCCACCTTTTTTTAAAATTTATACCAGTTTATATGACTGATGTCATTTACACAGCTGGAAAATCAATCTCAATTGTTATGTCTTGGCCGTGATCTTACAAATAAAAGACTTTTGCTCTGTCAATTTGACGTTTAGAGCTCATAACTGACAAAATTAAACAAAACTACCTAAAATAGAGTGACTTACGCCCTTTAACCAGGGAAAGGGCGGCAATGACAACTATACGAACTTGTTCAACTCTCTGCGCTTCAAACTTTCCTGGAAAAACGTGATAATGTCTGATGCCGCCCAAAAAACGTGATGGTTCAATGAAGGTGTCTGATATCGCCCAAACACGTGATGGTTCAATGCAGCTGTCTGATATTGCCCAAAAACGTGATGACTAAATATAGCCTCTGAGCCTCCCAAACACGTAATGATTTTAAATTAAAATGAAGCCGTCTGATACTGCCAAAACACTGATGATCAAGTAAAGAGATGACAGAAAAATATGTATTAGTACAGTTGAGCCTCTTTATCTCCACGCAATTGCTAGAATGCCCGCACAACAATGAAATCATTTTTGTTTTCTTATTTTTTTTTCTTTTTGGAAAAAAATCAAGCAACAGGTTACTCGACCATTTATTCTACTAACCGCAAAATCTTTCAGGTTGTCAGGCCCCAAGTTATCTCCACTGTCTTGACCAAGAAGAGCCCAGGCGACGACGTAGACATAGACCCCACCTAAGAAGCTAAACATTGTCCTAGATAATGATATCAAACGAAAAAGGTGATTGTTTTAGAATCGTGTTAAAACTCGATAGAAACAGGGAACTGCCACGAGCTGTTGACAAAATGATGGCTCGAGCAAAGAGTATTTACATTTTGATGACCAAAATAAACAAGTTGTTTGCTTTTTTCGTGGCGGAATTTGTTAAAACTGAGAAATTGAAAATATGTTCTATATGTTTCTATCGATTTATTAAAACAATATCATTTTGTTACTTTCGTCTTTTACGCGCGCGTTCGCACTTTGAAGGAGCTTTTAGCTCACTAGACCATACGTGGGCAAATAAATGATTGATTGATTCATTGATTCATTGAAATTGACTCGAAAAAGTACTCCATATCATTTTTCGCCCACCCGAAATTTCAACTCGTGTTTCCATTAGGCAAAAAATTCAAAAATCTTAGTTGTTTGGCTCTAACCTCAAGGCAGTAAGTACAGTTAGTTCCGAGGCTTTGTCAGCTGCATTATTGACGAATGCCAAGTGATTTATTTCCACCATGCTAAAGCAACCATCTGTCAGCGCCGAAAAAAAGCCAAAGTAGACAAGTGGAAGCCAGCTTTGATCTCTTCCATCACACAAAAAGCACCTGTTGAATGAAAGAGGGACGCCGATTGCCATTAAAAATGTTGCAACGAGATGCCAAGATTTTCGTCTGCCGATTCTGTACGAGAGGAAAGGAACATTGACATTGTCGCTAAGGTACCCAGCTATCAAAGACATTGAGGCGTCTGAAATTTGTGCAATCAGTACCATCATCCCTGCCTGTGAAGCTGAAAGTCCCACGACTTTCATGAAGAATATAATTGAAAATGAGAAGGAGAGCTGCGAGTAAAGATCGTTGAATACATTTCCAACAGCGCACGAAAATCGTTCCCTTGCTCTCATTGTTTGTCTGCAGTAATTCCAAAACAAGTGATACTTGCTTTTTCTGAAACAAAGGACTCAGAATTACATATATAAATGAGCTGGAATGACTATACAGTTGTACCATACGAGTTAACCGTTTTCTAATCACTGAATCAGTCTCGGGATCGATTACTGTTGGTCCAATTGTCCATTGTACAACAGAGCGACTGAATAGCTGTTTAGCGTAATCTTTGTCACTTGCAATATTTGCCTCGTTAGCTTAGGCGATTAAGTGTCTTATCGAGCATGCTGCAATTATATCAGCACTGAACATTGAAGAGCATGATACGATTCACTGTCCAAAGGAATTTGCACCCGGTGTACTGATTACTTTTTGAACGACGGGGATTAAAAAACTCATAATTTTACAAAAGCATGTAGGAACTCATCATTATAATTGGGGCGGTCGCCATCGAGAAATTTTGCAGTATTTTCAAGAAAGCGTATCACTCCAGAATATTACACCCAATGAGCCAAACATGGCACCAGTTACTAAGTTTCACAAGCTTCAAGGCACTTGTCGGTACGACAATAACCTCTCTTACCTATGAGACGTTTTGAATCTTCGATACAGGCGTGGACGTCACTCAGTTCATCTATGGGAACCGTCCAGTGGAGAATGAAGCAGGGACTGTCAACAACACACTGGTGTCTGGATAAGTTACGCACGTTAGACTTTGATCCAGTTTATATCATTTATAGCACACTTCACTGAGCAGCGCTACTACCACGGCGACAACGTAAAAGAGTGGGTGTAACTTAAATTGTCGGGACGGTTCACTGGTGATTGTCATAATTGTTTTTGAACGTCCACTGCAAATCGATCGCATATTTCATTCGTCAGCTACCGCGGAACATTCATTTTAATGGTAGTATATTGCAGTTAAAACATTGTATAAGGTCTCTTAATTTGACATGAATTTCAGTCACAGGAATCAAATTCGCTATCAGAGTGACTTTCACACTGCGACGTAGGGTGCATTTATAATCAAAGAAAAATCGTGTGGATTTAATTATGAAAATAACTCCAAGAAAATAATTGCTCAGTGCATTGCCCTTGGGGGTGAAGCTTTCAATTTTATACTTGTAGGTATTTAGAGAGGTTGTTACTTAAAAACGAGCGGATATTGATCATAAAAATAACTCCGAGAATGTAAATTGCTGCATAGCCGCTGGCGGTGAAGCTTTTCATTTCACATGTACGTGAATAAATAAGAGAGGTCGCTACTATAATGAATCGCCCCGTTCTGTTCCCATTATATGAAACCAAAGCCTGTTCCACAAAAATCTGCCATGTCGATTTGTTGGACAGTAATACCAAGGTAAAGATAAATGAGCATAAAAAAAAGATCTGTTTCGTTCGGCTGAAAGGAAAAATCATTTTAACAGACCATAGAAAACAAGACAATAGCTGCTTAGAAATGGATTTCGTTCCTAGGAAAACAATGTCTGACGCAAAAGAGAGGAAGAAGCACTCAAACATACAATACATGACAAGTTCATGTTCATGAACCTAATCAAATACCGCCCAAAAACGCGATGATCTCTGAATTAAATGATACTGCCCAAAAACGTGATAATCAAATGAAGAGATGATAGGAAAATCCAAATGAGCACATTTGAGCCTCTAGCCCTCTATCTCGGCTTCGATCTTGAATTACTCGACCAATTCCCCTCAGAAAAACATTTTCAATCACTTTGCATTAATATTCTAGGATTTCTCGAGCCCTGCACATCTGGAAGGTTGTTTTCGTTTCCCTTGACAGTTCGATATGGCAGGGTGAAACAGTAGTGTCTTAACGTTCGAGGTAACTGTATGATTTCTAATTAAACCCGTTTTTATTAATTATAACATCATCAACGCCGTTAAAAATAGACCGGCAATGATTTTGATTTCGTTGAAGTTGACCCTTGATCTTAAATTACGCTAAATGATGTCAACCCACGTTAACTTTACCATTAATTTAGAGCAAGCAAGGTATATGTTTTCGCGTTGGGAAGATTATACCTAGTTTCAGGATGGCTCATGAGTCTGTCCTGTTATTGATCCTCATATTGATGATGACACTGTCAAAGACGCGTGGCGTGATACATCGCGAGGGTGTTAGAGAACTACGTCCGTTGCCGTGGGCTATACTTTGCTACGCGACCATGCGTTTGCGAGAAGATACGTAGCTACATGTACGCGGTTTCGTGATCATAGCTGGACACAATCCAAAGGTTTTAACAACTTTAAGCGCTTTCTTACCTTATTATCATTCAAGGAATACTAAATGCACAGAATCAAATGATAACCTTGGTTGCTTTATTCAGTCAATAATTGCTGATCAATGCAAAAATTAATCGTTGCTCCCCTTATTTTCTTAGAGACACTACCTACACGATTTAAAATAATTCTATTGCAGTAAGTGCACTCTTGATGTAGCTTGTATGTTAGCAACACATTAGGAGCAACACACTAGTGCCTACCGTAAAATAGGTTTTTAGGCCTGTAAAATGTGATAGAACCGTAAAATCTGATAGGTTTTTAGGTCCCAGGATATCTCTATTGCCATGTCCTGAAAGTGCCCAAGCGATAACGTAAACGTACACTCCTCTCAAGAATGTAAACACGGTCCTACGTAAAACTAGTAATTAATACCTGCCAGAGCTCCAACGAGTAAAAACTGTGACAGTTGCGTGGCAAAACTTCATTTAAAGTGTTTTAGAATAACCGCCAGCTGATGACATCCACATGGAGGAGAGAAAAAAAGGTCTCGGGCCTGAACTAAGCCCGGAGCGTATTCCACCACTGGTATATACAGTTCGCAAAGCAGTCAACAGAGTTGAGCGAAAACAGCTACATTTTTTACATTGAATGACATAAGCTCGACCAGATAGATGCAAGGAACATGTAAGAACGTCTGTAGACAAACGTATAGCTTTCTCGAAGTCAAGCTACGGCGTCTCCGAAAAAAAACATACGATGACAAATATGATATCCGTGATAAGAATCAACATACTGTACTTGCAAACACTTTGATCAAACAACCGGGCCCGGCGTGACAATATAGAATGCAAGTAAGCAACATGTTTACAATACATTCCTTATTTTGTCCCTCGAAAGCAACTGGGCTTGTCAACTCTTGTCAGACCCATTTCACACCGAGCATGATCCTCCTGATGTGATTGGTTTAGATAATGATACCGCGATGCTATTGGCTAACTCAAAAACAATCAACGATGACGTCACTCTTACATAGCCTTGTGCTTCATCCGAGATTCTTTCTCCCTGTACTCACACACACGGCTCTAGAATGCTGCCGCCTCGTCACCCTCGCGTCCTCGCGAGGGTTACTCGTTTGCAACAACAAAAAAGATGTTCCATTTAATACATGTTTGCTAGTCATTAAATTGAATTCAGTCTTGTCATTTCCGTAAGTTATTATAAAGGAACACATTTAAACCTTTATGCCATAGCTATGTATCACAGAGAATGCAACACAAAGGAGAGTAAAAGGCAAACCTCACAACGCTGAGAGCTGTACATTCCTTTTCAGTGACAGTCGAGATGAACCCTGAGTGATTGATCTCCACCATGTTGTAGCAGAGGTTTGTCACCGCCGACAAAAAGCCAAAATAGACAAGTGGAAGCCAACTTTGATCTTTGTTATCACGAAGAAAGCAGCGATTTATCAATAGAGGAAAGCTGCTCATCATTATGGCTGCTGCCACTAGGTGCCAAGATTTCCGCCAGCCAATTCTACTTGACAATAGAGGCACATTCACTCTGTCACCAAGGTATTCAGTTAGTGGTGAGATGGCAGCGTCGGCGATTTGCCCAATGAGCACCACCAGCCCCGCTTGCGAGGCGGAAAGTTGTACCACGTTCATGTAAAACAAGAGTTCGAATTGACGAATGACAATAGCAGCTGGCGGTAAGATCATTGAAAACATTGCCAACTCCACATGATAATCGTTCTCTTGCCCTCTTTATCTAAACGGTGATTCCTAATTACGGTGATTTTTAACACTAAAATAAAAGGTACGGGTTTTATAAGATATACATGCACTCACTGACTATATACAGAGGCCTGGGGCCTCGTGCTTCTATTGTTTTCGAGTGTTTGGAAACCCTGATGAAACACGAAGCACGAGTTTTTGAAATTACTTCTCCAACAAAAGAAAATTAGTTTAAATTATCATTTGAATACGTTTTTTTAAATTCAATTCCTGCTCTGAATGTTTTTTAATATTCATCAATGCCACGTTGTTACCTAGCTGTTTATCAGTTCTGAGCGAACACGTTGCTTCACAAAGCAAATGGCAGAGTGCGGAATTGAATCTTCTCAAACTCATTTTAAATTATTCATGGAGCTCTTACCCAACCAGCTGAGCATCGTACTCTGGTCAGGTGGATGGGTTTAGAAACCCAATGAAAAACGAGTTGAAAACACGGCCGTGTTTGAAACTATTTCAAACACGGATGCAAATTTTCTTAATTTGCATATTGATAAAGCAAGAAAAACGCTATTTGAAGATATCTCTGATCATCGCAGTTATACACTCAACTTAAGCAGTTGAGAAATTAAAGCCTGAAAAAAATTCAGGCCTGAACGGGATTCGAACCCATGACCTCTGCGATACCGTTGCAGTGCTCTACCAACTGAGCTATCAAGCCAACTGGGAGCTGGTCATTTTGAGAGTTCGTAATATACCCGTAGAAGATGAAGAATACAAGTGAATATATGAAAAACACTATTCATTACAATAAACAACTTTATCTAATAACACATTTTACCATATAAACTTTCAACCTAAATTGTTTACTGCCCACGTTAAATGAAACGGCATAGTTATTTTTAAACACTCCAAAAAAGACAGAGTAATTATTTTTTTAAGTTTGAATTCTCGCTCAGCGGTGGCGACCTCGTCTTTTGGTTCACTTTCAACCATGCTGTACACTTCCGACCTGAATTAAAATAGCAGTGACGTTTGAAATTCCCAGTTCTAAGGCGTACTAACTTACTATCTACCCCTGCATTTAACAGACTATACACACATCCGCGCTACCTGGGAATAGCGCTAGCCACACACTTTTCCTCTTCTTCACGAGTGTTAGAATGTTATATGAAGCCGGCACGGTTAACTGAAGAGTGGCGTTAGTGAAAACGAGTAATGAATCTTCTTTTCCGAGTCCCAGCTTAATTTAGGGACAGGTCATTATTTACTGGGGGGGAGGGCCACTAAACTGAGAAAAAGTTTGGCCAAGAAGTTGTGGCCCACCCCCATAAAGGGTTTTTTAAAAATTAACCCTCCAAAAACTCAGATAAAAAAATTGTGACCCTCCCCAACGACTAAACGATAAACAGCGGTTTATAAAGACCTCTCAGGTTTTCCTATGGTCAAATATTAACCTTGTTAAAAAGAATCAGTAATAAAGATATCGTCCTTTCCATGTCCTGCATGTTCTACCAGATTTGGTAGTACACAGAATGTCACTTATTTGCACTTCTTCGCTGTCTTCATTGTCGTTGTCATCATCGTCGTCGTTGTCGTCGTCGTCATAACCACTATTGTCGTTATCCGTGAAGAGGAAAACGCAGCAACTGGAGAAAACAGAAAACCCCTCCACAGCTGGCTACCTACTGAGGGAGAACCACAAATTAAAGCCTCATGACTCCAGCATTATAAAAATGAATTTAAATCAAATTGAACAGGTGCAAAACTTTCTACAAGAAATTGAAGGCAAAGTGAAGAATGATTTGCAGTCCTCAATTCTTGCAAACGGAAAAATTAAAGGTGGCCGAAGAACGTCATACAAGTTTGACGAGGACGTAATTTCTGAGCTG
>Ga0126343_10001024_pt1 | contig 12361 bp, 2 predicted proteins | sample Cyp2metagenome_FD_92531 | JGI IMG/M metagenome (GOLD analysis project Ga0126343, IMG submission 92531) | Coral microbial communities from Lord Howe Island, Old Settlement Bay, Australia - Cyphastrea 2 metagenome | ecosystem: Host-associated > Invertebrates > Cnidaria > Coral ... | reverse complement strand
CTACAACTTGTAGTATGCGTTTGAGGAAATGTACAATATTTCGAAAATTATAGGTCTTTAAGTGCTTTTATAAGCACGTAAAGGCTTATAATTTTCTAAATATTGTACATTTCCTCAAACGCATACTACAAGTTGTAGATAATGCCGTGTTTTGGCAAAATGTATTGTTATATTTCAAAAACGATCCACTCAGTCCGAGTTGTTAGACGTTTTCTATTGTGGTCACGTGACATACCAAATATGGGCGTGGTTCGAAACATTTGAAGGAAACGTGAATTGAACAAACACGGTAAAGTTTGATACTCACTGGACTTCAGGAGCCCCCAAAAAAGGAGGTTTTGAGATTTCCTTAGCAACAGACAGCAACAGACTTGTAGTTAAGTTTCTCCCCCCTTAAGGTGTGAAACAGATAAAAAGTAAGATCATTTGGGTTAGCCAAGAAGTAAATGCTGCCAGAACAACATGAACTTTGAAAAATACATACTTCCAAAATGCAGTGATACATGTAAATGTTATGTTCTCACCATCTGTGGGGTTAATTTCTATAGCATTCATAAGCCCTTTACCACGAACAGTCTTGACAACAGCAGGGTTTAATTTGTTCAATTCAGGAATCATGATTTCTCCCAGTCTTGCAGAATGTTCTGCCAGCTTCTCTTCCTCTAGAACCTATATGGTCAAAATATCAGTTACAATGCAAATAAATTGTATAATAATTATAATCTACCTACTAACTTTCATATTCAAAAATATTTACATGAAAACTAGTGAGACAATCTCAGATAGTGCAGAATGCAATGTATAGCCATATGTATGACGCAGTAATCATAACACAGTTCGTAAATAACTCCTGCCATTCACTCTTAGTCAGCAAGGGATTTTGACGATGAGACATAACCCTAGCAGTGTCTATGTTTGATGTGTGTATTTTCATTCACAGTCCAAGAATAACTTACTACTCCAGGGCTGTCACTAGGGACCGGAAGCCGGGAATTTTCCCCAGCTACTTTGATACAAAACGAAAATATTGCAAAGGGAAAAATGCATCAAACTACAAAATTGTGAAATAAAAAACAAACCAATAGTTTATTAATACAAACTTTTACTCAACTTTTAAAGAGAGGCGACTTTACAATCCCTTTGAGACTGACGGAAAACACGTAATATTCAACAATGTCTTCTTTCGAAAGTGTGTGATTTTACGAACTGTTCGTTTCATTTTGTTTCTCTTGTTTGCGGAGTTTTTGGTTCCACGTAAAAATGTCATCCAAAAAGCGAAAGGCAGAAGTGGACAAAGCAAACTGGATTTCTTCTTCTTTTCTAGCTCCACTTCAAGGTAAGATTATGTTTAATTGAACAAACAACCGTTTGAGCTTCCCATTTCTCTTTTGAGTCAACTACTGAGATCAGGCCTAAACAAATTTGCAGAAGATGCGCTAAGCCCAGTAGTTTTCACACATGGACTTGCCGTTGTGTCACTTTAAACAATATGTACAAAAACATCAGCGATCAGTTACCTGCAAACTTAAAACATTAATTTGGTTTTCCTCTCGCTCATTTACTCGTCAACAAATCAGGGTAGGTAAGACTGGTAAGTCTTACACATCAGACGTGCATGGCTTGCATATGTCCCAGTTATTGCTATGCCCGACAGAAATGTGGTACGTCCATAAGTGCAGGTAGTTTCATCGCGTTAATTTCTCAAAGCAACGCTGCTGGTTCAAGAAAAAATGAACCAGTGTGACATTCCCGACACGTTCTTGACGCCATGTTTTTTACTTGTGGTCACAAGCTTCTTTCACTTGTTCCCAGTCTTCCTCATTTCCTCTTCCACTGAATGTGATTTGAAAATGCTGTGCTTTCACTTTAATGAAATTTAAATAAAATCAGATGATGCAAGTAAAGCAAAGTAGCTTTTAAAAGGACTTTCAAACTTCAGAATAAAAATGGTAAAAATTGCCTTAAAAAACGTTTTAGGAACAATTTTTGTATTTTCCTAACCCCTTAACCTCCACGGTACCCCCTCCCCTCCCCCCTCCTCAGCAGTAGCGTACAGCTGTAGCACCAGACTTTTTTATCCCCCAGCTACTTTTTACAATTCCCCGTTTACTTGGAAAATTAGTGACAGCCCTGCTACTCTAAAGTAGTGTTTTACGTTGATATTTGGTCATTTTAATTTAAGTTATACATTTTAGTAGCGAATGTGACAATGTTACTCTTCACGCAAAGGTTTGTAACTTGATACTTATATTTTTTTCACAAAGGCCCTTTGCGAGAAAAACAAAAGTATCAAGTTACAAACCTGAAACTCTTGATTTCTAGAAAACACAGACAAGCTGTGCTTTTATTCTTTTCTCAGATGGACATAAATGGGAGAAAGTTGTATGTTCGACGAAGAAATGGAGGAGGAATGATTCGCTTTATTTAAGACGCAAATTTTCTTTTAACCGATAAATAAGAACTAATCTAATTATCAACTTTTCACAGAACAGCACGTTCTGTAACCACATTTAGCGTGAACAATAAAACTGCTTATATTTAAAATACACACTGATATCGATTAATACAACTGAAAAGCGTTTCAACGAGTTGTGATGAAAGTAAACATCGCTACTTAAACAAGATTATATCCTTAATTGGTGAACGAGTCCTGTCAGAGACTGATAAAACTTATGCTTTCAGTAGGTACCACGGCTACTTGAACAGTCTCCGGGTGTTTTTGCACAATTTGACAAGATTTAATGCACTTACTCGGGATAGTTTCGGCTGCGGTTATGACATTTTGGTCCCTTTGATAGAGACAATTAAAAGATGAAATAAACGTGCTAGTGTAGTTTGGAAACAACAGATGATCTTTCTTGTATCAAGTTAGCAATAATTCCAAAAGATACCCATCATGCTAACGATGCCAAAACGCATGCGTATGATTTATTAGGGTTCTACCACAAGGAAAAGTGCTTGATGTTAGTGTGTGATCTTGTATGAAATGTATCTCTCACCTGATATGCAGCTGACACTAACGCTTAATAATCTACGCATGCGTTCAGCTAAAAATATTGATTTTGTGGAAAAGAGAAAACTACCACAACGAGCGTAAAGGGCTTTCCAAATCAAAGATATAGCCTTTTGAAATTTAAAGTGAAGTAACGTAGGTACATGTAAACCACCCATTTTAGGTATAGTGCTCACAAGTACCTACCCCATCCTACCCCCCTTGCTACAAACTTAATAATTAATTGAAATTAATCAATTATTCAAACATTAAAGTTTACACCTTATTGCCACAGTGCTTTAGCGAGGTCAACCTCCAAACCATCCCAATAGTGCATTCTGCACTAAAAAGAGCAAGCTGAGGAAGTTGACGAGTCTTATTTCTGCTTCCAAGGTGAAAAGACCTCGGGCACATAGTCTACTGAGAGTAACAAGTACAAAATTAACCCATTGACGCTTGTGCCGCCCGTAACCGCCCGTGACGAGCCTTGGCCTTTCTTCCACTTCTGACGTCATCACCTTTGACCAAATTTGCCATCATCTATACTTAACTTCTGCAGGAGAAAAAGATCTTTCCAAGGATGTCTAGTTCACAGTGATTGGCTTATTGGAACCGCAAATATGCCCAAAAATGCTCAAAAAGTTGAGCGAAAAACTCGGAGCCAAATTTCCTGCCACTACACCTAGCTGCTCCATGGTAAATCTCAAAATTTTGATTTCTGCGCATGCCTTGGTCGAAATGTCTTAAACACGATTCTAGTGACAAGAACGCCTAGCTGTCGTGTTACCAATGCGTTTTCCACCAGATTGAAGCTAATTTGGCCACGATCCAGCTTCAAAAGCACCAAAATGTCCAAAAAAACCAATTTTGGCAAAAAGTTCCAGCTGTCAATGGGTTAATGACCAGCACTCAAGCTAATTTTAATGTCTTACTTTCAATGCAGTGATGGCCACTCTACAACCAAGAGGATTTCCACCATATGTTGAGCCATGCTGAAACGGAAAAAAATGATGCTCTCAGAGTCAACATGCTTGCTGCACATATGAAATGACAATATATAAGCCGAAATACAAAGTAAGGATAAAAACAAACCTAAACATTTTGCTTAATTACCTGCCCTGGTTTGATAGTAAGCATAACAGCATCATCACAGAGAACTGCTGAAACCTAAAAGCAAAAGGAATGTTTAAAACTAAACTAGCTAGGGATACAGAATTCCTCTTGCTATTTTCACTGTCAAGTAAACAAATCAAAACAGTAGAGAAGGTTGGAAATTGAGCCCATAAAATTCACATTCTAAGTAGTTAACAAAATTGTGTAAATAGAAAGCTCCAGCGTAACTAGTTAAACTGAACTTACTGGGTAAACACCACCAGACAGAGCTTTCCCAAGAATGACTAAATCAGGTCTGACACTCTCGTGGTCAACACACAAGCGCCTAAAATATAATACAGAGGAGGTGAGCTGACGAAACTGTTAGTGAAGAACTTACAAATGGAAGGCTATTTCCTTAAACATTCCTCCAGGTATAGGAACTTTATTATGAAATTATCCCTGCCCCTTGATCCATTTGACAAGATGACTGATGAAACCTTCGACTGGTATATCACCTATGAGATCAAGAAGCTGAATTTAAGTTTTACCTTATACTTGAACTGTTTTTTACTGTTTGGCAAGACCCTGGACATAACTACCATACCGCTCAGAAATAAGCAAACTTCGCATACGCAGTCTATACGCGTATAACTATATGCATATACAGGTATGACCATACGTAGATACACATACGTATACGCGTATACGTATTTCTTATTCACCTCTAACTGTTTCTTTTGTGAAATATTGGACAAAACAATAAATAGCTTTGTTAGGAAAATTCAAAAAGCCAAATTTGCATATTGTAGAAACATCTTCAAAGAAGCTATCATATTTTCAATCTAGTTCACTTTAAAGATTTACCAATTAGCCACCGGTCGAGTAATTATCACTGCCTACTTGCAACAACTGCTTGGTTTTCTCCCTGTTTAGGAAAAGAATATCATCCGCTAAGCATACATTTCATTTTACCGCAAAGTTCACAGGAGACACTATGATAAAGTCTAGCAGTGCCGTGTAAATGGTGTCACAATGGAAAAGCCGTGTCACGATCCTTTTATTGCTTTAAGAGCGAGCAATATATCGATGCGAAATGTTGTGAACAATAAGCTTTCTCCCACCCCAAGGAGTTTTGGATCACAAAGAAATGGTTCGTTTGTGGAACACGTTCCCGACACATTTTGCCAGCTACTATCCTGCTAAATATAGCACAAGTTTGTAAACAACACGTCAGCTTTCAGTTTAAAAAGAGTTGTTTTCACATCAAAGTTCGTAGCTTTAACAAGAATATCACTAAGTACTGTAAAGCAAATTGACTTAAGTTTTCATTTATGGTAAACAGAAATAATAAGCCAAGATTCTCAATAACTTTGTGCCGCTGTTGACGTGTTCTGCTGAGCCGCTGTTGCGTCACCAGAGAGTTGTATTTGGCGTAAATCGGCAATGTATGATGGAATGATCTATATCCGTAGAAACGATGTATTATCGAGTTTCTACCATGCACTGTGACTATTTAATTGTGAACGATGATGTTTTTGCTTTCGGTAAATGTCAGTGAGTTGCTTGCTGCATGATTACTGTCACATTAGTACATGTAGTGAAAATATATCTCTGGCTCTGTTCGGCGTAAACTGGCGATTAAAACAGTGAAATGGTCTCTATCTATAGAAACGATGTTTTGCCCAAGTTTTTTATGATGCACGGTAAAAATTTATCAACTATTCTACAAGACTGTCGGCACGCGCCGGTGAGGCGCATTGTCTCCTCTATGGAAAGGATGCTTATCAAAGATTTTATGATGCATCGCTGAGTCCGCTGGACCTCAATCTTCGGGAGAGTTGGGCTCTCTTTTCATCTTTCAGCACGCGTTGGCGAGTCGCTTGCTAATTGTCTATCGATTTAAGCATCACGGCAAGAACTGAAAATAATGATACCTCCGGTTCTACTCGGCATAAATCGGCGATTTAAACGGTGAAATGATCTCTATCAGCAGAAACGATGTTTCATTGAAGTTTTTATGATGCACCACGAACAGGTATTAACTTGCACGCGTCGGCGAGTTGCTTGCTAATATTGTGTATCGATTTTAAGCATCACAGCAAGTAGTGAAAATAATTATATTTTCAGTACTATTTGGCATAAATTGGCAATTTAAACAGTGAAATGATCTCTATCTGCAAAAACAATGTTCCAGTGAAGTTTTTATGATGCGCCGCGAACAGGTATTAGCTCTTTTGCAATAGAAAGTTCACATCTTTCAGCACATGTCAGCGAGTTTATTGTCAACTGAAGCGTCGCGCAGCAAGAAGTGTAGTGAAAATTTTGATGGCGTCTCTGGTTCTGGTAGCATAAATCGTTGATTTCAACAATGAAATGATCTCCATCTGCAAAACAATGTTTTACCGAAGTATTTATGATGCGCTGTGAAACTTTACTGCAGTGAATCTTGTCGACAGGCGACGGTTAGTTTTTTTTGTCTCTGCCGTTTTTCGAAGCATCACGACAAGATGTGAAATGGTTCTGTTTGGAACAAGATGAAGTCAACGATTAAAACAAACGGTAATAGAAGCCCAACAACAAGTTTTTCTGGATAGGTTGTGTAACGAGAGTTAATCGCAATAAAATTATTGTAACTCTACAAAACGCATTCTATAAAATATTTTGTGAAACTGTGGCTAGTGCTACCTTATTTGGCACATAACGATTTAGTCAGCCCATATAATCCTAGTATTTCCCGGGCCATTGAAACAACATTCAACTACAGTATTACAAAGAAAGCAACAATAAGCTAGCTCATAAATACTAATGAGCATACGCATATACTCTGTATCTGCATATACACGTATGGGCATACGTGTATACACCCATGTTTTGGTTTGCTTATTTCTGAGCGGTACTGTAGGCATGGGAAACTGTTGTAATACCGCCTATGAAAGAGCCCTCTAAGGACATTCGCACTAATCGTGTCTGCGCATCCTAACGCACACGCAAATGCACATGCCACATCATACATGAGTGCATGCACACAAAGTAATGAAATGAACTAGTGAGACAATCTCAGATAGTGCAGAGTGCAGAGTGCAATGTACAGCTATGACACAGTAATCATAACCCAGTTCTTATATAAGTCCCGCCATTCACTCTATGTTTTTGTATTAGCTTGTATTGTTGACCTTGCTAGTCAGCTAGAGATTTTGAAGACAAGACATAATCTTAGCAGTGTGTATGTTTGATGTGTATTTTAATTCACAGTCCAAGAATAACTTGCTACTCTAAAGTAGTGTTTTACGTTGATTTTTGCTCATTTAATATTATACCTTTAAGTGGCAAACATGACAATGTTACTCTTCACGCAAAGGTTTGTACTTGATACTTTTGTTTTTCTTGCAACGGTATGTAACCTGAAACTCTGGTTTTCTAGAAAACACACGGAAGATGTGCTTGTATTCTATTCTCGGTTACACATTTAATAATGGGAGAAAATTGTATGCTGAATGAAGAAATGAAAGAGGAACAATTTGCTTTATTTAAAGCGCAGATTTTCTTTTAACCGATCAACGAGAACTAATCTAATTATCAAATTGCCACGGAACAACATGCTCTGTTACCACCTTTGGCATTAACAATAAACCCACTTATATTTAAAATACACTCTGATATCAATTAATACAACTGAGAAGTGTTTCAACGAGTTGTAATGAAAGTAAACATAGCTGCTTGAACGAGATTATATCCTTTGAGTTCCGTCAGAGACTGATAAAAGTTATGCTTTAGGTAGGTACCATGGCTACTTGAACAGTCTGCGGGTGTTTTTGTACAATTAGACAAGATTTAATGCACTTACTCAGGATGGTTTCGGCTGCGGGTGTGACATTGGTCCCTTTGATAGAGACAATTAAAGGATGAAATAAACGTGCTAGTGCAGTTTGGAAACAACAGATGATATTTCTTGTACCAAGTTTCATTTCTGACATAACTAATTCATCAGCTTACAGTGGTAACATTTTCAGAAAAAAATCAATGCAAATTTTTTGCATGAATGCCCTTAAGCTTACATGTAGGTTTCAGTACTTCTACTGGCCTTACTATTAAAAACAAACAATTTGGCAAGTCAGAGGAATTTACATAATTTTCTTCAAACTCACCTTCCAGTTCTTCCAAGACCAGTTTGTACTTCATCAGCTATGAAAAGAACCTATCAAGCAAATGACAAATTTAAGTCTTGATTCCTTGGCTACTTATGTTCTAAAAATGATTAAAACTAAAATAGCTGTGTTTCTGCCTCATTGCATCTTCCATGGGAAAGGTTTTGCATCTAAATACAAACCTCATTTTCCTTGGAAAATGGCCAAGGAATTTGCCAGGCATTATCCAGTTGTCTTTCATTGTCTTATTTTATGGCTGGCTTGCAACGCTCCATATTAAAGTTAAAAATGTCGGCACTGCGTATTTCCTTACTTCAAGTTAACAAAGAATGAAAGAGGGTCCCAACAAACTCCTTACTGCAAGATTCTGTTCCAAGCTGTCTTTGGTAAATTGTTTTACACAAACGTGCAAATGCTTTGAGGGCATGAAGCACTTTTTTCATTTTTATAAACCATTTTCAAGCAAGAAATCAAATAATTTATTCGCTGCCACTCTCTTTTCATTTTTATAAGCCATTCTCAAGCAAGAAATCAAATAATTTATTCGATGCATCACTTAACATTATAGTTCTTCAAAAGAAAGATCAAAGTTGTACGTCAAAAAGATGACAAAAACAAGATGATTATTTTGAGATCAAAAATGCGTGTAATCCCACGAAAAATGCGGGCAATATTACTCGCAGTTATCCACCTGGAACTCGTTAAGTACGTTAGTTACTACTTCATTTTATTCCATACACAAATACATACAGATACGGGACAATCTGTTTACCGGACTTAACCCACTGATGAAAATCCAAATGTTTTTCTCAAATCTGGCGGTGGTCAACTGTGATGTAAGTTAAGCCCAACAATCAAACGAACTTGCTCTGAACATTGTGGGTTGTTGTCAGAAGGTTACACACGAATCTCGTGATCATGAATTGAAAATTAACGAATGGTTAGATTTTGTTTTAAAAAAAATTGATTCTTCGCACTTAAAGATTACGAGAGAGTCCGCGAGTTTGTTTGAATCCTTGTTTTGTTGTTATCAAAGGGACAGGAGTTGAAATGACATTTCTTCCGTGGGTAAAGGATTACGTTGCCATGTACGTCGTATGTATTTTAATGTAAATGAAAGCTCAGAGATCTTTGAGAATTAAGTTTTGATATTAAGTAGAAGTGCAGACTGTTACAAGGTTAAGAAAGTATTTGTTTGATAAGTGCTTGATATAGTTCACTAATTTAGCAATGTTTGTCGGCTTTTAAATTTACTTTTTGTCGTGAACATAGGGAGTCATGTGTATCAAATACGCAGTGGCTTTTTGTTTTGCAAAATACATGCAAATGCATGTATGATAAGCAAAGGTTTCTGGAGGTGACCTCCAATGCAAATACATGCATAACGGTGAAATTACATGCAAATGCATGTTACTATCAGCTCAGTAAATCTTACATGTGTGTAATTACATGCACCTTACACGCAGTGTCCACAAATACTACATGCAGACTACATGCATTTTACACGATGGTAGGTGCTGCAATCCCTTTCACCGGTACTGTACGTTGCCAATTTTGACAAATTACACAATTTGCCTAATCAGGCTTGGACAAATTTATATATTATCTTATTACTCTCTTGTGGGAGGCGCGATGGCCTCATGGTTAGTGCGCTCGTCTCCGGATTGAGCAGTCCGGGTTCAAGCCCTGGCCAGGAAAATTGTGTTGTGTTCTTGGGCAAGACACTTAACTCTCACTGTGCCCCTCTTCACCCAGGTGTATAAATGGGTACCCGCATACTTAAAGCTGGGGGTAACCCTGCGATGGACTGGCATCCCATCCAGGGGGGGAGTAGAAATACTCCTAGTCACTTCATGCTGGGGAAACCGGGATAAGCTCTGGCCTGATGGGCTACTTGGCTCGTAAGCAGACTTTACCTTTTAGCTTATTACTCGCTTACCAATTTTAACTTGAGAAATATCTTAGAATAGCTAAAAATAGTGCGACTTGTTCCCTGCTCTACAAAACTGATTAAAATCGAAGCAAAGCACTTACATTGTATTTGGAACAGAGTTCCCTGACACCTCTGATGTACCCATCATCAGGAATCATCACACCAGCTTCACCTTGAATTGGCTCGACCATGAATGCACATGTGTTTGGATCACTGATGGCTTTCTAGAACAATACAGCAAAACATGGGCATGAATAAACTACATGTAATATCGAAGGACCTAGGTGGTGGCTCTCAAAATACAAAGCTGGCTAACTTTTAGACATTCGACTACCTACAGTGTACAAGTACATTGTGCTATAGCTTGTCATCATAAGGCTTTTGTAACTTGATTATTTTCTGCGAGACTTGATCAAGCAGGTCTTGGACAAGGTCAGTAGATTTGAACTGTTCTGTGGCTTATAGATCTTGCCAGTTCATGAGCCAGTTTCCAAAAATATGAGCCAAGTTTGTGGCAAAAACTGCTTTTAAGCTGTACAAATGAGTGGTTTGTTTAGGATGGATTGTAACAATTCTAAAAAAACTGAATACTCATTAATCATCTTTGCAAGACTACAAGGTTGTTGCTAACCACTAGCAGCTAGCGAAATTCATTAAGAAGATGATCAAAAGGAGGATATCAGTGGGTGATTGCTTGGCAAAGGACAACAAATGGTCTTTTGGTTACCCACATACAATCACTCAATATCTGAAACATATTGAACCATCTAAATATTGGCAGCACTATGACAATAATTGAAATATAATCATAATATAATCATTTTGAGCACTTGCTAGAGTATTTTCTTTCTGTGTACTGCATCCACCATCTTTAAACATGAACCTTGGAAGCCAAGCATTCAAGGAGTTGCAAAGATTGGGGACAAAAATGTTGTTACAGGTTCTTCATCAAAAATTGTTACCGCTTATTGAAAATCTTAGCCAGAACGCTATTTTCTTAGCTACAACCCTGAAAGCAGTTAAAAAAAGCCAAAAATAAATTTTGTTCCAGGAGGTCAAACTACATCATTTCACTCTTTGATGCCACAGATATGCTATACTTGAATCAGGGTGTATATTTTTGGCGCAAAAACCACGACTGACATTTCTGGCTTTTCATGTGCGCTGTGTGCGATCCTCGTGAAAGCAGAAAATGATTTCCATCAAAACATTTAAGAGTGCTGTTCCCCAACTAAAATGAATTTAATTGTGTACATTGCAGTATGTAGCAGGCAGATAAACAGCAAAAGCTATTCCATTGATTATTGCCTCCTCAAAAAATAAAACTGTGTTTAACCCATTGACTCCTGGAGCTTTTTGCAAAAAACATGTTTTTTGGACATTGGGTGATTCCAGAAAATATCCATACCATACCACGGACGGCATCTTGGAATTCCGAGGGAGAGGGGGGGGTTTCTTAGACTGGAATTCCGAAGAGGTGGGGGGGTAACGCAGTTTGGAATTCTAAAGGCATGGGGGGGGTGTTTCAGCTCTGTATTCAGTGAATTTCCAGAGGAAAGACGGCGAAAGCTCCGCTTGAAATCGCTGACCTGTTAACATTCCCAGTTTGTAAATGAAGCACGAACCAACCACGGGAGAAGTATGCGTTCATGCAGATGGGTAAGCAAGTGGGTTATGCAGCAAGCTCCACATCGAAGAGGCCTTAAAGATGATGAATTAGTCAACTGATTAACAAAAATATAACCAAGTCAGTGTTTCTCGCCGATTGTCGATCGACGATGTGTTGTTGCGTGCTGAAAAGTCGCACCAGTCTCTCGTTTCCAAATAGAACGCCTGACAGATTTTGTATCTCACGCGGATTTTCAAGCCAACATGTAGGTAGTAAAATCCGACAGCGTGCCTTTTGATGCGCTGTTTAATTCAAAACTGTTTATGCGCAAGTGTTTTGTTATTTTTCCTCAAAATAACTATTTATTTCGGGAGCTGATATGGAAGAGTCGGGGAGGAAGAAGGAATAGCTACGGTGTACTAACGTTAACAAACTTGAGTTGCTCGATCGTCTGACTAAATTCGTTTGCAGAGGGAAAAAGTGCAAGTTTCTCGTTCGTTTGAAGTTTTAGGCAGACGAACAGGAATTCCAAAGGGTCTGAAACAAAAGTGGAAAATTCCGGAGGAGAGGGGGGGTTAGCGATTTTG
>Ga0126343_10001023_pt1 | contig 12363 bp, 7 predicted proteins | sample Cyp2metagenome_FD_92531 | JGI IMG/M metagenome (GOLD analysis project Ga0126343, IMG submission 92531) | Coral microbial communities from Lord Howe Island, Old Settlement Bay, Australia - Cyphastrea 2 metagenome | ecosystem: Host-associated > Invertebrates > Cnidaria > Coral ... | reverse complement strand
GCCGTCCAAATCTTCTAGCATACCGGTTTTGGTTGCTTTTCTTTTTAACCAATCTCGCTTAAACATCAACTGTTTAATGTTTGGATTTAACCATGGAGAAGGTTTGTTACGTATTCTTCTGGTGCGGCAAGGAGCATGTTTATCAACAACGCTGAGAAATACTTTAGTCCACGCGGCTAGCGCGCGGTTCACGTCTTGAAAATTATCAATACACGGCCAAGACTTATTAATGAGATCCTTTTTGAATTTTGATTCGTCAAAATGCTTAAAATTTCTTGCTTCAACAAACTTTGGTCGACCCCTGGGATTGCATAAATAAGATAGTGATCGCTAATTGAAAGTGGATAAACACCTATGTGACTTAAGCTTTCTTTGCTATTGGTAATCACGACATCAATTAAGGTTTTGGAAATAGGGGTGACTCTTGTAGGTTCAGTTAACACCTGATTCATGGATGGAAGGGTGGATGGATGCATGGATGGACAGATAGATGGATGGAGTCAAGGAAGGAAGAAAGAAAATATTCGCAATAGCAAATGGTGAAAAAAAATTGAGATAACAATTGAGATAACAATTTTACCTGGGCAGCGTCCACTGTTAATCGCGACATCATCAATGGCTAAGTCACTCGTATAAGATGATCCTGCTATTCCTTCGAATATCACCTAGAGAATGGAAGCATGTTGAAATATTAGGAATTCTTAGTATTATTTTTAAAAATGCCACTGATAAATCCATTTCACTCAAAAGTAAAATGACTGAATAAATATGCATGTATGCAATTAAAAATTGGCACTCTTGTGCATAAATTACAATATAGAAAAAACGATACACCTCCTGCCCTCTTTGATTTAGCTCAACCAGCTTCGGCTGTCCATCATTATAATACACAGACCATTTTCTAGAACTAATTATGGCCTGGCAAAGTTTAGCGTAGTGGCATCACAGATCTGGGAATCAATACCCACGAAAATTAAGTGTCTCGAATTCGACAGTTTTAATTAAAGAATATAAACTCTTCCTACTTGAAAGTCAGGCATGTTGAATAACTCTAATCTATTATCTAGCTCTATTTATTTAATTATTAATTTAAATAGTTATTGTTCCTCATATATACCCTTCGTTTTCAATGTAATTAATCTAACCAGAGCTATATATAATTAGTTTTTATAGGTTCTGTATAACCTCTACCCACTTACAATTGTTCTGTGGTAGCACCCAACTCGAAAGCTTTGCTCCCTTGGCTGCTACACACTTTTTCCTTTGTTATGTTTAGCTCAATGTATAGTCAGTTCTGTTCAGTTTTACTTCTTTTTCATTCTTCATTGTTGTTGTATTGTAACTGAATAACTGTGACTAGGTGAACTTGGAACATGCATGAAAAGGATTAAAACTTACAATGTTGTTCAGATGAATAGTTACTGACGCTTTTTTCCAGTGGTTGCCATGGTTTCCAGACGTGCTGAAAACTAACAAATTTCCGCTGTACACTTTGAGAGTACCCATAGAGTATCCATACATGTGGTAATAGAACTCGAGGCAAGACGGCTCTCCATTTCCAGATACAGAAATCTCAAGCTTTGCGTTATCACCGGCGGATCGGCGAGAAGTCTCAATATACATGTAGTATCCTGTGAACAAAAGAAAAAAAAGAACACATTTCGATAGTTTTAGTTTGAAGCACAAATTGCTTTCTAAAGCTATTGACTCCCGGAGATTTTTGCCAAAAACGCATTTTTTTGGACGTTTTGGAGATTTGCAGACTGGATATGTGCCAAATTAGCTCCAATCTGCTCAACATGCATTTCCTCCTACTAGCATCGCGTTTTTCGACATTTCTGCTCGTGCATGCGCGGAAATTCAAGAAGTGGCGTACGTCTTTAGGCTTTTCAACTTTTTGAATTCTTTTTCACCTTTCCTTTTCTCCTTTACTTTCTTTTCGCTCCAGTGATTAACCTATTACTGGGCTTGCTTGCACTTAAGCAATTACAGTGAAACATCATCAAGACGGGCAATTCTGAGTGGCCACGGTAGTCGCCGGAAATTTTGCTTCGAGTGTGTCACTCAACCTTTTGAGCATTTTCGAGCATATCTCTGACTCCAATGAGCCGATCACTCTGATCTAGCTATCATTGGAAAGATCTTTAAGATTGTTTCCTCTTGCAGAAGTTGAACATGGATGATGCCCATTTTGGTCAAAGGTATGACGTCAGAAGTAGACCAAAGGTCAAGGCTCATCATGCGTGGCTACGGCGGCACAGAAGTCAATGGGTTAAGATGCTTAGCGATTTAAACTATCTCGTGTTCACAATTGCTCTGAAAGGAAAAAAAAATCAAACAAACCAATAACAAAAGAAATTGAATCGCGTTTTTTCTGACCTGTTCCACTGGTATGATCGAAATTTGGACCTGTGCCATTAGAAGATGTTGGTCCTGCATGTAGTGTCCAGTCGAAGACATCTGCTAAAGACTGCTCCCAGTTAGAACACAATCCTCTGTCGAAGTCGCAAGATGTAGTTGTTGGAGCTGTTCGTAAAGTGGAAAGAACACGTCTGACATCTTTACCACAAAAGTTTCAATGTGGTTAGATATGTTGGACAGCATGATCTCTATACACTTATCCTTTGCCTGGTTTCGCGTAAAATCAGCTATTTTTACGACTGAAAAAAATACCCTTATCTTTCGAATTACTAGAAAAGAGTAATATTTCTCTCAAAGTCCTACACGGGTACTTCAGTCTTTGCATATTTCTAGTATCTTCTATATACCCTGATCCGTTACAGCAATTTTCTTTTATTGAAAGTAGTACTCAATGTTTAGTTTACCAGGACAGTTTCCTTCACTGAGTGTGACGTTATCGATGGCGATGTCACTTCTGAATGACCATCCCCTTATTCCTTCGAATGTTAGCTAGAAAACAAGAACAAAAAATGTTATGGGTTATTTTAAGGGGCAAAATCATATGCAGTAAGATTAAAAGTGATGTCAAAAAGATTGATCCAGGCAGGCAAGATCCGGGCAGCCAAGATTTTTGCTTTATCATACTTGTGCCGCTTTCCATAAAGATTTTAAGAACACGACATAAAGCGGGTTTTTGTCAAAAAGAATTTTAGTGTTTTGCAAACTTGTTACTTGAAATACACTACCCTTTCGGTTATGGCCTCCTTTTGCTTGCATTCTTCTAAATTTGGCACTGTGTCTCGCCTCTTCCTCGGTACCTTTGCTCCGTTGTTGTTTTTCTTTCTTTCTTTTTTTTTTCGTCCTGTTCTTGGCTTCAAATTATCCTTTGAGCACAGGTTTAATTTTTAATAAAACCCGATCAAACGATCGCAACATTTCAAAGCAGCCTATCGCATAATGTGGCGCGGGTTTGGCCACCCAGATTGGTTCAAATTTAACAATTTTCAAAGCCAGCAACATCTGAGGCAATTCGAACAATTCATTTTCCCAACCTAATACCAATTTGGGTCGACCCATATAATTAGGTTCGGCAGTTGATTTAATAGTCGAACCTAATTTTGTCGTACTTAATTGCAAAAATTAATGAGACACTATTGCAAGCGGCGGTTATTGCTGACCAAAATGGTGGGAAAGACAAGTTATGGAATTCAAGAGCTTACTTTTTTAGCTTGCTTTTCTTGCAAGTGCGAAGGTTAAGATTCATTTCTTTTGTCGACACTTTCTCTCAAAACATGACTCGCAACACGCCACCGAAGAGCCCGCTTTCCAATCGCTACTCTCATCGTCTTCAAAACGGAACACGGCATACAGACGTGGTTTACGCACATCAAGCAAGTATATTTCGAGCTATCGAAGCAATTCTTCTCGTCATTTTGTTCCTAAAGATCAAAACAAGCTGTGCACGCATGACAAAAATAGGAAACGTGCAGAACTCTGGGTAAAAATTAAGGTATTTAATGTATTTGTAATGTATGCATTAAATTCGGCACATGCCAAAGTTCGACGTTTGAATCGAAGTCGATCTTTTGCCGTTCTATTTGACAAGCCCGGTTAAATAGAACGGGCAGGTCGACCCAAATACAACTGATCTGACGAACCTAATTGATTCAAACGTCGAACCGTACATGTGCCGAACCTAATTATTAGCATCGGCACCTGTAAAGTTCGACGTTTGAACCGGGGCTAAAATGTCGCAACACTTTGCAACAGAGCAAGCAAATGCTGTTATCGTTTGACTAGAGCTTTAATAACTTAAAGATGAACACGGAATATTTCTGCATGTACTTCCATTTAAAGCAGGTTTCAATGCTTAGACAGTATGAATATGGCTGTTTTTCCCAGGCGCGGAAGGATAGATGTCTGGACTAATTTGTACAGCAATGCAGGCATATTTACCACGTCGCTCGAATTTACTGTCCTTGCCACTTTTTTCCAGTAGTCTCCCTGATCTCCTGACACAGTAAATATTGTTGTATTTCCATTGATTACATTCAGAGTTCCCATCCCGTATCCATGCATATGATAGAAGAACTTCAAGCACGAAGTTGAGTTACTTCTCGGTACTACAAGCTGGAGCTTAGCATTATCGCCCGCTGACCAAGGTGTAGCTTCGGTGTACATATACTTCCCTGTCGAACCAAAAGGCATATTCTGAGTGCTTGGATTCAAGATAACATGATAAATAGTGAAAAAAGAAAAACAAATAAGCAATGAAGAACCAGACACCTGAGGGGGGAAGGGATGCTGTTGAGCAGCAATTTTGCTTTTTTTAGTAGAAGTATAATGATTTTCCCCTCTGGACATAAAAAATAAAAATTACAATATTAAGATCGAAAACTACGTCAGCCTTAGCTAATTTTCTTCCCGGTACTTTGTTCTGGTAGGATTCGAGTTTGGAGAACTTTTTTAGTGCGTGTGGAGGGAGGAATTGGAAGAAAAACCCTCGTAGCAAAGCAACAGCCTACAATGAACTCAATCCGTACAGTCACGGAATCGAACCCGAATCACGTTAGTGGCAGGCGAGCACTCTCACCACTGCGCCATCTCTCTTCCCATATACAACATATCTGCGTGGGAAAGAATCCATCAACTCTACCAGCAATCAATACGAAACGTTTATGAAAGAAAGGGATTGGATGAACGAGATTGGTACAACGTCTCCTCTTGGCCTATCTTGGACATTAATAAGGTACAATTAGTCGTGATGTAAATGGCATAATTCATGATTCATACTCTATTTACATTATAATCATTTAAACAATAACTATTAAAAATCTGCTCCTGGACTGAAGAATAAATCAAGGGCAACTCACCTGTTCCGCTAAGATCTGATGATGGTCCCGTGGACCACGATGGTGTGGATCCAGAGTTAAGTGTCCAATCAAATACATCTGAAGAGGATTGACTCCAACCGACGCACAAACCGTTGTCAAAGCCACATGAAACTGAAGCAGTGGTATTTTAGGTCAGTTGGGCCATTAAAGTGATTAAGTGAGTCGTCAATTCTGTCAATTTCAAGAAGCGATTATCTTGAAAACTACAGTATTCAACCGGTTATTTTATCATTTTCAGTAGCATTACAAAAGTTGGAGCACGTTATCTAAAGAATACAATCTCCTACAAGGACATGCAGGAAAATTTTTCTCCCTCAGTTTGGACAACTTATGAGCGTTGAAAGTTAATTGCGCACCCTATCAGCCGACAAGCCCCAAGATTAAATGATGGAAATTCTACGGATGACTTACGAAGACCAAAGACGCCGCCGCGCATGGTGTGACTTTATAAAAAGGAAACAACTACAACTAAAGCCAGCGGTAGGCCACCTAAATATAGTGATGTTACAAACATGTGGAAAATAAATCTCGAAATTGTAAAATGATATGATATGCCGGTTACGATGTAGTGCGGTGTGGGGTAACGTGATGTGACTCAATGTTATGTGATTTGATGCGATGTGATGTGATATGATGTGATGTGGCGTGGTGTAATTTGGTGTGGTGTGATGTAGTGTGGTGTGATTTGATGCGATGTGATGTGATGTAATGTGGTGTGGTTTAGGGCGGTGTGGTGGTGGAATATGATGTGACATAATGCTATGTGATGTTATGCGATGTGATTTAATGTGGTGTGATGTTGTGCGATGTGATGCGACGTGGTGTGGTGCGGTTTGGGGTGGTGTGGTGTGGTGTGGTGGAATGTGATGTGACATAATGTTATGTGTTGTTATGTGATGCGATATGACGTGACGTGATTTGATGTGACATGATTTTGATGTGATGTGATGTGATGTGATGTAGTTTGGTGTGATGTGATCTGGTCTGGTCTGGTCTGGTGTAATGTGATGTGATGTGATGTGACATAATGTTATGTGATGTGATGCGATGCAATGTGGTGTGATATGGTGTAATGTGATGTGACATAGTGTGATGTGATGTGATGTGATGTGATGTGATGTGCTGTGCTGTGCAGTGATGTGATGTGATGTGATGTAATGTGTCGTGATGTGATGTGATATGATGTGATTTGATGTCATGTGATATGTTGTGGTGTAATGTGGTTTGGTGTAGTGTGATGTATTGTGGCACGTAATGTGATGTGGTGTGGTGTGCTCTAGTGTGGTCTAATGTAATGTGATGTGACATAATGTGATGTGATGTGATGTGCTCTGCTGTGATGTGATGGGATGTGATGTGATGTGATGTGTTGTGATGTGACGTGATGTGATGTGATGTGATGTGATGTGATTTAGTGTGCTGTGCTGTGATGTGATGTAATATGATGTGTTGTGGTGTAACGTGGTGCGAAGTGGGTAATGTGGCTTGGTGTAGTGGGCTCGTGGTGTGATGTGGTGTAGTGTGGTATGGTGTGGCGTGGTGTGGCGTGGTGTGGCGTCATGTGACATCATGTGATGTGATGTGATGTGGTGTAGTGTGGTTTGAAGTGATGTGATGATGATGATGATTATGATGATGATGATGATGATGATGATGATGATGATGATGATGATGATGATGATGACGATAATGACTTTATTGACTTTACTTAATCTCGGTTGAAAATGAGGCTTGTTAGGCCTCTAGCAAGAACAAATGCCAATATACCGAGAAAAATAAAAGAAAAACTATTATAGAAAGAAAAAAATATTAAGAAATTTAAATTATCAGGTAAGGCATTCCACGCCTTCGCAGCAATGTAACAACTCGATTTGAGGCCATAAGTCGTGGTCTTAGCTACAGGTAAAACAGGTTTGTTTTCTGCTCCAGAGATTTTTCTTATTTTCTCTTATATTGGGGCATATTGTTTTTGAGGGCTCTAAAAATTGTTAAAAGTATGTCTTGTTTCCGTCAACAATGGGTAACCTATCTTAGAACATAGACTATCATATACTTTACAGAAGTCATTGAACACGTATCTAAGGGCCCTCTAGAGTAATCTCTCAAAACGGTCACTACCTCCTTTGAGACAACTGTGCCAAACGGAACTACAGTAAGTAAAATGTGGCATGATAAATGCCCTATATAAGTGTATGTTATGTCAAGGTGTAATAAGTAAGTAATTCAAGGCTTGAAATTGGTAAGCGAACCTGGACTAAAATCGACTGAATTATCTCATAATGTCATAATTATAATTGTATTGCTGACTAACTCGCATCTTTTTTGTACAAATTTCAAAAATGACATAGACAATCTAAAACTTAAATAGGACAGCGATCACATTTTCCTTATCTCAAACCAATTAACTTATGCCAACTAGACTCGCTGTACAAAGGTGATTTTTGCAATTTCTGCAGGCTAAGAGCGATTGCATTCATACATGTCAAATAAGATGCAGAAAATAATAACAGGTATTTATAACAATATATATACACTTACTTTGTTCTGCATTGGTCAGTGGGACAAACCTGAAAACTAGAACGGTACGAAACACACACAATCAAAACATTTTCTGCCATTTGAGTATTTTGATGGAAGATTATACATGGACAGGTCTCGCACAAACTATTAGTTATCGGCCAAGAATTGTTTTAATTAGACAATTTTGTTTTATTTTAATGAATGATGATATCAGATGTAAAGACAGTTATTAAACAATTATTTCTAATGAGTTTCTGAAGTTCTCGTATGCGACCCCCCTCTATTGCTTTACAGTGGGGTCGCCAGCGAGAGCGTACCTCTAGTGAGCAGCCAGCTCTAGTTACGACCACTTTTTCGAATTCCCGGGGTGGTCGCTTACGAGAGCTTCGATAGGACTTTCTGAAAAGTCCTTCTTCTTGTACCCACCAGACGAAGGACTTTTCCTACTTGATTGCCGCCAATTTTAGCGACCCAAAAATGGGTCGCTGCGCTTCAACCAATTAGAGTTCCCCTGAATATTCCACCGAGACCGAATTGTCAAACTATGCGCAACGAAACGTGACTTGCGGTTAAATTCAATATGGGGTCGATATTGCGAAAGCCGTTGAAGAAGCTTCAAAGGCCGCGTGATATCATGTATTTTTGTCTGCGCAAATATTTCGCCACAAATGTTTGTCAAAAGTGAACCTTCGCCACAGGAATTCTCCCGCCGGGACACACGATGCGACAAATCGCTGCGACACGTCGCCGCGACATTGCTGCAACAAATCGCCTCGTGTGAAATATGAAAATCATTGTCGCTGCGACAGAATTTTGTTGCTGCAATCTGTCGCACAAATTAAAACTGGTTTGAATTCGTGCGAGAAATCGCAGCGACAAAGTAAGTGCAAGCAGCCTTGTCGCTGTGTGTGTACGCATCTGCGACAAATCGCTGCGACAAAATTTAAATCAACCGATGAGAAAGCATTAATTAGTTTGTCTCCATGTTAAACTTGAGCTAGATTACATTCCTCTCTTCCAAAATCGATTGCGTGCACCAAATAAGTGTTTTCATCGCAGCGACTTGTTGCAGCATCAGTGCAGACGTGAGGACTTTTCGCCGCGACGTGTCGCAGTGATTTGTCGCATCGTGTGTGTTGGCCTTGAACCGCCAAGCTATGCAGGCTAGATTCAAACAAACCTTGGTCCTTTTTGGCCACCCGATATCATCAATTTTATTCTAAAATCTTCGTCCATAATCACTTCAGCACAGAGTGAACAATTTTACTCTTTCGACGAATAGGCCAATTCCGATATATTCAAATTCTAATTTGGCTCCGAGGCTTAGGGAAATAAAACAAAAGAAATCGCATCGAGGATGAGGGATGAATAGTTAATTTTTTTTGTTTTATTCCCCTAAGCCTCGGAGCCAAGTTAGAATTTTAATATATTGGAATTGGCCCATTAGAAACGCACTCAAGTTCGATCTTTTTGGAACCGATAATTTCCGCCATTCCGTTCAAGAACTTCCAAAGGTAACCTGAGACACCAGTTGCAAGTCACGTCACTTCTCATTTTTGGCGCGAAACGAAAACGAAAACTCTTCAAGCGGGACAAGTCGACCTCTCGCGACTTCGTCGCTCGCTCGGCCGCTTCGCGGCCTAACAAATTCCATCCTGAAAACAAATAAGACCCTGAAACTCATGAGGTCGACTTGTGGCAAGTCTATAGAGCTTCGACTGTATGTTAACATCGCAGTTTACAAGCCGTCATTAACTTCTCATTAACGTTCTCTTCGTGCTTTTTATTCCACTGGTTGCACTTGAATGAGTTGAATGAGGTGTTTATTTTCAGTTTCCCTTAAATTTTGCAATGTTTGCTATTTATTGATGCACTGTATGGTACACATCCGTGTCATCTCTAGATTATTTTCGTCACCAAAACGACATGGATTTTAGATTACTTATTGGATTAATAGTAATTTATATTGATGAGGTTTCCTTGTATGTACGTTAGCGACAAGACTATACTTTTAATTGCATTTCACACAACTATTTACACAACTTTCATTAAGATACCTTACTACTTCACTAGACCTAATAAACAGGACTGCCAGAATTAATTCACTCTTGCTCACATACGCACACACACAGTTTACATAGCAATGTCACACCAATTTGAACCTGATATGTTCTATGTTATTCAACTCCCTCTAGTATTCTTATTGTCCACTTCTTCTTAAACATATCTTAATTATTATTTTTTGTACAGATATATTTTTCAGTCTCATACTTTAAGTTCACTTTTGATTTAAACCCTCGTATACTTGGAAGCTCCTACACGCCCATAAGAAATTGTTTTCTATAAGTAACAAATAGTTAAGTAGGGGAAGTTCTGGTGTAAAACACCGATTTATATATTCATCAAATTAAGGTGTATCTGCTGTTTTGTCCAAGATAAGTAATATAATCCGAAACCTTTCCAGAAAGAAATTGAATAAGAGCACTCATAAAAGAAATGCTGTATTGTTTCTGGTTCACGTTTGCAGAAAGAACATAGATCATCTGCAGTGTACTCGATTTTGTGTAATTTTGAATTTTTGTAGAGTATATAGTTCAATAAATTTGAACAGAAATTAAAGGCCCTGACATATGGTTCAAAAGCAAATGAATGGAGAAGAGAAAAAGCTTTTTCAGTGCGTCATCAGTTCAATTAAATTCTCACTTCAATTGTCTTGTGTTATTTGGAAAGCAAGCCTTTTTACAGACAAAAAGAGAATAATATAGACTTTTGACTTCTTTGTGGTGACATTTAAAAGGCCGCAGTCAATTTTGAAAGATGGATGCAGGGCTGTATGATCTGGATTTTGATACATGTAAGCAGTCCTTAGATCGAGCGGTACAGAGTGGTAAAGACCGGTCCATTCCAGAAAGTTCGTCTTCCGTATGTTCATAAGAACCGATGTTATTAAGATCGAAACGCAAGTCTCCCACTGTCTCAATTCTATAGTCAGTTAAAGCACCTTTTTTATAGAAGACGGGTTTGTTGTTTATTCCTATATCCTGGTTATTAATATTCCAAATTCGGTAAAACATTTCAACCGCATTATCTTTCCGAAATTCAGACCACCATTTCAATAGCTCCACAAAATGATTGAGAACTGACAGTGAAGTCTTTGACGTTATACTTGCACTTAAGAAGACCCCTGTTTCTTTTACAAGATATTCTAAATAATTTTCCCATTTGAATCTTTAATTACTGAAGCGATCACTTTCGTGATTATTTTAGTATCAACATTGACTGATGAGATGGCTCTCCAGTTTTCTATTAGCATGCGGTCTTGCCCTTGTCTTTCTATTAAAGTAATGACAGCTTACTTTTGGGAATTGGGCATTTCTTCCTTTACGAAGGACTCATAAATCCAATTAATGAACAGTTGACAAATAAGATCCCCACAGTTTTCGTAGGCCTCCATTGAGATTTCGTCACGGTTGTTTTGAAAAGTTTCTAAAATACTTTTGCATTCTTCTATTGTAATCTGGCCTTTACAGGATAGTTTTAGTTCTTCACATAATTGCGGTATACTTAAATTGTTTAGAAAAGACTTGATAGAATCCGTGTCTACCGCTTTTGTTTTGTGCTTTGTACAAGTTGTGATATTTTTTTTGTTCCGAAAGTATTTGGTATGGGTCCTTTTAGTGCTGAGCAAAAGAAGCTCGGCCTCTGTGGACGAGAATGCCGGGAATAACGAGCTATCGAAAGTCATTGCTGACATCACACAGATTGATGGAAATGTGTTTGTTCCTGTTTCATGAACGATAACTATAAAAACGCTCGAGATGCGAATTACCTTGCAGTAACTGCTCAGCTTTTGAAGAACGCGAGGATGTTGAGGGGCGGAAGCTGGTAAAAGCGTTGTAAACTGGAAGGCTTGTAACAGGGACCTAAAGTCTATCTAAATAGCACGGGAACACGTGCATATTCCTGTGTTTCAATGAGGTGTAACTTGTGAAACAAGGTCGACGGAGGTTCTACGTTTGCTGTCATGCTGGAATTACGTCGACTCCTTGCCGCATCTATTTTTAATTTATTCGATGCGACTTGGATTCTACGTTTTTGCTAGGCCTTATTGCTTCTTTCTCCGTGCTCATGCCAGCGAGCTCTTGCACGTACAATAATTCCGTTTATCCTGTCCCTCTCCAAACAACATAGTAGAACAATAAACACCATTGTTTGGGCTTGCTCTTTGCTGTGAAGGGTGTTTGACAAGGAATCGACGAACTCTCCAGTTTTGGATAAACTTTACCTATGTAGCTGGCCACATAGCCGCCTTAGTAATCATTTCAATTTATGAGGTGGATATACTGCCTAGAGGGTTCAAAGAATGTTCCAATACATTGCACTCCCTATTGGAATACCCCAGCCAGCAAAGCGAGTTAAGTTTGAATAATATATAGATTTAGGCAAGCCTAAAAGCGTAGCTTCAGTTATTTATTTGGATGTTGTAAAAAGTTATACAGTAATCCAACATGTGAAGCAAATTTTGGACGATTTTGTAGTTTCGGCTGTT